>JRYF01000380.1_pt1 | contig 15890 bp, 12 predicted proteins | sample 235331 | NCBI WGS metagenome assembly JRYF01 (sample SAMN03074217, study PRJNA261475) | activated sludge metagenome | biome: Wastewater Treatment Plant; feature: Wastewater; material: Activated sludge; isolation source: activated biomass of a wastewater treatment plant treating hydrocarbon... ...
GCCTGCCGACGGGGCGGCATCGAGCGGTGCCTACAATGCCCCGGTGCTTCGTCATCGGCGGCCGTCCCGTGCGCGCTGGCGCCGGTGAACCAAAACCGCGCGCGCCACTCCATGTCCGCCATGACCTTGCTTGCTGCGGCCGCCGGCCGGTCCCGCCGCCGCTTCGTCCTCGCCTCCGGCCTGGCGGGGCTGGGTGCCGCGCTGCCCGCGGCGGCACAGTTCCGGGTCGAGATCAGCGGCATCGGCGCGACCCAGATCCCGGTCGCGGTCGCGCTGTTCCGCGACGAGGGCGCGGCCGCGGTGCGGGTGTCGGACGTGGTGCGCGCGAACCTGCTGCGCAGCGGGCTGTTCCGCATCGTCGACGTCGCCGACGCGCTCGACGAGCGCAGCCAGCCCGACCTCGCGAGCTGGCGCGCGCGCGGTGCCGACGCGCTGGTCGCCGGCTCGGTCGCGCGCCTGGCCGACGGCCGGCACGACGTGCGCTACAAGCTGTGGGACGTCGTCAAGGGCGAGGAACTGGTCGGCCAGAGCCAGACCGTGCTGCCGGCCGACCTGCGGCTGGCGGCGCACCGCGTGTCGGACGAGATCCACGAGAACCTGACCGGCGAACGCGGTGTGTTCGCGACCCGCATCGCCTACGTCGTGCAGCAGGGCGGCCGCTACCAGCTGCTGGTGACCGACGCCGACGGCGAGGCCGCGCAGGTGGCGCTGGCCAGCCCGGACCCCATCATCTCGCCGGCGTGGTCGCCCGACGGCCGCTCGCTGGCCTATGTCTCGTTCGAGACGCAGAGGGCGGTCGTGTGGGTGCAGGAGACGGCGACCGGCAACCGGCGCGTGCTGGCCGACTTCCGCGGCTCCAACAGCGCGCCGGCCTGGTCGCCCGACGGCCGCACGCTGGCAGTGGCCTTGTCGCGCGACGGCGTGACCCAGCTCTACACGATCCCGGTGGCGGGCGGCGCGCCGCAGCGGCTGACGACCACGCGTGCGATCGACACCGAGCCCGTGTTCACCGCCGACGGCCGGTCGATCTTCTTCGTCAGCGACCGCGGCGGCGGCCCGCAGATCTACCGCATGCCGTCGGCGGGCGGGCCGGCCGAGCGCGTGACCTTCGACGGCGACTACAACGTCAGCCCGAGCGTGAGCCCGGACGGCCGCATGCTGGCCTACATCTCGCGCGTGCGCGGTGCGGGCTTCCGGCTGACGACGCTCGAGCTGGCCAGCGGTACCGTGCGCACGCTGTCGGCGACGCAGAACGACGAGAGCCCGAGCTTCGCCCCCAACGGCCGGCTGGTCGTCTACGCGACGCGCATCGAAGGGCGGGACATCCTGATGACGACGACGCTCGACGGCCGCATCAAGACGCGCCTGCTGACCAGCGGCACCGACGTGCGCGAACCGGCCTGGGGGCCCTTCGGCCGCTGATGCCGCGTCGCTCCTGCGCATTCATCCGCTGCGGCGGCACCGTGTCGCGGCGCTGATTCACCTGCCTTCAATCCGAAACCCCAGGAGACCACCATGACCCTGCGTCGAACGTCCAGTCTGGCCGCGATCGTGATCGCCGCCGTCCTCGCCGGCTGCGCCCAGCCGGTCAAGCTCGACCAGCCGGCACCGGTCGAGGCGCGCCCACCGGCACCGGCCGAGACCACGGCGCCGGCGGCACCGCCGACCACCGCAGCGCCGTCACCCACGCCGCAGACCCAGGTGACGACGGTCGAGCTGGAGCGCCAGCGCGCGCAGCGCGAAGCGAGCGAGCTGGCGGCCACCCTGCCGCGGGTGATCTACTTCGACTTCGACAGCTACGTCGTCAAGCCGGAGTTCCAGGCCGCGGTGGAGGGCCACGCGCGGGTGCTGACGACGCTGCGCGACCGGCGCATCAGCCTGGAGGGGCACACCGACGAACGCGGTGGGCGCGAGTACAACCTGGCGCTCGGCCAGAAGCGCGCCGAGGCGGTCGTGCGCGCGCTGGAACTGCTCGGCGTCAACCCGGCACAGCTCGAGGCGGTGAGCTTCGGCAAGGAGCGTCCGGCCGACCCGCGCAGCAACGAAGAGGCCTGGGCCAAGAACCGCCGGGTCGAGATCCGGGACCGCTGAGATGCGCCGCGCCGCCTGCACCCTGCCGCCGCCTGCCGTGTCGCCGGCGTCGGCCCCGGCCCCGGTTGTGAATGGCCGGCCGGTGCGCCGTGCACTGCCGGCGGCGCTGCTGGTCTGCGCGCTGGTGTTCGCCGCCGCGCCGGCGCAGGCGCAGCTGTTCAGCGACAGCGAGGCGCGCAAGGCCATCCTCGACCTGCGCGCGCGCGTGACCGCCGGCGAGGAGCAGCTGCAGCGCCAGATCGCCGAAGGCAACGCCCAGCAGGCCGAGCAGTTCGCCGCGCTGCGACGCAGCCTGCTGGAGCTCAACAGCCAGCTCGACCTGATGCGGCAGGACATGGCCTTGCTGCGCGGCGCCAACGAGGAGTTGCGGCGCGACGTCGCCGAGCTGCAGCGTGCGCTGCGCGACGCCAACCAGACCTTCGACGACCGGCTGCGCGCGCTCGAGCCGCAGCGCGTGTCGCTCGACGGGCTGGAGTTCAAGGCCACGCAGGAGGAACGCGCCGCCTACGACGAAGCGATCGCGACGCTGCGCAACGGCGACTTCGAGGGTGCGGCGGCCAGGCTGAGTGCCTTCGGCCGCCAGTTCCCGCGCAGCGGCTACCTGCCGTCGGCCAGCTTCTGGCTCGGCAACGCGCTGTACGGCAAGCGCGACTACAAGGGCGCGGTGGCGGCGTTCCGCGCGCTGATCGACGAGCGGCCCGACCACCCCAAGGTGCCCGAGGCCATGCTGGCGCTGGCCAACAGCCAGGCCGAGATGAAGGACACGCGCGCCGCGCGGGCGTCGCTCGAGGCCTTGATCAAGGCGCACCCGGCCTCCGAAGCGGCGGCGGCTGGCAAGGAGCGGCTGGCTGCCCTGCGCTGACCGGGGCTGCACAGGCAGCCTCCTAGAATCGCCAGCGCCATGCAGGCGTCCGACCTCCAAGCCCTGACGGGCGCCGTCCTGTGGGCCGCCTTCGTGCTCGGCGTGGTCTTCGGGGCGATCGCGCAGCGCACGCACTTCTGCATCATGGGTGCGATCGCCGACGTGGTCACGATGCGCGACTGGTCGCGCGTGCGCATGTGGGCGCTCGCGGCCGGGGTGGCGATGCTCGGCTTCAACGGCATGGCCGCCGCTGGCTGGATCGACGCCGCCGACAGCATCTACGCGCGGCGCGAGCTGGCCTGGCTGTCGAACCTGGCCGGTGGCACGCTGTTCGGCATCGGCATGGTGCTGGCGTCGGGCTGCGGCAGCAAGACGCTGGTGCGCATCGGCGGCGGCAACCTGAAGGCGCTGGTCGTCTTCTGCGTGCTCGGCCTGGCGGCGTACGCCACGCTGCGCGGGCTGTTCGCCGTCTGGCGGGTCGACAGCGTGGACCGGGTGTGGATCGAACTGCCGGTCGGCCAGGACCTGCCCTCGCTGCTGACGCTGGCCACCGGCATCGAGCGGGCGCACGCGATCGGGCTGCTCGGCGGCGCCGCCGGGCTGGCGCTGGTCGGCTGGGCGCTGGCGCGGGCCGAAGGGCGCGCGGCCGACACGCTGCTCGGCGGCATCGGCATCGGCGCGGTGATCGTCGCCGCGTGGTGGGTGTCGGGGCGGCTGGGCTACGTCGACGAGCACCCGGAGACGCTGGAGCGCGTGTTCCTCGCGACCAGCACGCGCAGCATGGAGTCGTTCACCTTCGTCGCCCCGATCGCGTACACGCTGGACTGGCTGATCCGCTACAGCGATGCCAGCCTGCGGCTGAGCCTGGGCGTCGTCAGCGTGGTGGGCGTGATCGCCGGTTCGGCGCTGATGGCGCTCGGCAGCCGCAGCTTCCGCTGGGAGGGCTTCGCCGGCACCGAGGACACGGCCAACCACATCGTCGGCGCCGTGCTGATGGGGGTCGGCGGCGTCACGGCCTTCGGCTGCACCATCGGCCAGGGCTTGTCCGGCTTGTCGACGCTGTCGCTGGGCAGCGTCATCGCCGTGGCGGGCATCGTCGGCGGTGCGGTGCTGGCACTGCGCTACCAGAGCTGGCGCATGGAGAGGCTGGCGTGAGTGCTGTCGTGCTGGACGAAGCGCCGGACCTGGAGCGCCGCTTCGGCGGGTTGCGGCGGCTGTTCGGCGACACCGGCTACGCGCGGGTGCGGGCGGCGCGCGTGGCGGTGGTCGGCGTCGGCGGCGTGGGCTCGTGGGCGGCCGAGGCGCTGGCGCGCAGCGGTGTCGCGGCGCTGGTGCTGGTCGACCTCGACCAGGTCGCGGAGTCCAACGTCAACCGCCAGGTGCAGGCGCTGACGGCCACGCTCGGGCAGGCCAAGGTGCAGGCGCTGGCCGAGCGCATCGCCGGCATCCACCCGGGTTGCCAGGTGTTCGGCGTCGAGGCCTTCGTCGCTGCCGACAACTGGCCGGCGCTGCTGCCGCAACCGGTGGACGCCGTGATCGATGCCTGCGACCAGGTGCGTGCGAAGATCGCGATCGCGGCGTGGGCGCGCGCCGGCGGCATGCCGCTGGTGGTCGCCGGCGCGGCCGGTGGCAAGCGGATGCCGCAGCGCATCGAGGTCGACGACCTGGCCGCGGTCAGCCACGACCCGCTGCTGGCGAGCCTGCGCCAGCGTCTGCGGCGTGAGCACGGCGCGCCGCGGCAGGGGCCGATCGGCGTGCCCTGCGTCTTCTCGCGTGAGTCGGTCGCCGGGCGCGCCGACGGCTGCGCGACGGACGGTGGCCTGAACTGCCACGGCTACGGTTCGAGCGTCGCCGTCACCGCGAGCTTCGGCATGGCCGCGGCGGCCTGGGTGCTGGAGGCGGTTCAGCGCGAGCCTGGGCCCGGGCCGGGGCCAGGGGCGCGACGCTTATAATGCGCCGGTTTCCGATGCGTCCGCGGGTCGTTAGCTCAGTCGGTAGAGCAGCGGACTTTTAATCCGTTGGTCGCAGGTTCGAATCCTGCACGACCCACCAGCGGATCGGAACGCGGAAACGTCGGGCTCTTAGCTCAGTTGGTAGAGCAGCGGACTCTTAATCCGTTGGTCGTAGGTTCGAATCCTACAGGGCCCACCAGTCTTCACCAGGGTTTGCGCGGGCCGCGCCGCGGGTCTTCCGTCGCTCCTGGATCCCAGGGCGGCTCGGGCCAGGTGGCCCGGTAAGCACCTCAGCGGCTCGATCTGGCCGATCGCCTGTGCGCCGGCCAGCAGCAACGGGCTGGTTTGTCGCGCTGGAGGTCCACGAAGCGCCCCGGCCGCCTGTGCGGGCCGTCGCTGCACACGAAGGCCAGGCGCGCGTCTCCGGGGCCGGGTCGCGGGCTGCCGGCGCGTGGCCAGGGCCGAGCGGCGACCGCCGCCGTGCGCGCCGAGCCCGTCACCGCACGCCAGGCCGGCGCCAGCGCCGCCGGTTGGGCGTCGAACAGGGTCGCGCCGCCCGCGTGGTTCAGGTCGCGCAGGCGGCCGTCGGCATGGACGGCCAGCACGTCGACGCCGCCCGCGACCTCGACCTCGAACACGACCCCCAACAGGACGCCCGCGGGCACCGGTTGGCGTCGGTCGCGCAGCCAGCCGCAGGCCAGCGCGCGCACGCGGCTGTAGGCAGCGGTGTCCTCGGCCAGGCCGAGCAGGGCCAGCGCGCGCCTCGGCATGCGGCGTTCGCGCATGTGCGGTGCGGGCGCGCCCGGCTCGGGCTGGGGCGCACCGCCCGGCTGCGCCCGGTGGGCATCTTGGCGGGCTCGGCGGGAGGCAGGGGCTGGCCGAGGTCGAACATGAAGCGCTCGAACAGGTGGGCGACGGGCAAAGTCTGGCCCGAAGTGCCCCGCGTTGGGCGCTGCCGTTCCGGGCGCAGGATCGGTCCTGCCTGCGCTGAGCTCGGTCGTGGACAGGATCGACAGCGAACGCCACGGTCTGCTGGTGCGCGATGGCCGGCTCTGCTTCCGCGAGTTGGACGAGGCGGTGCACCAGAGCGCCAACGCCGTGGCCGAGCGTTTCCGGCGCCTGCAGGCCGGCGGTGCGATCCGCCACATCCGCGCCACCATCGAGCCGGCGGCGCTGGCTCGCACGCTGCAGGCGCAGATCGAGGTCAAGCCTGCGGCCGAGACGGGGGCGCTGGGCTTCGGGAACACCGTGCTTCACCGGCCACGGGTGATCAGCGCGACACTGATGACGGGCTCGTCCGACGACGCCGTGCGCGTGGCCTGCACCGACCGCGAGGATTTGATGCAGCGGGCCGAGACGCTGCGCAGGACCGCCGGCGTGCGCGAGATCTGCACGCGGTTGATCCTGCGCGAGGTGGCCTTGGCGGCGGTGGTCTGGCCCGGTGTCGACCTCAGGCGGGGCCGCGCGCAACCGGACACTTGCAGCGGCGCCGCTACGACGGGCGACGAGACTTCCTGACTCGCTCGGCGATGATCCGACCGATGGGCAAGGTGCAGGTCCGATGAAGTCGTTGTGACCGCGTTCACGGGATCCGGTTGGCTCCGGCAGCGCGTCCCTCATCTTTGGGGGGCCGGCACGCTGTGGCCGGCCCTAAGGCCCGGATACATTCCCGTATCGACCAGACGCCGGAGTCTCCCATGCCCGCTCGCTCCACCCGCCGCCGCCGCGCACCGCGGGCTTCGGCCGCGATCCTCGTGCCGCTGATGCTTTCGGCGTCGATCAGCGCGGCCTATGCGGCCACGGTCAACGTGACCGGCGCCACCGGGACCCCGGGCACGAACGGTGCCTCACCCGGGGGCTCCGGCGGGTCGGGTGGCGTCGGCGGGGCCGCCAATGCCAACGCCGCCAGCGGCGCCACCAACAATGCCACGGCCAGCGGTGGCTCGGGTGGTCACGGCGGTTCCGGCGGCGCGGGCACACCGACGGTCCAAGGCGGCAATGCCGGAGCGGGGGCTACCGGCGGTGCTGCCACCGCGAGCTCCACCACGAGCAGTTCGAATCCGGCAACGGCCAACGCCTGGGCCTATGGCGGCCAAGGGGGATCATCCGGGTCGCCGGGTGGCGACGGCGGCGCCGGCCCCGGTCTCGGCGCGAGTGGCGGCAATGGCGCCAGTGCCACGGCCAGCGCCAGTTCCACCGCCACCACCGGCGTGTCCTCGACCGCCTCGGCCTACGCGGTGGGAGGCTCCGGTGGCTACGGCATCAGCGGTGGACGCAAGGGCGGCAACGGTTCCACGGCCACGGCCAGCGCCTACGCCAGCTCCGCGGGCGGGCAGGTCAGCGTCAGCGCCAGTGCCAACGGCGGCAGTGGCGGTACGGGCTTCAGTGGCGCCAACGGGGGCACGGGCGCCTCGGTGACGCAGGGCAGTTCCGTCAATGGCGCGACCACCGGCACGATGTACTGGGCCCAGTCGGCCAGCGGTGGGGCCGGCGGCTTCACCTACGGCGGGCAGGCTGGCAACGCCGGCAGCGCCAGCAGCACGCTCAGCCGCACCAACAACAATGCCGGGACGCTGCAAGTGTCGGTGAGCAGCACCGGCGGTGCCGGTGGTAGCAGCGCCGATGGAGGGACCACCGGCAACGCCGGCAATGCCACCGTCAATGCCAACGTCAGGGCCAATGCCGGCACACTGAACCTGTCGGGCGTCAGCTCGGGTGGTGCGGGCGGCAGCGGCAGCAGCGGCGCCAGCGGGAAGGCCGGCGGGACTGCCAGCACGACCGTCAGCGGCACGGTCGGCGGCAGCTTCGGCGCCTCCGTACAAGGCACCGCCTACGGCGGCACCGGCGGCAGCGGTTCCGGCGCCGGCCGCAGCGGCGGCCATGGCTCGGCGGCGAGTGTCAGCGCGACGGGCACGGCCGGCAGCGGCAACCTCAGCGTGTCGGCCAATGCCTATGGCGGTGCCGGCGGCGGCGGCTCGGCGTCGGCCAGCGGGGGCAATGGCGCGGCGCAGACCCTGAACAATGCGGTCAGCGGGAGCAGCAGCGGCACGGTGGCGCTCAGCCAGGGCGTCGTGGGTGGATATGGCGGCGCCAGCAACGGCGGCACCGCGGGCACCGGGGGCGCGGCGACCAGCAGCCTGTCGCGCACCGTCAACGCGGCGTCGAACCTCTCGGCCAACGTCGCTGCCACGGGCGGCGGAGGCGGCACGGTCAACGGTGCCAGCGGCACCGCGGGCGTCGCTGGCAACGCCACCTCGTCGGTGGTGATGACGGGCAGCGCAGTGGTCAGCTCCTCGTCCTATGCCTATGGTGGAGTCGGCGGCGCTGGCGGTGCCACCTCGGCCAGCGGGGCGGCCGGCGGTACGGCGACCGCCAGCGCCCAGGCCAACACCAGCGGCAACAGCACGGCCACGGCGGGCAGCTACGCGCTGGGCGGCAGCGGTGGCTACGCGCAGGGCAGCGGGCGCACCGGCGGCGCCGGAAGCACCGCCTTGGCCAGCGGCTACGGCAGTTCGGCGGGCGGACAGGTCAGCGTGACGGCCAACGCCACCGGCGGCGGTGGCGGCGTGGGCTACAGCAGCGCCGACGGCGGCACCGGTGCCTCGGTGACGCTGGGCAGCTCGGTCAACGGCGCCACCTCGGGCACGATGTACTGGACGCAATCGGCCCAGGGCGGTGCCGGTGGCTACAGCTACGGCGGGCAGGCCGGTGCGGGCGGCAGCGCCAGCAACACGCTGAGCCGCAACAACACCAACGCGGCTTCGCTGATTGTGTCGGTGACCAGCAGCGGCGGTGCTGGCGGCGGCAGCGCGGATGCCGGCGGCACCGGTGCGGCGGGCAACGCCAGCACCAGCGCCACGGTCAGTGCCGCCGGGGCGCTGAACCTGTCGGGCAGCAGTTCCGGCGGCGCGGGCGGCGGTGCCAGCAGCAACGCCAACGGCAAGAACGGTGGCACCGCCGGCACCACGGTCAGCGGCACGGTCAACGGCGCATCGGCCGGGACGATGTCGGCGGCAGCCTACGGCGGTGCGGGCGGCACCGGTGCCGGCAGCGGGCGCAGCGGCGGCCAGGGCGGCACGGTCAGCGTCAGCGCGGTCGGCAACGCGGGGACCGGCAGCCTGAACGTCAGTGCAAGCGCCTACGGCGGGAATGGCGGCGGCGGGACGGGTTCGGCCGACGGTGGCGCGGGCGCGAGCGTCGCGCTGAACAATGCCGTCAACGGTCTGGGCAGCGGCGCCGTTGCGTTGACGCAGTATGCCGGCGCCGGTGCGGGCGGCAGCAGCAACGGCGGTACGGCGGGTTCCGGCGGCCACGCCAGCAGCAGCCTGACGCGGACCCTCAACACGGCCTCGAGCCTGAACGCCAGCGTGACGGCCCTGGGCGGCAGCGGTGGCGCCACCGCGGGCGCCAGCGGCACCACGGGGCAAGGTGGCAACGGCACGGCGGCCGTGGTGCTGAACGGCAGTTCCGCGGTCAATGCCGCGGCGACCAGCTACGGCGGCACGGGTGGCGTCGGCGGCGCCACGTCGAGCCACGGCGGCGCTGCCGGCAGCGCGAGCAGCAGCGCGCAGGTCAGCACCAGCGGCAACGCGACGGCCTCCACCAACGCGACGGCCGTTGGCGGTGGCGGTGGCTATGCGCAAGGCAGCGGCCGCACTGCCGGTGCGGGCGGGACGGCCTCGGCGTCGGCCAACGGCAGCTCCGGGGGGGGCGTGGTCAGCGTCACGGCGAACGTCAGCGGCGGCGGCGGCGGCGTGGGTTTCGGCAGCGCCAACGGCGGTGCCGGCGCCTCGGTGACCCAGGGCAGCGCGGTCAACGGGTCGACCACGGGCACGATGTACTGGAGCCAGTCGGTCAGCGCGGGTGCCGGCGGCTTCAGCTACGGTGGTCAGGCCGGTGCGGGGGGCAGCGTCAGCAACACGCTGACCCGCAACAACAACACCGCAGCGTCGCTGGTGGTGACGGTCAACAGTTCCGGCGGCGCCGGCGGCGGCTCCACCGACGCCGGCGGCACTGGCGCGGCGGGCAACGCCAGCACCACGGCGACCATCGATGCCAAGGCCGGCACGCTGAGCCTGACCGGCTCGGCCAGCGGTGGTGCCGGGGGCAGTGCCAGCAGCGGCGCCAGTGGCAAGGACGGCGGCAACGCCAGCACCGTCATCAGCGGCATGGTTCGCGGTGCGGCAGCCGGCACGGTCCAGGCAACGGCCATCGGTGGCTCGGGCGGCGCGGGCGCTGGCAGTGGACGCACCGGCGGTGACGGCGGCTCGGTCAGCGTGAGCGCGACGGGCACGGCGGAGACCGGCAACCTTTACGTCGCATCGTGGGGCTACGGCGGCAACGGCGGGGCAGGCAACGGTTCGGCCGATGGCGGCGCCGGTGGCGCGGCTGTACTGAACAACGCAGTGCATGCGGTCGGTGGCGCCGCAGCCACGCTGCTCCAGTACGCCTACGGTGGCACCGGCGGCGCCAGCAACGGCGGTACGGCGGGCTCGGGCGGCGACGCCAGCTCGGTGCTGAACCGGTCGTTCGCGAACCAGAACAGCACCAGCGTCACGTTGTCGGCCAGCGGCGGCAACGGCGGTGGGGTCAGCGGCGGCGGCGCCGGCGGGGCAGGCGGACAGGCCCATGTCGGCGGTACCGTGCAGCAGACGGCCGCAGGCAAGCCCTTGACGGTGACGGCGTCGGCCTACGGCGGTGCGGGCACCGGCGGCGTGGCGGGCGGCAATGCCAGTGCCGCGCTGGTGGCGCAGTCGACCCAGAACACGACCGTCAGCGCCACGGTGCAGGCGGGCAACGGCGGCACGGCCCTGTCCGACATCATGGCCTCCAGCTCCGGGGCCGCGGCAGCGGTCACGGCCACGCAAACCGTCGCTTCCGCGGCCGGCGCAGCCAGCGGCCTGGCCCACACCGAAGGCAGCGGCAACGCGTCCTTGTGGTCGCGCACGACCACCAGCGGCCTGAGTGGCACCGCGTCGGCGACGAGCACCGCGGCCTCGGGCACGCGGACGGCCTCGGCCGAGGCCCACGCCACCACGCGCGGCACCACGGTGGCGGACTCGCGCGCGACCTACGCCGCGGTGGCCAGCCTCGGTCTGCCCAACCTGGGCAGCGGCAGCAACGGGCTGAGCGCGTTCTCGTACAGCTACGGCACGCTCACCCCGGGCGCCCTGACCGCGATCATGTCGGCCAACCCGACGGTCGCGGCTGCCGTCGGCGGGTCCTACGCCGTGATCGGTGCCGGCGTGCTGGGGGCCAACTACAGCAGCGGGGCCAGCGGCACCCAGACCTACACCGCGGTGGCCAACTACACGTTCACCGTGAACAGCACGACGCTCGTGCGCATGGGCCTGCTGGACTTCACCCATTACGGCGGCGGCTTCGACTCCCTGTCGCTGACCGCCACGCGTGGCGGCACCACGCTGTTCTCGACCAGCTTCGCCAACGTGGCGGATGCAGCGGCCTTCCTGGACGACCGTTCGGTGTCGCTGGGCAACTTCAACGCCGGCGTGCGCAGCGTCAAGCTGACCTACACGCTGGTGGCCAGCTCGGCCAAGGGTGCCGACATGAGCTACCTGCTGACTGCCAACGCGGGCAGCATCGCGGCCGGGGCACCTGTGGTGGCCGCTGCAGCGGACAGCGTCAGCGCCGACGCGGTGCAGGCGCGCGCGGACACGTCGCGGCTGAACAGCCTGACCGGCATGCAGCCCACGATGGCCGGCAGCGAGATGACGCTGCGTTCGCTGGGCGCCGCCTCCGGCGTGCCCACCGCCGCGTCGGGTGGCCGCAATGGCGGACCGCGTCCGTCGAGGGCGCCCGCCACGCAGCTCAACTGACCGGGTGCCTGCCACGGCCAGCCCACGGGTGGCGCTGGTGGCCGCGCTGGTCGCCGGCGCGGCGGCGCAGCTCGCCGGTCTCGCACGTGCCGAAGCGTCCGAGCCCGCCACGGTGGTGCGCACCGCGGTCGAGGTCGGTTTCGGTCAGGACGACAACCCCACGCTGCTGCAGGACGGCGGACGCGCGGCCCGCTTCGTCGTCGTCGCGCCCAGCCTGACGCTGCAGCGCACCGACCGCGATGCGCGCACCGAGGCCTCGCTGCGCGCCGAGATGCTGCGCCACGACGGCCGATCGGAACTGGACCGCGCCAACCTGGAACTGGGCATCGGTGCCGTGCACGCGCTGGGTACGCATGCGGCGGCGGCGTGGCGGCTGACGCTGCAGGACTGGCACGACCCGGTCGGCAGCAGTTCGCTGGCGCGCACGGACGACAAGCCCGACCACTTCGTCGCCGGCGCCGCCGGCCTGGTGCTGAGGCAGGACGCGCTGGACGACAGCGTGCGCCTGGAGGCGGAACTCGCGCTGTCGCGCAAGCAGTACCAGAACCACCGCGAGGTGACGGTGCTCGGCGACCTGTCGACCCGGGCCGCCGTGCTGCGCATGCAGAAGCTGGGCGAGCCGGGCCGGGTCCTGTGGCTTGCCGAGTGGCGCAGCGTGGCGGCGGACTACCCGTTCCGCCCGGCCGGATTGAGCCACGAGGACCACCGTGTCAACGCCGGCCTGCAGGTCGACGCGGTGCCCGGCGACGCGCGACCCTGGAGCCTGCAGGCCCGGCTGGGCTGGCAGCGCCTGGGCTTCAGCGGTCTGCGGCCCACGGTGCGCGCGCCGGTCTGGGAACTGCAGGCGCAGTGGCTCCCGCTGCCCGGCGCACAGGTCGACGCCTCGGCGCAGCGCCAGCAACTCGTGGCGCCGGGCGACCTGGCGGACGTGCTGCGCGCCGAGGGCTGGCGCCTGGGCTGGACGCAGGCCTGGGCGGGCGGCTTCAGTGCGTCACTGGTGGCATCCGGCACGCGCATCGCGTACCGCTACGGCGGCTTCGCGGACGGCGAGGACCGGCTGGAGCGCCTGCGTTCGATGGAGGTGTCGCTGCGCCGCGCCCTTGCCGGCGGCTGGGCCGTATCGGGCGCTGCACTGCACGCCACGCGTCGCGCCGATGTCGACGGCCACGGCTACCGGCGCCGGGTCTGGCGCCTGGCGCTGGACTGGTCGGGCTGAACCCGGCGTGTCCTCCCGCCAGGGCGAGCCCCTGCGGGCAGGCAGCGTCGGCAGGGACAGCGGCGCGGCGCGCCCGCTCCGGCGCCCTTTCCGGTGACGGCGCGGCGAGCCGATCAATGCAGCTTCACGTGCGGCTCGGTGCGCCGCGTGATCAGCCGCGCCAGCGTGTCCAGCGTCACCTTGGCCGGGCCGTGCAGCGCGAGTTCGTGCATCTTGTACAGCGACAGGTACATCAGGCGCGCGAACGCCCCTTCGACCATCAGGCTGCCGCCGACCAGGCCACCCATCATGTTGCCGACCGTGCTGAACTCGCCGAGCGACACCAGCGAGCCGAAGTCGCGGTAGCGGTAATCCTTCAGCGGCTTGCCGGCCAGGCGGCGCTGGATCTGCCCGAACAGGTGCGTCGCCTGCTGGTGCGCGGCCTGCGCCCGCGGCGGCACCGTGCCGTGGCCTGGCCACGGGCAGGCGGCGCAGTCGCCAAGCGCGAACACATCGTCGTCGCGCGTCGTCTGCAAGGTCGGCCGCACGACGAGCTGGTGGATGCGGTTGGTCTCCAGCCCGCCGAGATCCTTCAGCACGTCCGGCGCCTTCACGCCGGCCGCCCACACGGTGAGCTCGGCCGGCAGCACGCGGCCGTCGGCCAGCCGCACGCCGTCGCGCAGCACCTCGGCGACGCGGGCGCCGGTGTGCACCTGCACGCCCAGCTTCGTGAGCAGGGCCTCGGTGGCCTGCGACAGGCGCGGCGGCAGTGCCGGCAGCACGCGCTCGGCGGCCTCGATCACGCTGACCTGCAAGTCCTTGTCGGGGTCGACCCGGTCCAGGCCGTAGGCCACCACCTCGCGCGTCGTGCGGTGCAGCTCGGCGGCGAGTTCGACGCCGGTGGCGCCGGCGCCGATGATCGCCACCTTCAGCTGGTCCGGGCGCAGCGGCGTCGCCTGGGCGTGCGCGCGGATGCAGGCGTTGACCATCGCGGCGTGGAAGCGCCGCGCGTCGGCCTGCGACTCCAGCTTCATCGCGTGCTGGTTCACGCCCGGCGTGCCGAAGTCGTTGCTCTGGCTGCCCACCGCGATGACCAGGGTGTCGTAGCCGAAGGCGCGCGGCGGCGTCACCTCGCGGCCGGCCTCGTCGTGCGAGGCGGCGACGTGGACCTCGCGCCGCTCGCGGTCGAGCCCGGTCATCGCGCCGAGGCGGTAGCGGAAACGGTGCCAGTGCGCCTGCGCCAGGTAGTCGACCTCGTGCGCCGCCATGTCCATGCTGCCGGCCGCGATCTCGTGCAGCTTGGGCTTCCAGACGTGCACGCGTTCGCGGTCGATCAGCGTGACGTCGATCCGCCGCCCCAGGCGGTCGCCCAGGCGCGTCGCGAGCTCGAGCCCGCCCGCGCCGCCGCCGACGATCACGACACGGTGCCGTGGGTGCTGCATGGCGCTCAGGCCGCGAGGCTCAGGTGCCGGCCCGCCGAGGCTGGCCCGGGCGCCGCGGCAGCGAGGCGCCCGCGGTCATCGCCGGGGGCATGGGTCGGTGCCGCACCGGCCTGCACGCCTCAGCTCGGCTCGTTCGCCAGCCGGACGTAGATCGGCGCGAAGGCCTCGGCCTGCGTGACCTCGAGCAGGTGCTCGCGCGACAGCTCGAGCAGCGCGAGGAAGGTGACGACCATCACCGCCACCCCGCGCGCGGGGTCGAACAGCTCGTGGAACTCGACGAAGCGCCGCCCCTGCAGCCGGCGCAGCACGATGCTCATGTGCTCGCGCACCGACAGCTGCTCGCGGCTGATCGTGTGATGCCGGTGCAGCTTGGCGCGGCGCAGGATCTCGGCCCAGGCGGCGCGCAGGTCCTCGGGGCTGACGTCGGGCCAGCGCGGCTGCAGGCTCTGCTCGACATGCACCTGGGCGCGCAGGAAGTCGCGCCCGAGCACCGGCAGCGCGTCCAGCGCCGCGGCGGCGAGCTTGATCTGCTCGTACTCGACCAGCCGCCGCACCAGCTCGGCGCGCGGGTCCTCGGGCTCGCGGCCGTCTTCGGTCCTGCGCGGCGGCAGCAGCATGCGGCTCTTGATCTCGATCAGCATCGCCGCCATCAGCAGGTACTCGCTGGCGAGCTCGAGGTTGCGGGCGCGGATCTGTTCGACGTAGTCGAGGTACTGGCGCGTGACGTCGGCCAGCGGGATGTCCAGGATGTTGAAGTTCTGGCGCCGGATCAGGTACAGCAGCAGGTCCAGCGGCCCCTCGAAGGCCTCCAGGAAGACCTCCAGCGCATCCGGCGGGATGTAGAGGTCCTGCGGCAGCGCGAACAGCGGCTCGCCGTACAGGCGGGCGACGGCCACCTGGTCGACGACGTCGACCAGGTTGGCCGCCGGCGTGGGCGGCTCGTCGATTGCGGTGTCGCTCACGGGATGCGTCGTCCGGTTGCCGCCCGCGCGCAGGCGCCGCGGCGAGGCAGGGCGCCGGGCTTCAGCGGTCCGGCTGGTAGACGTAGGGCTTCTGCGGCACGCGCGCCTCGCGCCAGGCGGCCTGCGCCTCGCGGTCGATCGGCTTGTCCCACAGCAGCGCACGGCCGGCGCGCTGCTCGTCCTCCAGCGACGGCTTGCTGGCCTTCAGCGCCTCGATGAACTGCGTGACGTCGGACTTGTAGGGCTTCCAGAACAGCGGCATGGGGGGCTCGTCATCTGCGACGGGCAGAATAAGTGCATGCGAGTTTACCCGCGCAAGCTTGGCCGATGGCCCGGCCGATGAACAGCGCCGGCTCGGAGATCGAGCTCAAGTTCCAGCTGCCGCCCGAGCGGCGGGCGGCGGTGGAGCGGGTTCTGGCCACGCGCAGCGCCGAGCGGATCCGCCTGCGCGCGCTGTACTTCGACACCCCCGACGGCCGGCTGGCGGCGGCGCGGCTGGCGCTGCGCCTGCGGCTCGAGGGCGAGCGCTGGGTGCAGACGCTCAAGGGGC
>JRYF01006705.1_pt1 | contig 15881 bp, 12 predicted proteins | sample 235331 | NCBI WGS metagenome assembly JRYF01 (sample SAMN03074217, study PRJNA261475) | activated sludge metagenome | biome: Wastewater Treatment Plant; feature: Wastewater; material: Activated sludge; isolation source: activated biomass of a wastewater treatment plant treating hydrocarbon... ...
GCTGCTGCGCGACCGCGAGGAGGCCGAACGGCTCGGCCGGCAGGGCCGCGCGCGGGTGCTCGAGTTCTTCACGCACCAGCGCCGCGTCGAGCAGTTGCGCGAACTGGCGCAGCGCGGGCGGTACCGGCGCGGCAGTCGAGCTGCGAGTCAGGCGCCGATTGCCTGAGCGCGGCGGCTCGGGTCGGCTCGTCGCAGCGATCGAAAACACCGCGCCATGGGCCGGCGCAGCGGAAACGCGGGCCTTGGCCAGGGCGCGCCGCCGTGCCGGCGGCCGAACGTCACGTCACCATACACCCCTGCGTTCCGTACTTGGTGAAGTGGCAGTTGTAGATCCGCCCCGGCAGCGGCTGCAGCGCGCGGATCACGTCCATGCGCCGCACCGGGTCGACCAGCAGCATCATGAAGCCACCGCCGCCGGCGCCGGAGATCTTGCCGGCGCGCATGCCGGCGCGCAGCGCCAGTTCGTAGGTCTCGTCGATCTGCGCGTTGGAGATGCTGCGCGCCATGCGCTTCTTGGCCTCCCAGCCGGCCTGCATCGACTCGACCAGGCCGGCGAAGTCGCCCTTCAGCAGGTTCTCCTTCATCGCCAGCGCCTCGGCCTTCAGCGCGTGCGTCGCCTCCAGCACCGCCGCGTCGCTGCGCTTCACGTTGGCGGATTGCTCGTCGATGATCTTCGCCGAGTCGCGCGAGACGCCGCCGAAGTACAGCAGCAGCGAAGCTTCCAGCTCCGAGATGATCCAGTTCTTGATCCGCAGCGGGTTGACGACCACCCGCTCGCCGGGATGGAACTCCATGAAGTTGAAGCCGCCGAAGGTCGCCGCGTACTGGTCCTGGCGGCCGCCCGCGAGGCCCACTTCGACGCGCTCGATCTCGAAGGCGAGGCGGGCGATGTCGTACTCGCCCAGCGGCAGGTTGAGCCACTCGACGAACGCCTTGACCATCGCCACGACCAGCGTCGACGACGAGCCCAGCCCGGAGCCCGGCGGCGCGTCGGTGTGCGTCGTCATGCGCAGCGGCAGCGGCCGGCCGCCGTTGAACTCGCGCACGATGCGGTTGTAGACGCCCTTGTGCAGGTCGAGCCGGCCGTCGAACTCCAGCCGCTGCGCCGCTGCGCCCTGCCACGACTCCTGCCGGTCGGCGGCGGCGAAGCGCACGCCCTCCCTTTCGGCGCCGGGTTCGATGACCGCGTAGGCGTACTTGTCGATGGTGGCGTTGAGCACCAGCCCGCCGTACCGGTCGCAGTACGGCGAGACGTCGGTGCCGCCGCCGGCCAGGCCGAGCCGCAGCGGTGCGCGCGCGCGGATGATCATGTTCGAATTCCCCATGTTGCTTGAAGCGCAACTCGCCTCGCGCAGGGTCGGCGCGGGCCGCAGCCGCTTCTGGCGCCTGGACCGGCGGGCCGATCCCCGGCCGCGAACTCGCGCGGCGGGCCGGCGCGGTTGTCACGGGCGATGCGGCGGCCTGTCATGTGGCCTTGCCGATCGCCGGCCCGCCGCGCACGGCCGGAGTTGTCTCGGCCGGCCGGGTGCGTGCTCCCGCGTAGGCCCGCTCGGCGTCGGCGCGCAGCGGATCTTCGTTCATCCAGCGGTCGAGCAGGTCGCGCAGTTCGGCCGCGACCTCCGGGAAGCGGTCGATCACGTCGAACTGGCAGTCCGGGTCGGCCGCGATGTCGAACAGCCGGTAGATCGCCCCGTCGGTCAGCGGCTGGTAGGAGAGCTTCCACTTGCCCCGCCGCACCATGCGGTCCTTGGCCGCGATCACGATGTCGAGGTAGCGCGGCTTCAGCGAGATCATGCCGCTGCGCTTGTCGGGCACTTCGAGCAGTTCGGGCAGGTGCGGGTAGCGCAAGTGGGTCGCGGGCGTGCCGGGCAGGTCGGTTAGCCATACGCCGGTCTCGTGGAACGCGGGAAGTTCGACGCCGAGCGGCTCGCCGCGCAGCAGCGGCGCCAGCGACACGCCCTGCATCGTCGGCGGCACCGGCAGCCCAGCCAGATCGAGCAGGGTCGGCGCAAGGTCGATGGTGCGCACGACGTCGCTTATGCGTCTCGGCTGGCCGATGCGCGGGTCGGCGACGACGATCGGCACGCGCGCCGAGAAGTCGCCGACCGCCGAGTTGCCCTGGCCCCAGGTCTCGTGCTCGAAGAACTCGAAGCCGTGGTCGCTGAACACCACCACGATCGTGTTCGCGGTCAGCCCGCAGTCGTCCACGTAGGCGATGATGCGCGCCACTTCGTCGTCGAAGTTGCGCACGCAGCCGTCGTACAGGTCGATGATGTGCTCGAGGTCGAACTCCGACTTCGGCTCGCCCTGGCGACGGATGATCTCCCAAGGATCGCGCAGCTTGGCCATCATGAACTTCGATTCGCCGCGGTACGTAGGGTCCGAGTACATCGTGTAGTAGGGGTACTTGGACGTGAACGGCGGGTGGTTGGTGGCCATGAACGACATCAGGAAGAACGGCGCCCCCTCGCCGGCCAGTCGGCCGATCATCCGCCGCGTGTCCAGTCCGACTTCCTCGGTCAGCGGCACGCCGCCCAGGTAGTAGATCTCCGGCAGCAGCGCCTTGCCGAAGCGGTTCTGCGTAAAGAGCGACAGGAAAAGGCGCAGGTCCTTCGGGCCCTGGCGCAGCAGGTACTTGATGTTCCACTGGTCGCTCGGCAGGTCGCGATGGTCGAAGCCGAAGTCGAACTTCTCCGCGTCCGAGGCGGCCCAGTCGCCGACGATCGCCGAGCGATAGCCCGCCTGCTTCAGGATCGCCGGCAGCGCCGGGATCGGCAGCCGCGTCTGCTCGGGCGTGACGAAGGTGTCGCGTACCCCGTGCGTGTGCGGCCAGGTGCCGGTGAGCATCGACACGACGCTGGGCGCCGTGCGCGCACAGGGCACGTAGCAGTCGGTGAACAGCGCGCCGCGCGCCATCAGGCGCTCGAGGTTCGGCGTCAGCGCGCGCCGGTAGCCCATGCCGCTGAGCCGGTCGGCTCGCAGCGTGTCGGAGCCGATCAGCAGGAAGTTCGGCCGCGCGTCGCGCGCGGCCGTGCGCACCGGCGCCGGTTCGCGCTGTTGCGTGGCGATTCGCACCACGACCGCGTACAGGGCGACGATCGCCGCGAGCGTCGCCGCAGCCGTCCACGCGCCGGCCTGCGCCATTGCTGCCACGCCGGCCGCCAGCCATATACCGGCCACGCCGAGAAGCGCGCGATCGAGCAGGCGCAGCCGCGCCGGCGTCAGCCGGTCCCAAAGTGGGTAAAGGTGCGTCATCGAGTACAGCGACGATGCGGCGATCACGCCGGGCGAGAGGAGCAGGGTGTGCAGCACGCGGCGCGCGGACAGCAGGCCAATGGCCGCCAGCGCGGCGAGCGCCGCGGCCCAGCCGCGGTACGGCGCGCCGGCGATCGCCAGGCCGACGACGTAGGCGAGCACGCCGACGAAGCCCATGAACGCGCACATCAGCGCCGCGTACGCGAACAGCCGAGCCAGCGAGAATGCCAGATACACGCGGAAGTGCGCCAGCACCTCATCGGCCATCTGCGGCCCGGTGCGGGTGAAGTCGGCCATCGACTTGGCCAGCAGGACGGCGGCGGCAACCACGGCGACCACCGCGCTGACGCCGAGCCCGTGCGCGAGCGCTTGCAGGAGCGCGGCGTCGGCGTTCAAACCGCCCTCCGCAGCATGAAGTCGCGCATCAGCCCCAGGCAGAGCCGGCCGCGGCCGGTCGGCGACAGCGCCAGCGCCCGCAGCGTGTCGGCCCAGGCCTGGGCGCGCCGCCCGGCGCGCCAGGCCCGCTTGGCGTAGTCGGTGTACATGCCGGCGACGCAGTTGCGCCAGAAGCCTCCCTGAAGCCGCGGCGGCAGCAGGCCGCGGTTCTTGCGCAGCGAACGGATCGCCGCGGCGCGCATGTGGTCGAGGTTGCCGCTGACGCTGTGCTCCCGGCGCAGGATCACGACCAGTTCCTCGTCGATGCAGGCGTAAGCGGCTGCCGAGGCGAGCCGTATCCACAGGTCCGGATCCTCGAAGCCGCGCAGGCTCTCGTCGAAAAGGCCGACCTGGCGAAGCAGCACGGCGCGCACCATCACCGCCGAGCAACCGCCGGCGATCGCCGCGTTCTCGGCGAACAGCTTCTCCAGAACGCGGCCGCGGCGATGCGCGCAGCGCCAGTGGTTCAGCACCCGGCCCTGCGGGTCCTCGACACGCGCGGCCGTCGAACTGAAGCCGACGCCGGGGTCGGACTCCATCAATGCCACCTGCCGCGACAGCTTGTGCGGCAGCCACCAGTCGTCGGCGTCGAGAAAGGCGACATAGTCGCCGCGCGCGGCTCGGATCGCCGCGTTGCGCGCCGCCGACATGCCGCGGTTTTCCTGGGTGATGACGGTGATCGCCGCGCCGTAGCCGGCGAGCACCTCGGCGGTGCGGTCGGTGCTGCCGTCGTCGACGACGATCAGTTCGCGGGCGGCATGGTCTTGAGCCAGCACGCTGTCGATCGCCCGAGCGACGCACCAGTCGACGTTGAACGCCGGCATCACCACGCTGACCAGCGGCGCCCGCGCTGCCGCACTCATTGCCCGCTCCCCGTGTCGCAAAATCCGGCCCGGGACCGGCGCGCGCCGGCCGCCTGCCGGTCGAAAGTACCTCTCGCCAACGCCCCTCCGCGTAACGAATGTATTCGAAGGGCGGCTGCGCAGGAATGCGCCGCCGGCCTGGCAGGCGCATGACGACGACCTAGGTCTTTCCGCCGAGCCCAGCCCGTGCCGCGGCGACTCGCGGCCGTGCGCGCCGTCACGCCCTGCGCTCCGCGGTGGCCGCTCTTTCGCGACGCGCGCGCAGGTGGCCCTTGATCTCGCCGAGCGATGCCGCCAGGCGGACCAGCCGGAAGCGGAAGCTGTCGCGCGATCGGGCGCCGGCCAGCGCCAGCGCGTTGCGTGCGACCTTGCGCAGCATCCAGCCCGGAAGCGGGCCGGCGTCGACCGTCTCGCGGCTGACGCGCACCGCGCCGGCCGAGCGCTGGTAGGCCTTGCGCACGACGTAAGCCAGCGTCAGGCGCTGGGTGTCGACGTAGTGGTACTGGACGATGCCGGGCTCGTAGCGCAGGCGTGCGCCCATCGCGATGGCCCGGCCGATCCACTCGGCGTCTTCGGAGCCCTCGAGGCCGCGGCCGACCGGTCCGTAGGCCGTGGAGAAGGCGCCGACTCGCCGCAGCAGGTCGCCGCGCAGCACCCAGTTGCCGCCGCCCGGCGCCGCGATGGTCTGAGGCGCATCGACCGGTTCGTCGCCGAGGTCGTAGCGCGGCACCGGCAGCGGATAGATCCGGTACTGGCCGGTGTCGTGGACCCAGTCTGGTTCGGAGCCGTCCCAGTCCGGGAGGATGCGGCCGCAGAAGATGTCCACGTCCGGGAGAGCAGTGGCCGCCAGGCAGGCGTTCTCCAGATAGCCGGGATCGACGCGGTGGTCGTCATCCACGAAGGCCACCAGGTCGGCCTCGAGCCGCGGCAGCGCCGAGTTGAGCGCGTTCGACTTGCCCACGCGCGGCTCGGCGAACCAGCGCAGCGGAAGCCCGCCGCTGCCATCGACTTCGCCGAGCCAGCGGTCCAGCAGCGCATGTGTGCTGTCGCTGCAGGCATTGGCGGCAACCAGCACGTCGACGTGCCAGCCGGTCGGCCGGCGCGCCTCGTTCAGGTAGCGCAGCGCGCGCTCGAGCAGGCCGGCGCGGTCGTGCGTGGCGATCAGCACTGTCAGCGTCGGAGTCATGCGCGACGGAGGCCGGGTCGTGGGTTGGCGCGCTGGGAATGGGCCGGCATCATGGCAGCGGCCGATTATCTGCGAGGCGCGTTACGCGGATCGTTGCTTGCGTGGTTGCCACGAGGTTGGCTTCGACCCGTCTTGAGCCGAACCGCTCAGCCAACGGATTACCCCGTCCGGCCGGCGGCTCCCGGCTGCCTTCGCCCCCTAAGCGAGAATCCGCGCGCTCGACTGCGTAGACTGACTGGTGCCGCGCAACTCGTTGAACTCTGGATTCTGGCCGGGAGGGTGTGCCGCCCGGCCGTCGACCGGGCGAACGGCCGGGTCGGGCGGGCGGGCGCGGCGATATCGCAGCCAGCGTCGGACCGGGCCGGGACGAGCAGGCAGCACGAAGCCGCATGGTTCGCGGCGCAGGGCGCCCTTGAGTCTTCGAGTGTTCGAGTCGATGAGGTCCTACCGTCGTTCGCGCGGGTGCGACGGCACGTTGCCAACCCGGCTGGCCGCCGGCAGTTTCGCTCGGCCAGCGGAGCGCGTGCAGCCGGTTGGCAAGGCTCCGGACGCATGACGCCCACCGCATCCGTCATCGAAGGCGCGGCGGCGCGGCTCGCTGCGGCCGTCGCGCCGGCCGGCGGCCTGGTTTCGGTCGTCATGCCCTGCTTCAACGCCGAGGCGTTCGTCGCCCAGGCGGTCGACAGCGTGCTCGGCCAGTCCTACAGGAACATCGAGCTGATCGTCGTCGACGACGGTTCGACCGACGGCTCGGTCGAGATCCTGCGTGGCTACGGCAGCCGGCTGACCCTGCTGCAGCAGCCCAACCAGGGGCCGTATCCGGCGCGCAACCGCGGCGTGGCCGCCAGCCGCGGCGAGTTCCTCGCCTTTCTCGACGCCGACGACTGGTGGTCGCCGGAGTGCGTCGAGCGGCTGCACGAGGCGATCTCCGGCTCGGACGCGGCGGTGGCCTACTGCGGCTGGCAGAACATCGGCCTGCCGGGCCCGCGCGGCGAGCCGCACGTGCCGCCCGACTACGAGCACGACGGCAAGCTCGAGCGCTTCCTGCGCGCGGCGGCGCCGTGGCCGATCCACGCCGCGCTGCTGCGCCGCTCGGTGTGGGACGAGGTGGGCGGCTTCGACACCACGCTTCCGACCGTGATGGACTACGACCTGTGGCTGCGCGTCGGCGCCTTCCGGCCGGTGGTGCGGGTCGACCGCGTGATGGCCTTCTACCGCCACCACCAGCGCGGCCAGATCACCTCGCAGCAGTGGCGGCAGGCGGAGAACAGCTGGCGCGTCAAGCGCCGCTTCCTCGCCGCGCATCCGGAGGTCGCGGCGCGGCTCGGCGCGGAGAAGGTGCGCGACCTGGTCGACGGCGGTCTGCTCAGGCGCGGCTACGACGCCTACTGGCGGCGCGACCTCGTTTCCGCCCGGCGCGTCTTCCGCATGGCGCTGCGCACCGGCGCCTGGAAAGCGGGCGACCTGAAGTACCTGCTGCCGGCGCTGCTGCCGGAGCCGGTCTATCGCAGAGTGCTGAGCTTCCGCGACAGCGGGGCCGACGCCGGCCGATGAGCCTTTACCGAAGCGCGGTGGCGGAGTGGACGGTGATCCCGTGGCGGCTGCGCACGGGCCTCGAGAAGTGGGTCGAGTCGTCGGCGCGCGAGCGCCTGCCGGCGCTGTATCGCCTGCTGCACTTCGGCCGCGCGGCCAACCCCGTGCGCCCGGTCACGGGCGGGCCGAAGCACCACTTCTTCGGTTACTACGACAAGTCGCCGTGGAACGCCTCGGGGCAGCTGCTGCTGGCGCACGAGGCGGACTTCAACGACCGCCCGCCGGCGGCCGGCGACAACGTGACCGTCGGCGTCGTCCGGCTGCACGAGGGCAACCGCTTCGTGCCGATCGCCTCCGCCGCGGCCTGGAACTGGCAGCAGGGCGCGATGCTGCAGTGGCACCCCGCGGACGCCGAGAACCTGATCGTCCACAACGACCGCCGCGACGGACGCTTCGTCGGCGTGGTGCGCGACGTCTCCGGCGTCGAGCGGCGCGTCTACGACCGGCCGCTGTACGCGCTGGCGCCGGACGGCGCCTCGGCCTACAGCGTCAACTTCGCGCGGCTGCAGCGGCACCGCCCCGGCTACGGCTACGCCGGCCTCGACGACCCGTTCGACGACGACCACGCGCCGGCCGACGACGGCATCTTCCGCGTCGACCTCGCCACCGGGCAGGCGGCGCTGATCGTCTCGCTGGCGCAGCTCGCCGCGTTCGAGCCGCGCCCGGAAGTGGCCGGCCGGCATCACTGGGTCAACCACGTGCAGGCGAGCCCGGATGGCCGGCGCATCGCCTTCTTCCACCTCTGGCACAGCGCCGACGGCGGGTGGTCGGTGCGCCTTTTCACCGCGGCGGCCGACGGCGCCGACCTGCGGCTGCGGCTCGAAGCGCCGGTCGTCTCGCACTACGACTGGCTCGACGGCGACCGCATGCTGATCTGGACCCGCCCGTCCGGCGCCGGCGGCCGCTTCGCGCTGCTCGACTTCGCCGCCGACCGGAACGAGGCGATCGGCGCCGGCGTGCTGACCGAGGACGGCCACTGCAGCTTCTCGCCCGACCGGCGCTGGGTGCTGAACGACACGTACCCGGACCGCTTCGACATGCGCACGCTGATGCTGTACCGCTTTCCGGACGGCCCGCGCATCGACATCGCCCGGCTGCACTCGCCGAAGGCGCGCTGGTGGGGCGAGATCCGCTGCGACCTGCACCCGCGCTGGGACCGCACCGGCCGCCGCGTCTGCATCGACTCGGTGCACGAAGGAACGCGGCAGATGTACGTGCTCGACGTCGAGGCGATCGCGCGATGAGCGCCGCGGTGCGTCAGATGCGCGGTGCGCGCCCCGGCGCGCGAGGGATGCGCTCATGAGCCGGGCGCTGATCCTGATGTATCACATCGTCGACGAGCCGCGCGCGCCGATCGAGCGCAAGTACTGCTGCACGCCGCAGCGCTTCGCCGAGCAGATGCGCTGGCTGCGCGACAGCGGCCGGCCGCTGGTGGGCCTCGACGACATCGTCGGGCGGCTCGACAGCGGCGCGCCCTTCGAAGAGGGCTCGGTCGCGGTGACTTTCGACGACGGCTTCCAGGCCACGGTCCGCAATGCGCTGCCGGTGCTGCAGCGGCACGGCGTGCCGGCGACCATGTTCCTGCTCACCGACCGCTTCGGCGCCAGCAACGACTGGATGGAGGGGCGCGGCTTTCCGCGCCGGCGCATCCTGACGCCCGAGGACGCGCGCGCGCTGCTGGAGGCCGGCGTGACGCTCGGCAGCCACACGCGGACCCATCCGCGGCTGCCGGAGGTCGACGACCGGCGCGTCGACGACGAGGTGCTCGGCAGCAAGGCGGCGCTCGAGGAGCGCATCGGCCGCGCGGTGGATCACTTCGCCTATCCGTTCGGCCAGTTCGACGAACGCGCGCGCGACGCGGCCCGGCGCGCCGGCTACCGCACCGCCTGCTCGACCCGCTCCGGCTTCAACCGCGCCGACACCGACCGATATGCGCTGCGCCGGATCGAGATCTTCGGCTCCGATTCGCTGGCCGCCTTCCGCCGCAAGCTTCGGTACGGCGTCAACGACCCGTCGGTGATGGTGCCGGTGCGCTACTACGCCTCGCGCGTGGCCGGCCGGCTGGGGATGGGATGACGCACGCGCCGCTCCGACGTCGCCCGGGCGAAGGCCGGGGCCCAGGTTGCCGGCCGCACCAACCTTGGTTCCCGGCCTGCGCCGGAACGACGCAGGCAACGCAGCGCTGCTGATCGCCATGGACATCAGCGTCATCGTCTGCACCTACAACCGGGCCGCCAACCTGCCGCTGTGCCTCGGCCGGCTGGCCGGGCAGCAGGGCGTCGAAGGCCTGCGCTGGGAGGTCCTGGTCGTCGACAACAACTCGACCGACTCCACCCGCGACACGGTCGCCGAACTGGCGCGCGCGCTGCCGATCGACATCCGCTACGCCTTCGAGCCGCAGCAGGGGCTGAACTACGCGCGCAACCGCGGCGCCCGCGAGAGCCTCGGCCGCTGCTTCGGCTACATCGACGACGACATCCAGACGAGCCCGGGCTGGCTGGCCGCGCTGCATGATGCGCTGGCCGGCCGCGACGCCGACGCCGTCGGCGGGCGCATCCACCTCGACCCCGGCGTGCGGCTGCCGAAGTGGATCCAGCCCGAGATGTACGGCTTCCTCGGCTACCAGGACTTCGGCGAGGAACCCTTCCAGATGGACGGCGTCAGCCGCTACCCGTTCGGCGGCAACATGTTCTTCAACCGGCGCGTGATCGACCGCATCGGCCTGTTCAACCCGCTGCTCGGCCGGCGCGGCGCCGGGCAGCGACGCGGCGAACTGTTCAAGGGCGCGGAAACCGACTACTTCCACCGCCTGGCCGCGCACGGCGGCGCGCGCATCTTCTACGAGCCGCGCGCCATCGTGTACCACCAGGTGCAGCCGTTCCAGATCACCAAGAAGTACTTCCGCACCATCCACTACAACGCCGGCTATCAGAAGGCGCTGCACGACGAGCGCGAGTTCCGCCGCACGCTGCTCGGCGTGCCGCTGTTCATGTTCCCGCAGCTGGCGCGCAACGCCGCGACCTACCTGCGCCAGCTCGTGACGCAGGGGCCGGACGTCGCCTTCCGCCAGCAGATGACGGTCGGCAACTTCGTCGGCGCGATGCTCGGCTACGCGCGGCGCGCCCGCACGCAGGGCTCCGCGGGGCGGCCCGAGGCGGCCGGGTAATCCGATGGCGCGCCGCCTGCTTCTCCTTGCCGCAGTCGTCGCCTTGCTGGCGGTGGCGGCCGCGCTCGCCTACAAGCCCGTCACCGAGCGCCTGGCCGCGCAGGTCTTCACCTCGACGCGCGGCTTCGAGCGCTACGCGCTGCCGCTGGCCGAAACCGACCGACTGTTCGACATCGGCGTGGTCGACGCCAACGGCGACGGCTGGCTTGACATCTACACCTCGAACCACCACTTCCGCCAGGCTCTGCTGCTCGCCGACGGCAGGGGCGGCTACCGGGACGTGCTCAGCGAGTGGGGACTCGACCAGAGCCACTTCCCGCTGGCCGAGCTGTCGTTCGCCGCGCCGACGCCGGAGCAGCCCGGCTTCTACGTCTACTGGCTGGGCACCGACTTCGTGATCCGCGCGCACCGGCTCGCCGAGATCGGCCCGTCGCGCGGCAGCCTGCGCGTGTTTAGCCCGGTCGAGGTGATGAAGAACGACGGCGTGCGCGCCACGACCCGCGAGGCGAAGCACGGCGAGGTGACCGAGACCACCGTCGAATTCCAGGCCGAAGGCGACGGCATGCTGGTGCTGCGGCCGGGCGGGCAGGGCGTGCCGCTCGACTTCGCCTTCGACGGCGCCGTGCAGCCGGCCAACATCTTCGTCGGGCTGGCGAGGATCCGGCCGAAGTCGACGAGCTTCTCGCTGGCGATGCAGGACCGGCACGGCCTGGCCTGGGCCGATTTCAACGGCGACGGGGTGATGGACGTGTTCATCAACCGCGGCGCCCTGGCCGGCACGCTGCGCGCCTATCCGCCGGCGGTGGCCGACGGCATCCGCGACGAACTGTTCGTCAGCCTGGCGCCGGGCCGGTTCGAGGAGCGGGGCGTGGCCGCCGGCCTGCGCAAGAACGGCTGCTCGGGGCGGCACGCGCAGTGGGTCGACTTCGACGGCGACGGGTGGCTCGACCTGTTCGTCAACTGCTACGACCGCGAAAACTTCGCCGGCGACTACCCCAAGCAGCTCTACCGCCAGGGGCCGCGCGGCGTGCTGCGCGACGTCGCCGAGGAGGTCGGCCTCGGCCTGCCCGATGAGCAGATGGCCAACCTCGTCTGGCTCGACGCCGACGGCGACGGGCGAGACGACCTGCTTGCCTTCCAGGACGCGGGTGTTTTCCTGTACCGGCAGCGCGACGGCCGCTTCGTGCGGGAGCCGGTCGTGGAACGCCGCGTCGAGAAGGGGCCGCGCATCGGCCGGGGGCGCAGCAATTACTGGTTCTACGACGGCAAGCTGTCGGCCACCGACTACGACGGCGACGGGCTGGTCGACGTGTTCGCCGCCTCCAAGCGCGGCAACCTGCTGCTGCGCAACCGCGGCGGCCGGTTCGAATCCATCGATCCGGCCACGGTCGGCCTGCCGGCCAGCAGCAGCGCCGCCGTCTGGGTCGACTACGACAACGACGGCCGGCCCGACCTGTACCTCGTGCCGCAGGGGCTGTACCGGCAGCGCGCCGACCAGACGTTCGAGGCCACCGGCCTGCTGGCGGTGCACCCCGACCGCTACGACGCGGCGATCGTCAACTGGCTCGACTTCGACAACGACGGCCGGCCCGACCTGCTGGTGGCGCTCGACGAGAACGTCGAGTTCCGCCATTGGTGGGAGTGGCGCAAGGCGCCGCGGCAGCGCGGCCGCTGGAAGGTGGTGGCGATGCGCAACGTCGCTGCGGGCGGCCGCTGGCTGCAGGTCGACCTGGCCGGCGAGCCGGGCAACCGGCAGGGCATCGGCGCCGCGGTGGCGGTCACCGCGGCCGGCGAGACGCGCGCGCAGGTGGTGGGCAGCGCCGACGGCTCGTTCTTCTCGCAGGGGCATTACCGGCTGTATTTCGGCCTCGGCGAGCACTCGCGGGCCGACCGGGTCCAGGTCCGCTGGCCGGACGGCTTCACGCAGGAACTCGTCGACGTCGCCGCCGACCGGCGCATCCGCATCGAGCGGCCGGCGGCCGGTGCGGCCGACCGGAAAAACGGAGCAGGGCAATGATCGTTTCACACTCGCGGCGCTTCATCTTCGTCAAGTCCGCCAAGACCGCGGGCACGAGCCTGGAGGCGGCGCTGTCGAACTACTGCGGCGGCGACGACATCGTCACCCCGCTCGGCGACTACGACTTCAACCGCGACGAGACCGGCCGCTGGGTGCACCGGGCGATGAACGCCGACGGCTTCGAGCAGCACGACTGGGGCAGCACGATCCGCGACAAGGTCGGCTCCGAGGTGTGGAACTCGTACTTCAAGTTCAGCATTGCCCGCAACCCGTGGGATCGCGTCGTGTCGCTGTTCACGTGGCTGCTGCGCAAGGATCGCGGCAGGAACGAACTGGTGAAGGACGACGATCCGGCGGCGCGCCTGGCATCGATCCGGGCGCGCTTCACCGACTTCGTCCGCAACGGCTACTGGCACACCAACGATCGCTTCTACATCATCGACGGCGAGTGCTGCGTCGACTACGTGATCCGCTACGAGAACCTGGCCGACGGCACGCTGGAAGTCTGCCGCCGCCTCGGCATCCCGCCCATCGAACTGCCGCGGCTGAAGTCGGGCTTCAAGCCCGGCGCGTTCCACTACTCGCAGTACTACGACGCGCAGACCGAGGCGCTGGTGGCCGAGCGCCATGCGCACGACATCCGCCTGTTCGGATACCGCTTCGAGCGCGCATGAGAACGCCGTGGCGACGCGGGGCCGTCCGCCGATGACGGGGATCGCCGGCACGGTCGGCCGCGAGCCGGCCGACCGCACGGTGCTGCTGGGCGCGATGGCGCGCGCGCTCTCGGTTGCGCCGGACGCGCTGACCGAGCGGTGGGCCGATTCCCATGCGGCGCTGTGCCGCGTGCGCAATCCGGCGATCGACGCCGGCGGCCAGCCGGTGCTCAGCGCCGACGGCCGCCGCTGCCTGTTCTTCTTCGGCGAGTGCTTCGGCTGGGCCGACAGCCGCCGCGAACTGCAGCGGCTCGGCCACCGCTTCGGCGACCAGCCGTCCGACGCCGAGTACGTGATGCGCCTTCACGAGCAGCACGGCGACGCCGCCTTCGGCCTGCTGAACGGCTCGTTCTGCTGCGCGCTGTACGACAGCGCCGACCGCTCGCTGCGTCTGGCGAGCGACCGGCTCGGCTCGCGGCCGCTGTTCTACGGCACCGCCGCCGGCGGCGGACTGAGCTTCGCCAGCCGCGTTTCGCCGCTGCTGGCGGATCCGGCCATCGGCGCCGATCTCGACGTTGATGCGGTGGTCGAGTTCTGCACGCTGCAGAAGGTGCTCGGCGACAAGACCTATCACCGCGGCGTGCGCATGCTGCCGCCGGCGTCGCTGCTCGTCTTTCGCGACGGCTCGACCGCGGTGTCGCGCTACTGGACGCCGCGGTACCGCCCGCAGGCGGGAGACCTCGACCACTGGGCCGACGAACTCGCCGCGACGATGCGCTCGGCCATGGCCGAGGTGACGCGCGGGCCGGGTCCCACCGGCATCCTGCTCAGCGGCGGGCTCGACGGGCGGATGATGGTCGCGGCTGCCGGCGAGCCGCTCGCCTGCTACTGCTTCGGCGACTACGAGAACCCGGAGTTCGAGGTCGCCCGCCAGGTCGCCCGGGCGCGCGGCTTCGAGATTCACTTCCTGCGCCGCGACCCGGACCACTACCCGGACCTCCTCGACCGGGCGGTCGAACTCGGCAGCGGCATGCACCCGTTCAACCACGCGCACGCACTCGGCTTCGTCGAGCGGATCGCCGCCCGCACGCCGGTGCTGACGCACGGCTACGGCGTCGAGGCGCTGTTCCGCGGCACGACCCTGCCCAAGGTGCCCCGGCGCTTCCTCGGCCTGCCGGCGGGCACCCGGCTCGACCCGTCGCTCGACGAGCGGACGCTTGCGGCGCGCTACTACCGGCGCGCCTACTCGCTGATCGGGCAGTACCCCGACCTGTTCGCCGACGGCATCGCCGCGGGCATCGAGGCGTCGATCGAGGCTTCGGCGCGCGAGGTGATCGCCGACGCGGCGCCGCACTGCGCCAGCGTGTACGACCGGCTGCTGTGGTCCGACGTGTTCGCCCGCTGCCGCTACACGGGCTACCTGTTCCTGCTGTCGCTGCGACCGTACGTCACCGAGCGCAGCGTGCTGTTCGACAACCGGGTCATCGACCTGCACCTGCGGATGCCCGTCGAGATGCGCGCCGACGACCGGCTGTGGATCCGGGCCATGGCGCGGCTCGACCGGCGCGTGGCGGCGGTCGTCAACGCCAACACCGGATTCGCGCCGGGCACGCCGGCGTGGCGGATGGCGGCTGCGAGGGCCGCGCGGTCGGTCGTCCGCACCCTGCCGCTGCCCCACAGGGCGGCATCGTCCGCAGGCGAGGCGGCGGCGGCGGGGCTGTCGCCGATCTCGTGGGCGAGGTTCGAGTGGCTGATCCGCCACAACGAGAAGCTGCGCGGGCTGATCACCGCTACGCTCGCCGACCCACGGGCGCTGCCGGCGCGCATCTTCAACCGGGAGCGGGTGGCGCAGTTGCTCGACGAGCACCTGGCCGGCCGTGGCCGTCACCGCGACCTGCTGTTCGCGCTGTTGACTTTCGGACGCTGGCACCGGTCGCATGCGGTCGATGGATGAGATCGCACCGGTCGCCGGGAGCGCCAGCCGAAACCCTGAAGAGGAAGCGAGATGAATGGAATCGTGGTCGGGTGGGCGCGCCGATTTGGGCTGGGGGCTTGCAGTGTTGCGTTCGCGGCCGTCGCCGAACCGGTCGCTGGGCAGGGACGCGACATCCAGCCGCACGAGTGGCAGGCGCTCAGCCCGATCTGCCAGGCGGTATTCAAGGGGGAAGGCACCCGCAAGGAACGGCTCGCCCCGTTCGCCTACGAATTGGAAGGTTCGTGCGGCATTCATCACACCTGCAACGGGGAACTGGCCTTCCTGCGCTTTTCGCGGATGCCGGCGAGTCCGCCCGGCGCAGCGAACGACCGCGCCCGGCAGCGACACAGGACGCAGCGCAACGGCCTGCTGCAGAAGGCGGTCAACGAGTACGGATACGAGGCTCGGTGTGCGACGCCGCACTATCCGTTGCTGCCCCGCATACTGACGGAGCGCGGCAAGGCGCTCTCGCTGCAGGGCAACCACGCGGCGGCGATGAAGGACTTCTCGCGTGCCCTGGAGATCAACCCCGGCTATAACCCGGCTCGGCAGGGGATGGCGCAGGCGCAGGCGAGGATGATTGCGCCGAAGCCGCAACGGTGATCGGCTGCGGCGGAACGGCCTGGGAATGAACGCCGAGGCGCCGTATCTGCGCGTCCGCCTCGACGCAGGTGTTGCCGTCGCGGAAGGCGCGGCCAGCCAGCGGCTCGACCAGGTCGGCCCGCATGAGTGCCTGCG
>JRYF01002081.1_pt1 | contig 15858 bp, 9 predicted proteins | sample 235331 | NCBI WGS metagenome assembly JRYF01 (sample SAMN03074217, study PRJNA261475) | activated sludge metagenome | biome: Wastewater Treatment Plant; feature: Wastewater; material: Activated sludge; isolation source: activated biomass of a wastewater treatment plant treating hydrocarbon... ...
GCCGCTGTTGGGCGCAGGGACGTTGGTCTGACCGAAGTCGTTCTTACCCCACGCCACGATCGAGCCGCTTTCACCGGGAGCACATTGGCTGCCCGAGCACATGCTGTCCGGGCCTTGCCACGCGCCATCCAACCAGCCGCAGGCCGACTCCCTCGTTTCGAGACATAGGCCATTCGGCAAACAGCACGCGCCCGTCGGCGCCGGGCAGCCGTCGGCGTCGACGACCGCACCGGGTGGCGTGTCAGGGCACAGGTCGCAGGCATCCGGCACACCGTCGCCGTCGGAGTCGGTTTCGCACGTAGTGTCCGGGCCGTCCCATGTGCCGCCCGAGGCGGTGCATTCGGCTTCCGACAGCACGGAACAACCCTGCAAGTCGGGAAGACAGCACGCCCCCTTCGGCACGCGCAGGGCCAGACCGAAATGTTCGCCGCCGCCGCCCAGCAGCACGAAGCTGTCGTTCGGTGCCGGTACGTCGGTCTGACCGAAATTGTTGAGACCCCAGGCGACGACGCTGCCGTCGGCCTTTTTACCCAGTGAAAAGTTCCAGCCCGCCTCCACGGCGATGAAGTCGGAGTTCGGTGAGGGCACATTGAGTTGTCCCGCGCCATTGCTTCCCCAGCACACGATCGTGCCATCCGCCTTGAGGCCGAGACCATGGTTCGCGCCAGCCGCGACCGCCACGAAACCACTGTTCGGCGACGGAATGTTGAGTTGCCCGGAGGCGTTACTTCCCCAGCCGACGATCGAACCGTCCGACCTAAGGCCGAGACTGAAGAACTCGCCGCCGGCCATGTCGATGAAGTCTCGGTTGGGCGCGGGCACATTCAACTGGCCCTCGTCGTTGCGCCCCCAGCCGGCGATCTCGCTGTTGGGCCGAAGGGCCAGACTGTGCTGCCGCCCGCCGGCGACCTTCACGAATCCGACGTTGTTGGGCGGTGGATTGGACTGCCCGCTGGAGTTGTTGCCCCACACCGCTACAGAGCCGTCGGCGCGCATGGCCAGGCAGTGGCTGCCGAGCGTCGACGCCACCGTCACGAAGCCGCTGTTGGGCGATGGGATATTGTGCTGGCCGTAGGAGTTGTCACCCCAGACGACGAGGGAGCCGTCGGCTTTCAGGCCCAGGCCGTGCCAGCGTCCGCCGGCGACACCGACGAAATTCTCGTTTGGCGCGGGGACGTTGAGCTGACCGACCTCGTTACGGCCCCAGGCAATGATCGAGCCGCTTTCACTAGGAGCGCATGGACCGCTCGCGCAAGTGCTGTCCGCGCCCTGCCAGGCACCGTCCAGCCAGCCGCAGGCCGTCTGGGTCGTTTCGATACAGAAGCCATTGGGCAGACAGCACGCGCCATTTGGCACTTGAATGCCGAGACTGTGCCACCAGCCGCCCTCGACGGCTGCGAAGCGAGTGTTGGGCGACGGCACGTTTGTCTGGCCGTCGTCGTTCTGCCCCCATGTGACTATTGAGCCGTCGGCTTTGAGCCCCAGACTGTGGAACAGGCCGCCCGTCAGCGCCACGAAACCGCTGTTGGGCGACGGTACGTCGGTCTGTCCGAAATGGTTCCTGCCCCACGCCACAATCGAGCCGTCGGCTTTCAGCCCCAAGCTGTGGTCCCCGCCGGATGCAATGGCCACAAAGTCGCTGTTGGGTGCAGGTACGTTGGTCTGACCGTAGCCGTTGTACCCCCACGCCACGATCGAGCCGTCGGCCTTCAGCCCCATGCAGTGGTTGCCCCGTGCCGCAATGGCGACGAAGCCGCTGTTGGGCTCAGGTATGATGCGTTGACCTGAGAAGTTGGCTCCCCACACCACGATCGAGCCGTCGGCCTTCAGCCCCATGCCGTGATTGGAGCCGGCCGCGATGGCGATGAAGTTGCTGTTGGGCGCGGGCACAATGGTCTGTCCCCAGTCGTTCTTTCCCCACGCCCTAATCGAGCCGTCGTCCTTTAGCCCAATGCTGTAGGATTCGCCGGCGGCGATCGCCACGAAACCGCTGTTGGGCATAGGCACGTTGCGCTGACCGTAAAAGTTGTCTCCCCAAGCCCTGATGGAGCCGTCGGCCTTCAGGCCAAGACTGTGGTTGTCGCCCCCGGCGATGGCTACGAAGTCACTATTCGGCACAGGCACGTTGGTCTGACCGTAGCTGTTCCTTCCCCACGCCACGATCGAGCCGCTTTCCGCCAATGCCGCCTGTGGCGCTGCCATGCACGTCAAAGTGACGAACAGCGCCGCCGTCCAACGACAACCCATCCACCCCATCCGATTCATGCGGTCTGCATGTGTCGCGTACATGGTTCTGCCTTTCTCCCGATCGGCGGGACTTCGACTTTCCTCATGGCAGTCGAGAACTCCCGCCTGGCTTGTTTCATCGCCGGCCGACACCCGGCCTTCCCGTCACTCTGCGTAAAACAGCCCCGGCGCGCTCCAAAAGGGCGGCCACGGAGAACCACGGCGATTTTGCTGGAGCCGGTCAGATGTGTCCTAAGTGCCTGACTGGAATGGGCTTGAGGAGCTGTTTTCTTGAGCCGTTTTTTGACTTCGAGTAAGATCGACAGTCAGCTGGAGGCCGTAGCGAGCCCGCCAGCACTGCTTCTGGCTCACATGTAACCATGGCGCTCGACACCCACAGCGTGACACGCATTCTCACCGACTTCGGCTCCGGCGAGGTGGCTGCGCGCCAACTGCTTCCGCTTGTATACGATGAACTGCGGCGGCTCGCGGCGAGTCACTTCGAGAGCGAGCGCGTCGGCCACACGCTTCAACCTACGGCCCTCGTCAACGAGGCCTATCTGCGGATGGCGAGCGACGCAGGGCTAAAGATAGCGAATCGCGCCCACTTCTTCCGGCTGGCCTCCAAGGTCATGCGGCAAATCCTCGTCGATCATGCCCGGAGCAAGGAGGCCCTCAAGCGTGGTGGCGCGGGCGAGCGAATTACGCTGGATGACTCCTTCCCCGGTCCGAGCGGCCCCGCCGTCGACCTATTGGATCTCGATGAGTCGCTTGAACGGCTTGCGGCCTTCAGTCCGGACAAGGCGCGGCTGGTCGAATTGCGATTCTTCGGCGGCCTCTCGATCGAAGAAGCCGCCGACGCGCTGAACATCTCGCGCACCCAGGCCACGCGCGAGTGGCGCATGGCTCGTGCATGGTTGGCGGAAGAACTGGGAAGAGGCGCCAACGCATGACGCCCGAGCAATTTGCCCGAGTGGAATCCCTTTTTGAAGGCGCGTGCGCGCAGCCGCCGGACGCCCGCGGCGATTGGCTGCGCGAGCATTGCCCCGACGACCCCGAAGTGCTGCGTAAGGTCGAGGGGATGCTGACTCATGATGCCGTCTCGATGTCACCCATCGACACCCCTGCGATGGGCAGCGGCTTCCACGTCGGCAAGTCCGATGAGATTGAGCAGCGCGTCCGTGAGGAGTTCGCCGCCGCCGGTCGTTACCAGATCGAATCGCTGCTCGGCGAGGGCGGCTTCGGCAGCGTCTATCGCGCCGAGCAAATTGAGCCCGTTCGTCGCCACGTCGCTCTCAAGGTCATCAAGCTCGGCATGGACACCCGCCGCATTCTCGCGCGCTTCGAAGCCGAGCGACAAACACTCGCGAGGATGAACCATCCGGGGATCGCCAAGTTTCTCGACGCCGGCATCGCAACGTCCGGCCGATCGTACTTTGTCATGGAGCTGGTCGAAGGCCAGCCGATCACGGCCTACTGCGACGAGCGCTGTCTGGACACGCGTGCGCGACTGGCGCTCTTTTCTCAGGTTTGCGAGGCCCTTCGTCATGCCCATCAGAAGGGCGTCTTGCATCGCGACATCAAGCCATCCAATGTGTTGATCACTTCGCAGGACGGCAAGCCGAGACCGATCGTCATCGACTTTGGAATCGCCCGCGCGCTGGATGACGATTCGGGTGAAATGTCGCTGATGACCCAGCAGGGCCAGATGATCGGCACGCCGGAGTACATGAGCCCCGAGCAGGCCGAAGGCAGCCGCGACATCGACACGCGTACGGATATCTATTCCCTCGGCGTGTTGCTCTACGAACTTTTGACCGGTACGACGCCGATCGAACGGACACCGAGTCGTAACGCATCGCTGATGGAGTGGCAGCGATTGATACGCGACTCGGAGCCGCCGACGCCTTCCACGCGCGTTCGCAGGTCCGGCGAGCGCGGCGCCGCTGTTGCCAGAGGTCATGGCACCGACATATCGAAGCTTACAAAAGTATTGCAGGGCGATCTCGACTGGATCGTCATGAAAGCCCTAGAGAAGGACCGTGCGCGGCGCTACGAAACCGTGGATGCCCTGGCGGCCGATATCGAGCGCTACCTGCGCGATGAACCAGTGCTCGCGCGGCCGCAATCGGCTGCCTATCGTTTCAGAAAGTTCGCACGGCGGAACAAGGCCGCCTTCGTGGCGAGTTCGGCGCTCGCTTTGACACTCGTCATTGGTATCCTTGGTACATCGATCGGCATGGTGCAGGCACAACGCTCCGCCGAGTCCGCTCGCACGGAGTCAGCAATCTCACGAGCAGTTACCACCTTCCTCATCGATGATCTCCTTTCGGCGGCGCGGCCCGAAGCCCAAGGCAAGGATGTTACCGTACGCGCCGTGGTCGACGAAGCGGCCCGGCGGGTTGATGGTCGTTTCACTGATCAGCCGCTGATTGAGGCCGGCATCCGGCTGGCGCTTGGAGGTACCTACCGAGCGCTGGGCTTGCTCGACGAGGCGGACAAAAATACGCCGCTCGCATATGAGATCCGCGCGCGATTGCTCGGACCGGACGCGCCGGATACGCTGGAGGGCCAGCAGGCCCTTGCCCTGTTGCGTTCAGATCAAGGTCGCTTCGAAGAATCTGAACGACTGAACAACGATGTCCTGGCACGTCGGAGGCGGATGTCTTCGGAGATCGACGAGGTGACTCTGAGCGTTCTATTTGATCTGGCGCGCAATTATGTGCGGATGGGCCGCCTTGGCGAGGCCGAGCACCTCTACCGTGAGATCCACGAAGTACGCGAGAAAACGCTGGGCGAAGAAGCAGCAAGTACACTCGCGGCGCGCGGGAATCTGATCTCTGTGCTCCAGGCAGAGAACCGCCTCACCGAAGCAGCCGCGCTCATCGAGCGCACCCTTGATGCACAAGAACGCACACTGGGAAAGGAAAACCCATACACGCTCTACACCCGCGGCAATCTGGCGGTGAACTACCAGCGAACGAATCGACTCGATGAATCCGCGGCGCTCTACGAAGACCTTCTGGAGTCCATGCGACGCGTGTTTGGCGGTGACCACCCGAATACACTTTACGTGATAGGCGACATGTGCCTGGTCTATGAAAAGCAGGGGCGATTCACGGATGTCGAGCGGCTGCGGCTGGAAATCATCAGGGGACTCGAAAAATCGCTGGGGTCTGACCACCCGGAAACGCTCATCGCCCGAGAGCATCTCGGAGATTTCTTTTACCGCCAGAAACGCGCGGCCGAAGCAGAACCGCACTACGTCGCCGTCCTTGAATCGAATCGGGAAATCTTCGGCGCGGAGCACGCCTATACACGTGCCACCCAACTGCGGCTTGCCCGCACCTGGCTCGCCCTCAATCGACCGACCGAGGCCGAAGCGTTGCTGATGCCGCTAGTGCGCCTTGCCAGGGAGACTTCTGACGCGAAACTCGCCGAGTACCTGATCGAATACGGGCGGACTCTGACTCGGTTGTCGCGCCCCGAGCAGGCCGAAGCGGTGATGGCCGAGGTACTGGGCTCATCGTCAAGTACCAAGACCCTCCCCGTGCAGATACGGCAGGATGCCATAAACGTGATGATCGAACTCTACAAGGCTTGGAACAAGCCCGCTCAGGCCGCCGAATGGCGGGCCAAACTCAATTCGGACACCTCGCTCCGCGCCGCCGCAGGACCCTGACGCTCGCAGTCAGCCACGCTGCACCGGCGTCGGCGATATCATTCAGCCATCAGCGGATTAAGGGCTACATGGGCGATTGGGATAAGTTTATGCGCGTGTCGTCTCGTAAAGGCGGCGGAAAATCGGCGTTCGACGCTGAGCTTCCGGAACGAGTTCCGAATTGAATTCGAAGAGCCCGGTGCGACGCAAAGTAGCGGTGGACGAGTCGCCGTACGATCTGGAGGTGTCGGGGCGTAGTGCGTGCCCAATGAGCCAACTTGAGGGCACTTTGAGGGCAAACGCGCAGTCAACAACCGAGAAGCGGACACAGGTGTAGGCGATTCAAACATTTCGGTGCTTTCGCTTCGAAGAAACGGAGAGCACAACACTCTCATACTGGGATGTCGGACTCGCAATCGCATAACTCGGTGCTAGGCAAGGGCTTACCGACGCGACCCAATTCGGATGCAAAAAAACGGAGAGGGGGGGATTCGATCTCGCCCGATTCCTCAACCTCTGCCGAAACCTCAGTTTATCGCCCAACCTCAAGAGCGACAACGACTTCGCGCGTCTCGCTGATGTCCTGTTCCTCCACGGTTTTTTACCGTCTCGTGATGCGTTTTGAGGGCAGTTTGAGGGCAGCTGTTGTTTCGTCGCGTTCCGGCGCCGGCGTCAACGCCGACAGGTCACTGACGCTCAACCTGCGTCACGTCGGGTCGCCGTTTATCGGCGTTGCTCCTTATCGATTGAGAACGAAAATCGATTGCTTGGATGCCGGCTCCACGTCCTCATGCGGCCGCCTAGTCATGCGTCTATCCTGGCGTCGTGTCTATCGTCCGGCGTCGGATCCAACGAACCACCCGCCAGGCGGACGGATGCACCAAGTCATCGACAATCGTATACACCGCCGGCACGACGATCAGGGTGAGCAGGGTGGAAGTCGTCAAGCCGCCGATGACCGCGATCGCCATCGGCTGCCGAGACTCGGAGCCCGCGCCCGTACCTATGGCGATCGGAAGCATGCCGAAGATCAGAGCGAGTGTCGTCATGAGAATGGGCCGGAGACGAATCGGGCCGGCCTTGAGAATGGCCGCGTCGCGTTCCAAACCCTCGCGTCGGCGAAGCGTGTTGGTGAAATCCACCAAGAGCACGCCGTTCTTCGTGACCAATCCCATCAGCAGGATGATGCCGATCATCGTGTAGATGCTCACGGTCATTTCGCTCAAAAGCAGCAGGCCGAATGCTCCGACCACGGAGAGGGGCAGAGCGAGCATGATGGTGAAAGGATGGACCAGGCTTTCGAATTGGGAAGCCAGCACCATGTAAACGATGATGATGGCCAGGAACAGGGCAAACAAGAGGTTTTCAAAGGCCTCGCTCATGGTGTCGGCTTGCCCCGCGAAGCCGAAGCTGTAGCCGGCCGGCAGGCCGACCTGTTTGACCACTTCCGACAGCTCGGCAACGGCTTCTCCGAGCACTTTTTTGTCGCGCACGAGATTGGCGAGAACGGTGATCTGCCGGGCGCGGTTGTAACGATCAATCTGCACCGGGCCCGCCTGCTCCTGCACGTAGGCGACATTTCGAAGGCTGATGAGCTCGCCCTTGCGGTTGCGGAGTGACAACTCCTCAATATCGCGCGGGCGTGAACGAAAGGGCTCCTGGAGCCGGACGCTTACGTCATAGCGTTCGCCTTCGGCCTTGAACTTGGAAACGTCCTGACCGCCGATCAGCGCGTTGACGACCGTAGCCACGACCATCGGGTCAACGCCCAGGTCAGCGGCCCGGTCTCGCTTTACGAAGACATTCACTTCCGGTTTGTTTTTCTCATAGGTCGTGTCAATATCGACGTAGCCTTCGGTTTCCCGCATCCGCGACATGACCGCATCGGAGATTGTTTCCAGGCGGTCGAGATCATGCCCCCGGATTTCGAGTTGAACGTCCGCCCATCTGCGACCGCCGCCGGAAACCCGTGGCACAATTTCCACGCTGACCTTGGCGTCCTTGATGTCCGCCACCTGCTGACGCATCCAGATCATCGCGTCGTTCTGGCTGATGCTTCGCTGGTCCTTTTCAAGCATTTTCACGTACATGGTGCCTTCGTTGACGCGCTGAAGCTCATCCGCGCCAATGGTCACGAATGTGTAGTCCAACCAGCCCTGGCCCTTGACCCGGTCCCGCATGCGTTCAAACAGACCATCGGTCACCGCGAGAGAAGCCCCCAACGGCGCTTTGATTTTTACGTTGAATTCGCTCTGGTCCTCCAGTGGCAGGAACTCAGAGCGAAGGAACTTGCCGATGTAGATGGATAATGCAAAGGTGCCAAAAGCGAGGCCCACCACGATCCAGCGATGCCGGATGGAGCGCACCAGGAGCCATTCATAGGCCCGGTCGATTCCCAGGAAGAGCCGCTCCGAAACCTGGAAGAGCCGGCCACGCTTGGGGGGCTTCAGGATACGCGAGGACAGCATGGGGTCCAGCGTGAATGACACGAACATGGAAATCATCACAGCAAACGCGACCGTCATCCCGAACTGGTAGAAGAAGCGACCGACGATGCCCTCCATGAACGCGACCGGAACGAACACTGCCACGACGGAAAGCGTCGTGGCGAGCACGGCCAGCGTAATCTCATGCGTGGCAAAGGACGCGGCCTCACGTACAGGCATGCCCTCCTCGACATGCCGCATGATGTTTTCCTGAACGACGATGGCATCATCGATCAACAATCCGACGGCCAGCGACAACCCCAGCAGGGTCATCATATTCTGCGTGAAGCCCAGGACGTTCATGACGATGAAGGTCCCTACGATCGCCGTGGGAAGCACGAGAGAACTGATGAAGGTGCTGCGCGGATTGCGAAGAAAGAGAAAAACGATCAGAATCGCCAGACCGCCTCCAAAGACCATGTGGAACTTCACTTCGTCCACGGAGTGTTCAATGAACCGCGACATATCCTGGGCGATCGCAAGCCGGACCCCTTGTGGCTCCAGGTCGACGCGGAGTTTCTCAACTTCCGCCTTCACGTCGTGGGCGACGCGCACGGTGTTCGTGCCGGACTGCCGGCGCACGAGCAGCGATACGGCGCGAACCTCATTCAACCGGGCGAGACTGCGCTCTTCCTCGAGCCCATCCTCAGCCCGACCGATGTCCTTGACGCGAATCGGCGCGCCACTTCGATAAGCGACGACCATGTTATTGAACTGTTCTTCCGATTCGAACTCGGCCCTGGTCTTGACCACGTACTCGCGGGCGCCCGTCTCGACGCGGCCACCGGGAAACTCGATGTGCTCTGCTCGCAGGGCATCAATCACGTCCTGGACGGAGAGTTGGTATCCCTCAAGCTTGGTTCGGTCGAGCCAGAGCCATATCTGACGTTCGCGACCGCCGACCAGCTTAGCCTGCCCCACGTTCGGCACGCGCTGGAGCCGCTCCTTGACCACGTTGTCGGCGAGGTAGGTCAGTTCCCGGATTGGCATGTCTCCGGACACCACAACGGCCATGATGGGAGAGGCATCGACGTCGAACTTTTCGACGACCGGCTCCTCCAGGTCATCAGGCAGTTCTGATCGAACCGTACCGATCTTGGCGACGACTTCCTGGTAGGCAACGTCGATGTCCTTGTCGAGCTCAAACTCCACAACCACCTGCGAGACACTGTCGGTGCTGGTGGAGCGCAGGTGCTTGATCGAACTGATCGTTGAGATGGCCTCCTCGATGAGATCCGTTACGGTGAGTTCCAGCGTCTCCGGGTCGGCGCCGGGCAATACGGACACGACGGTGATCACCGGAAACTCGACGCGCGGGAACAGGTCGATTCCCACGCGGCGATAGGATATCACCCCGAAAACGATGATCGCGGAGAGCACCATCGAAGTGAAGATCGGGCGGCGAATTGCGATGTCAGAAAGCGTCATCAGCGCTGCCTTCGTACAAAGTCGATTGTCTATTCGGTTTCCGGAACGAGAACGCGGTCCCCTTCGGACAGTCCCGAGCGAACCTCGGCCCAGCTTCCGTCCATCGCGCCCACTTCGATATTACGCTCGACGGGATGACCGTCGTTGGCGACCATGACAGCCGGGCCGCGCGCGGTATCTTTGAGGGCTGAGCGCGGTACTACAGGAACGTCCTGCGCCTGTCCCACGGCGACCTTTACGCTCGCAAGCATTCCCGGTCGGAACGTCAGCTTAAGATTGGCCACGACACTGCGGCACCGAAAGGAGCGCGTGGCCTCGTCCAGGGTCGGGTAGACGACACTCATGGTCGTCTGCGCCTCCACGTCGTCTTCGGTCACCCCCTCGGCATCGAACGTAACCGGCGTGCCGGGCTTCACGGCTGACAGCAGCTCCTGCGGCAGCGCGTATTCGAGGTAGAGCGTTCCGACCTCCTGAACTTCGAGCAGGTGGGTGACCGGTGTCGCCGTCACCGGCTCACCCGGATCGACCAACCGGCGCGCGACGATGGCGTCATAAGGTGCACGGATGGTCGCTTCGTCGAGCCGCTCCATTGCGTAGCGAAGCGCCTCTTCGGCCTGTTTCACCCCGGCCTCGTGTTCGCGCAGTTTCGCTTCTTGCTCGGCGACGCGCGACTGGGCTGCGACGACCCGGGCCTGGGCCTGCTCGTGGGCGAATCGCGCAGCGTCGTAACGCTGCTTGGAAATCGACGGCATCTCCCCAGAGGGCTTTTCCCACAAGTTCTTCATACGCGTGTATTCCAGTTCCGCCTCGGCCAAAGCCGTTCGCGCCACCTGCACCTCCGCTTCCAGGGCGTTCACCGTCTCGCGAGCGCCCGCCAGCTTGACCCGCGCCGCTTCAGTATCCGCTTCCCGCTGCCCGATCTCGATGGCGAAAAAGGTAGGATCCAGGCGCATGAGTTCCTGCCCGGATCGCACGATTTCCCCAACGTCGACCAGCACTTCCGCAACTCGCCCGGCGACCTGTGACCCGAGCAACGTGGTTTGGCGGGCACGAAACGAGCCTACCGCCGGCGTCGTCTGCGTTACGGACCGGCGCTCCACGGCGACCCAGCGGCCGGAGGGTCGCTCGGTGGGGCGGCTGGCGGTGACTGCCGACACGGCAGACGGTGGTGCTTGCGGCGGCGAGGTCTCACGTTTGCATCCTGCAAGGATGACGGCCAAGCCGAGCCCGATGAATCCGCAGTTCCGCCTAAAGTCTGCATGCGTCATGGTCCCGGAGTCTCCTTGGGCGGCTCGGCGCCGACAGCATGAGCCAGTCGCGCATACGACCCGTGGTAGTCATAGAGCGACTGGAAGTAGTTGGAGCGTGCCTGCGCCAGCCGATCCTCCTCGGTGAGAACGTCGGCGCTGGTCAGCAGACCTTCGAGGTACTGGTCGCGCACGATCCGAAGGTTCTCCGACGCCAGTTCCACGGCCTTTCGAGCGACGGGGATGCGCCCCGCGGCCTCGTTGACGTTCAAGAAGGACTGCTTGATGTCCAGCACGATGTTGTCCACCTGCTCGTCGAAGCGATCGACGGACTCAGCGATTTCCTTGCGCTGCCGCTGAAGCCGCGCGATTGTCAGGCCCCCGTCGAAGATCGGGATCTGCATGGCTACGCCGCCGCTGAGCCACTCGTTGTTCAGCAGAAACTCGTCACTCGACCAGTTGTAATCGGCGAACCCGAAGATGCGCGGGGCGGTCCCCTCAGCCCGCGTGGCGCGATACTCATCGCGCGCGACCTCGATCTGCCGCCTGAGCGACGCCAGGTCCGGGCGCGTCTCGATGGCCAGCATCAACGCGTCCGTGAACCGACCGTGCCACGGCTCAACCTCCAGAACATCGACGATCGATGTCTGCTGCGTTACATCGGCGCCGATCTGCCGATTGAGAGTTGCGACCGCAAGTTGAATATTGTTCTCAGCCTGGCTCAGTTGCTGACGTCGTTCCGCGAGCTGAACCTCCACCGCCAGTACGTCGTTCGCCGCGACCAGGCCCTGCGACAGGAAGTCACGCGCGATCTCCAGTTGTCGTTCAACGACACGGATGGACTCCTCGACAACGCCTTTGATCTTCTCGGCTTCCAGGACGCGGTAGTAGGTCTGGCTGACGGCGAAGGCTACGTCCTGGCGCTCGCGCCGGGCATCGTATCGAGCGGTGTCCACTCGCCCCTCCTGCGCCTGACGTATGTACTCTGATCGCCCGAAATCGTAGATCGGCACCAGCAGCGAGATCGTTCCCGTCCACACATCACGCTGGCTGAACGTGCCTGAGAAACTCTGTCCTGCGCCACTCTGCTGGAGGAATTGCCCGGTCGGCGTGAGGCCGGCCTGCTCGACGAGGGAAGTCGCCGCCGCCTGGGTCAGCGACTGCCGCAGTCGATTCCGCAGGCTTGGCTCTGGGCGCTGGATGCCCGAGTCGTTATTCCGCGATGTGAACCGACCTTCCGCGCTCAATTGCGGCAACGTCATGGCAATGGCCTCGGAGACGCGGTCGCGCGCGATGAGCACGCGACGATCGGCGATGCTGATGCGCCGATTGTTCCGCAGCGCCATCTCGATGCACTCGTCCAAGCTCAGAGCGAGCGGCTGAACGTGCCCAGCCGTCGGTTGCGTCGTGACGGCAGGCGTGTGACGCACAAGACCATTGACGCGGTCCAGAGCGCGCGGCCGATAGGTGGGTGCGTCGCGCAGCGGCGTGCATCCGGTGATAGCAGCGAACGCGAGTGAAACGAATGGAACGCTGCGCCTCATTTCCCCAGGCTCTTTCCGGCGGCCGCGTGTTGTCTGCGCTCCGAATCACTGAGAATTCCCAGAAAGAACCCGCGGAGAATGCGTCCTGCTTGTTCTTCGAGCGGTTCTTGCCGGCCCGCGAAGTGGTTCGTGAAAATCGTGCCGTACAGCAGGTCGCTGATCGTCTCTGTGAACTCCTCGACCGGCGCGGACCGCACGCGCCCGTTGGCGATCAACCCGCGGAACAATTCAATCCAGCGCCCGAGGTTCGAGTCGCGATGCTCGAAATAGGTTGGCTTCTTGCGGTCCTTGAACGCGGCACGCTCCATGATCAGGAGCTCCGTACAGTCGGGGTGCGCGTCGAAGAATGCAAGATACGCGCGGACCGCGGCCGCGATCTGCTCAATCGGATCCGCCTGCTCGTCAACAGCCGACTGGATCGCCCCGCTGAGGCGGTGCATCGCGCGATCCACCGCCGCCAGAAACAGGGCCTCCTTGGTCGGGAAATACCGATAGATCGTCCCCTTGCCAACCGGCACGGCGTCAGCCACCACTTGAACGTCGGTACCTGGGTACCCGCGCTCAGCGAATACGCGAGCGGCCACGGTCAGAATCTCCTCCCGGCGGTGGAGCGCGAGGGCCGCGCCCCTACGCCGTGCGGGTCGTTTCTTCGTTTTCGTAGGCACGACACGAACTCCCAATTTGCCACTTGACGGACGCGTCCGTCCGCCGATAATTCTATCGGACATGGTACCGGGTGGCAACCAGCGGTACTGGTAAAGTTTGGGTGGTATGGCCGTCTCGGCCGTTGGATTCGATCCAAACTTTACCAGTGCCCAACCAGCGGTCTCGGTGTCGGAGTTCGACACCTCAACCCCTTGGAGCAACTGCTCTATGAAGAAAACGACTGCGGGCGCTACGAACCGCGGTCCGGGTTACTTGGCGACCTGCTGTAGCTGGCTGCGGCGCGCACCGCTTGGTACCGATCGGCACACCATCCTGCGTGGGATGGTGTCTGTTGAGTGAGGTTCTTTGTAAGGAGTTCAATCATGTTTGGTGGTTTCGACTTCACAAGTATCTTGGAGGCGATCCAGTCGTTTTTTGACAACATCCTCAGTTTTTTGTCGAACCTTTTCGGCGGGTTCAGCTTGTAGCAACAACGTAGCTGGGCATGAACGCCGTCAAGGGCTCCCGAGCCGTTCTTGCTGAGAACGGCTTGGGAGTGCTTCGGCGCTGCGGGAGGGTCGGCGGGCGGATGAGTCCGTGCCAACGCTACGCGGGCCGGAGGTGTGAGATTGTCTCCCTCACGCCTGCCGGAAGGGACGTCCGCGACGGCCCGGCGATGCGTCCGCCGGACGACGGCTTCGGCGAGGACACGATCTTGCGGTCCCGAAACGAGGATACGAACGTCATCAAGGGCTTCTCTACGAGGAGTGTTCGTGTGGTCGCCATGAACCCTGGTTCGATTTCGATGACTGGCGTCGCGCGCGTCGTCCCGGCAGCCATTGGGGCAGTGATCGCGATGTTCATAGGGAGCGTGACGATCGTCGGGTGTGCAACTGAACCGGTCGGCGACGGGTTCTTCGCCCCCCCGACGCAGAAGATGATCTTCTCTACGCCGGACGCCGTGGGACTGCCGTTCGAGCACATCGAATTGGCAGTGGACTCACCCGTGCCCCACACCCTCTACGCCTGGTTCATTCCGGCAGAGGGCGCTCCGGGGACTGTGCTGATCCACCATGGCGCCACCATCAACCGCAGCGCGCTGGTCGACTCCTACAAATTGGTGCATGACCTCGGTTGGAACGTCTTTGTCTACGACTATCAGGGTTACGGCGAGAGCAACCTGCAACCGAGCCTGGAATCGCTCATCCCCGACGCGGACGCCGCCTTGCGCTACATCCAGCAATCGAGCGCCGCCGGGAGCGAGCGCATCGTGCTCTTCGGCATCTCGCTCGGCACGCTGCCAACGTCGGCCCAGGCGGCGCGTGGCCCCGTCGGCGTCGTCGGCGTGATCCTCCAGGGCAGTTTCGTCTTGGACCTTTTGCCGCCGACATCGTTCCTTCTGGCTGGCGTTGTGCCGTTGCCCGAGGTCGTTGCCCGCCTGCCGCAGGAACTCGACCCGTACGGAAACATCGGCCAGGTCGCGCCGCCCAAGCTCTTTCTCCAGTCGCCGCAGGACTTGATTACGCCGATCGAAGGTGCCCGTCGGCTGTTCGAGCTGGCTAGCGAGCCGAAGCAATTCGTGGAGGTCTTCGGCGGTCATACGCTGGCCCACGTGCTCGATCCCAGGTACGGCGAACACGTGGCAGGCTTCCTGAACGAGGCGCACGGCGGCGCCGGCGCGGAGGCGTCGGTTCATTCACCAGAGCCTGTTCCGAAAGAGGAGTAAATCCATGCGACTGCAAAAGACGGCGGCGCCTCGGCGCCTCATTGCGATCCTGGCGAGCGGCGCCCTGCTACTACAAACCCAGGGCTGCCAGATCGACACCGATGTCCTAATCGCCGATCTGACCCAGGCGGCGCTGACGGTACTGCTGGACACGTTGGTTGGTACGCTTTCGAGTGCAATCGGATAGGTTCACGAGCTGTCAAGACCGTTGCCGACTCTCGCGATCTGCCGTGTCGAGACCAGCTTATTGCGAGTAAGTGGAGGTTCGATGCGCGACCACGCTGACAAGCGGCCAGACGAGTCAGAGGCACCGAGAGCTTTCCGCCGCAGGTATGACGATGACCTACAGGCGACACTGGCCGCCGAGCTGGTTGCCGCGCCGCTGGAATGCCCATGGTGTCATCGGCCGTCAAGGGGAGCGATTCTCGAACATTGTTGGCGAAACCGCCGATTCTGGCAGGTCCGCGCATGCTCCGAGTGTGGCCGATTGCTTGTCGCAACCACGGAGGTAGACAACGGAAGGGCTGTCCACACGCATTGCGCCACGCTTAGGCTATGTTAGTCCGAACTGGCCTTTGACGAGTGGCGATCCCGGCATCAATCTCCCGGCGATCCTCGGAAGTTCCACGGCTTACGTCGGCTTCACGGCCAGCACCGCCGGCGACGGTGCCGCCGATCAGTATTTCTCAAGCGTCCAGTTTACTGCCATACCTGAGCCAGCGACGGCTCTTTTGCTTACTTTCGCAGCAGCGATTGTTCGACGGCGGCGCTCGTCGTGCTCGAAGCAAAGGAAGTTGTATCCGTAGATTGGTGCGGGCGGTCGGAATCGAACCGACAATTCCTTGCGGAAACGGGTTTTTGAGACCCGCGCGTCTACCAGTTCCGCCACGCCCGC
>JRYF01005957.1_pt1 | contig 15806 bp, 10 predicted proteins | sample 235331 | NCBI WGS metagenome assembly JRYF01 (sample SAMN03074217, study PRJNA261475) | activated sludge metagenome | biome: Wastewater Treatment Plant; feature: Wastewater; material: Activated sludge; isolation source: activated biomass of a wastewater treatment plant treating hydrocarbon... ...
AACAGGTTAGGTAATTTAAAGCACATCAAATAGGAGCCGCACCCCAAAGGTACTTTCAGGCGTAAATATAGCAGAACCTTTTATTCGCCAATATATCTTGCGATCAAACCAGCACACCCTCCATCGCCTGGATGTTTTTGATGGCTTTGTAGAGGAAAAACGGGAGGACCGTCCTGTGCGTTCGGCCTATTTTGTTGGGGTCTTTCAGGTCTTCGACCATGGAGAAGTAGCGCTCCTCACCGTATTCATCCAAGACGGCCTTCACGCGTTCTTCTTCCGAAAAATAACTTCTCATGCCCTCAGGGTCAGCTTCGGGGTGAAACTGGGTGCCGATCATTTCCTTGGAAAAACGCACGGCCATCATGGCCCTTTTCATTTCGGGCCGGGGACGTTCCCGCTCGATGAGCAGCAACTTGGCCCCCAGTTCTTCCATGCGTTTGTAGTTGGGGTCAATCACTTGATACTCCCTGAAATCCGCCACCCAGAGCGGGTCGCCAAGTTCCCGGAAAAGCCATTCCTCTTGCCCATCATCCGTTTTATAGACAGGGAAAGTGCCGAAGGACATGGCCCGCCGCCTGGTAATTTTACCTATCTTGAAATGGGAACAGGCCATTTGAAAAGAATGGCAGATGAAAAAGCAGTATTTTTTGATGCCTTCTCCCCGGCGGTTGTACTGCCAGAGTTCCTCGATGAGGTCGTGGAAAGGCCGCAGCCAACTTTCGTCGCCGACAAGGGGGTTGCCGGGGCCGCCGGAGAAGATATAGATGTCGTGGCTCAAGTCCGGCACTTTCACCTTGCTCCGCACATCAAAAATCTCGTATTCGATGTCGTTCTGAAATTCTCTCACGATGTCCTGGATGTTTTGCATCCCCAAGTTGCGGGTGCCTTCGTACATGTCCAGTATCGCCAATCGTATTTTGCCTCCCATGTTCGTATTCTTGAAGTTGGATAGTTAGACAAGCATTGTTTATTTAAAAATGCCCATCCAACCATCCAACAATCAAACCATCATTGTAACTATTCAGCAAAGTTTGTTTTTTGTGAAAAATTTTCAATTTTTCACAAAAAACAAACTGCTCTCTGAGAGAGGAAGAAGAAAAAATGAAATTTTTTCTTCTTCCTCTCTCCATGCTGAATAGTTACCCATCATTTAGCTTTCTTGCCGGTAGCGGCTTTTTTGGCCGTTGCCTTTTTGCCTTCGGAGCCATTCTGAGTGCCCATCAGGTTCCCCTGCGCGGCTTGTTGCACGAAAGTGCCCCAGGTGAGGTTGTGCTTGCCTTCCTGGTGTTCGAGCGCCCGCTCGATGGCATAGTTGGCCATGGTTTCCACGACCCACTCGAAATTTTCCTTGCCTACGGAGTTCACGTCCGCATCGGGAGCAGGGTTGCAGAAATCAATGGCGACGGGCACGCCGTTCTCCACGCCAAACTCCACCGTGTTGAAATCGTAGCCGAGTCCGTTGCACAGGCGCAGCACGTAATCCTCTATGGTGGCCAGTAGTTCGGGGGAGGGGTTGTGGTCGGCCACATAACGGAGGTGGTGGGGGTTGCGCGGTTCATAGTTCATGATGCGCACGTACTTCCTGCCGATGCAGTAACAACGGAAATAGCTTTCAAACTGCACGGCTTTTTGGAACAACATGACGAGTTTGCCCGTCTCGTGGTAAGCCTTGAACACTTCTGCCCAATTGTCAACCGGATAGACGCTCTTCCAACCGCCGCCAGCGTGGGGCTTCATGAATGCCGGGAACCCACCGAGGTAGTCGAGCATGGCCTCCCACTCCATCGGGAATTTCAGGTTGGTGAAGCTCTCGGAAGAGGTATCGTCTGGGTGATCCTTGCTAGGCAGCAGCACGGTTTTGGGAACCGGAACGCCCAATTGCTCGGCGAGCACGTTGTTGAAAAACTTCTCGTCGGCGCTCCACCAGAACGGGTTGTTGATGACGGCAGTGCCGGTCGCTGCCGCGTTTTTCAGGTAGGCCCTGTAAAACGGAACATCCTGGGAAATGCGGTCAATGATGACGGCATAGCCGCTGGGCCGGTTTTGCATCAGTTCCTCGACCTTGACGAACTCTGCCATAACTCCCTCCACTGCCTTGGAGTTTACACGCTCGACAAATGCCTTGGGGAATGTTCTTTCTTTTCCAAACAGAATACCTATCTTTTTCATTAACAAAGGTTTTTAAATAATGAATTATACTATGAGTGTTCGATTCTTTTTTTAAAAAATGATTTGGCTACATTTGCCTTATCATGGTCGCCTGCCTTGGGCACGCTTTTGGGATTTGGTGAGAAGAAAAAATAAAGTTTTGTGCATTTTGAACCTGGCAGTAGCAGGTTTTTGAAAAAAGGAGTCTTTAAAAACCTGCCAAGTCATGCACTTGCAAACAGGGATGAAAACGGGCCGCAAAACTAACCCGAATTCCTGACTGGAAGAATAAAACCTGCTGATTTTCAAAACCCTGGCACTCGTTTTATCTTATTGGACATGGAGCAGGTCGCCTAAAACTACAGACATGGGGGATTTTAACTACAAAACAGACACCCCGCGCTCCCGGGAATATACATCGGAGCTTTACCGTTCGCTGCACATCCACCGGATGCGCAACTTCCGTTCGTCATACCGTTCCACCCCTTTCAGCATTGACATTTACCTGCCACCCGACTACGATGCCAGCGGGCCGGGCAGGTTCCCCATCCTGTTTTTCAACGACGGACAAGACATGAACGCCGTCCGTCTTGCCGACACCTTGCTCGAATTGTACGCTGCGCAAAAAATCCCCTCGCTCATCGTCGTGGCCATCCATGCCGGCGAACGCCTGCAGGACTATGGCACGGCCCACCGGCCCGACTACCGCAACCGGGGCAGCAAAGCCCGTGCTTATGCCGATTTCATCGCCTTTGAGCTGCTGCCCTTCCTCCGCAACCACTACCCCGTGCAAAAAACACCCCACCATGCTGCCTTTGCAGGGTTTTCCCTCGGCGGCCTCTCCGCCATGGACATCGTCTGGAACCACCCCCACCTCTTCGGAAAAGTCGGCGTCTTCTCCGGTTCCTTCTGGTGGCGGCACTGCGACTATCGCGAGGACGACCCCGACGGAGGCCGCATCATGCACGAACTCCTGAGCCAGAGCAAACCCCGTCCCGGCCTCAAGTTCTGGTTCCAGACCGGCACCATGGACGAAACCGACGACCGCAACAACAACGGCGTGATTGATGCCATTGACGATACCCTCGACCTCATCGAAATCCTGAAAAACCTCGGCTATCGCCGCAAACACGACATCCACTACCGGGAAGTGAAAGACGGCATCCACCACCCCTCTACCTGGGCATACGTGCTGCCAGAGTTTTTGGTGTGGGCGTTTGGGGGGTAGCTTGCTTTATTTGAATGTGTAAGGTGTTGTTCTTTTGAACTGCGCAGGTTTCAGAATTTCCCGGACTTTAGCGACCTGCTTTCACAAAACCCATTTTCATTGCGTACTTACCCGATCAAAGAAATTTCTGTGAACCTACCGTTCGCAAATTTCCAATGAATTCAATCTTTTCAGGCAACAAACTACTCGAAAACCTCTTTTAGGATCGTTGAAAAAATAAAATGTACATTTTATTTTTAAATACTCCTTCTACATCGGTTTTTTTGAAAATGACTTGTACAATTTATTGATGCCCCTTTGCTTAGGTAGGTGTTTCAGATTGCAGAAATGGTAAACTCAATGATAATGCAGTCTGAAAACCCACATCGCTCTTTGGTATCTCTTTAACACTTTGGCTTGTACCGTTTTTATACATTTGCCGTAAAACTGCTGTAATGTCCATTGTAGATAAAATAAAACAAATAACCTCCGACATCCAGACACAATACCTCAACGACGACACACCCTGGATACTGGGCTACTCCGGCGGCAAGGACAGTACTGCTGTCCTCCAACTAACGCTATACGCCCTCGCAAAACTGCCGAAAGAAAAACTCTCCAAGCCCATCCACGTCCTTACCAACGACACACTGGTAGAAAACCCTGCTATCGTGGACTACGTGGACAGCCAGTTGAACCTGATTGAAAAAGCGGGCAAATCGAAGCTGTTTAATCACTTCCCTCAACTTTTCAACGTAGTGAAGGTCGTGCCGAAAATCGAAGACCGCTTCTGGATAAACCTCATCGGCAAGGGCTACCCCTCGCCCAACCGCTGGTTCCGCTGGTGTACCGACCGGATGAAAATTTCCCCGACCAACGACTATATCATCCAGCAGGTCAGCAAGCACGGCAAAGCCATCATCGTGCTGGGGGCGAGGACTGCGGAAAGCTCCAACCGGAAAAAGAGCATGGAGAAGTACGACCTGCAATCCATCACCGGCTCGAAGTTCCGCAAGCACTCCCTGCCCAACGCCTGGGTCTATGCGCCCATCACCGACCTGACGACCAACGAGGTGTGGATGTACCTCCAACAAGTGCCCTCGTTCTGGGGCGGCGACAACCGCAAACTCGTCACGCTCTACAAAAACGCCTCGGAGAATGCCACGGAATGCCCACTGGTCATTGACACCTCCACCCCAAGCTGCGGCAACAGCCGCTTTGGCTGTTGGGTCTGCACAGTGGTATCGAAGGATAAAAGCATGGAGAATCTCATTGACAACGGCGAGGAGTGGATGCTGCCATTATTGGATTTTCGCAATACCTTAGCGGACTACCGGGACAACCCGGAAAAGCGGATGACGAAAAGCCGTGACCAGAAAGACCGCCTCGGACCTTTCACCTACGAGGTGAGGGCGGAACTGCTGGAAAAGCTGCTCGAAATCGAAGTGGCGACCGGGCTGGAACTCATCAGCCGCCCCGAACTCGCCGCCATCCAGATGCAGTGGAACTTTGACGGCAGCTTCGAGCATTCCGTTGCCGATATTTACCTGAAAATCAAAAAGAAGCGCATCATGCTGGAAGAAAAGCACATCGTCGAAAAGGAGCGGGAGGAGTTCGAACTCCTCAAACAAGCCGCCCAAAAGCATGGCGTCAATGCCGACCACATCCGGGAACTGCTCGTCACCGAGAAGGAGCATTTGACGTATTTGAGAAGGAGGAATATTCTACACGATATTCAGCGGAAGGTCGAACGTTTTGTTGAGGAAATGTAATTATGCCGTGTAACTCACTTATCCCTCTCCCAATGACTTGGACAGGTTCAACCGAAAACAGAGAAATCATACTTCAAACTTATCGGAACTCTTTTGCTAATCCAGCAAGGCAATTCATTTTAAATTACGGGAAAACAGGAAGCAGTAAAACCCACGCTGCCAATTATTTCACTACCAGCAACCCCATTCCTGAAACGGTAAACGATAGACAAGTCATTTCAATACTTTTGAGTGTTCCGGAAGTTAGCTCCAATGTTTGCCATGATTTACTTTCAGCGTTATGGGAAAAGTTGACACCATTGAAGGATACAATAGCTGCCAATATTGCTTCGATTGGGGAAGAAAAGACAAAAAGAATAATTCATGAGCGAATTGGCAGTTATGAGTTCGCACAGGCTATTGTAACACTTTGCGTGTGCGAACCGGACACAAACCATGATTTGCTTTCACGATACTTTTTCACCGGTTTGGAAAAAGAAGAAATGCAGTTTTTAAAAATTTAGAGAGATATAAACTCTTGGACTGAAAGGGTAAAATTTTTATCAGGTTTAATGGTTGCTCTCTGTCTGCCCGAACAACCGAAACGGATATTTTTATGGGTTGACAACGCAGAAAATTCCATATTTTATACGGCGAGAGAGTGTAGAAATTTCGCCTATCTCGTGAGAGATTTTTCAGAAATGGTCAAAGAATTTCTCACCATATTTCTAAACTATTCGTTCTTTACGTGCAAACACGAACAAGTTGATACCCTAATTGGAGATATAATTCAACTTTACACAACCCGAAGAATTTACTTCAAAAAATAAACGCAAGCCGCTGAAAAAAGTGAAATTGAGTTGCGGTCACACACTGGAAAAATGGACAAAAATCTTGCATATTATGTTCGTGCTTTTACCCGGTTAAAAGTTGACAGAAGTAAAGGCATTGCCCCACACAAACCCATATTGCTATTGAGTATTATCCAGAGTTTCGAGGAAGGATTTATTGACAACAATTCTATTTTCATCACACCCGAATTGGTTGGCTTTTTCAAATCCAATTGGAACGCCCTCGTCACCACACAACACGACCCACGATTTACCCTTCCGTTTTTCCACATGAGTTCTGAACCTTTATGGCGGCTGATACCCAATCCGGGATGCGAAATTTGGGTGCAATCGAAAAATGCGATGAGGAGTATCGGCAATTTGCAGACAGCAATAGCCTTTGCCGAAATTGACGAGGAACTTGCTAAATTACTGAAGTCGGGAGAAAGCAGGGATATTCTCCGAACTGCCATTTTGGACACCTATTTTCCCCAAGTGATTGGAAAGCGGTATGGCTCGAATGAATATCTGGATAAGTTGAAATCCGAAATACTGGAAGAAAGCGGCGTTGAGTACAAAACGCATTTAAAAACTCTCCAAAAAACGATGGACAGCGCCGATTTTCAGGAAGAAGTATTCGTCAGGGGCGGCATTTTCAAAAGAGAAGTACCCAGGATTTACAACAATACCTGCTGTGTTTCCGGCTTTTCCCTGAATGCCACTTTCAATGTTTCCATAATTGATGCCTGCCACATTATTCCTTTCAGCGAAAGTTTTGATGACACCATTTCCAACGGAATTGCGCTTTGCCCCAATTTGCATCGTGCTTTTGACAGAGGGTTGATTTCGGTTGACGATGAGTTTCGGGTCGTGGTATCGGGCAGTTTTGTTGAAAGCCAGTCCGATTACAGCCTTGCAAAATTGAAGGGCAGACGAATTTTACTTCCATCATCCCAAGCCCACCTTCCTAAACTTGCCAACTTCAAATGGCATCGGGAGAATAAGTTCAAAGGTTGAATTTATCGAAGGCTATACTCAACTGCAATAGGTTTTGTGCAAATCAAAATAGTTGAGGAGTGTTGAGATGGTTGAGCAATAAACCATCTCAACCCTCCTCAACCATCTAAACAAATGTCAGTTTGCACAAAACCTATTGCAGCGCAGTATAAAATAGGAACGTTGCAGGTTTTTAATTCAAGCATTTTTAGGTTAAAGAAGCTGGTGAATATTCCCGGTGCCTAAAAGTCATCTTCCAACCTTCACAAACCTCTTGAAAACAGAACCGCTTTCTCCTTCTAATTTCAATAAATATACCCCGTTTGTTAACGTGGACACATCTATTTCGTGGGTATTCAAGCCTTTGTCCAAATCCATGTCCAAATGCAAACGCCCCCAAGCATCGGAGATTTTCAAGGTGGTAAAAGCAGCAGGGGTTTTGTCAAAGTTAAGGTAGAGCGCGCTTGAAGTGGGATTGGGATAGATTTTCAGTTCATCTTCGATTTGGCTTTCTGTGCTTGGGTTGATTATATCTCCCTGAATATTGATATTGTCGAGAAATATACCGTCTTCTCCAGGCCACCAGAAGTCTTCATTTCCAAATTGCTGAAAGCGGATGACAAAGCCGTCTGTCAAGCCAAGACCAGCAGTGCCTGCCAATTGGTCAATATTTATCACTTGATTTGGATGATAAACGTCCGCCTGCATATTGTTGAAATCGAACCCTATCACCTTTTTGAAATTCTTCCCTTGGTCGTCACTGAAATATATGCCGTCGTCCTGGTGGGTTGATTCATTATTGTGCATGATATCATAGGTCATCACGAGATTTTTCCAGCCTGCAAAGTTTAAATGCAGGTCAAGGGCATTCCCGGCAAAGCCATCGTCACACCATTTTCCCAAGGCTGCTGCAAATTCGGAGTTGTGCCCATTTCCTTGTGAAACGTGGACGGTGTTGGATGGACGGGTTTCCCCAGTGACGATTGAAACCGTGCTGTCAGCCCAACTCCAGGACCATTCATCTCCGAAGATTCCTGTTTCAAAGTTTTCAAAATAAGGTATGGTTTCATACTTTACTGTAACGGTATAAATGCATACATTGTCAATGTAGAACCCAGCCTGGCCCGGCCACCAGAAATCCTCGTCGTCATACTGCTGGAACCGGATGATAAACCGTTCTGTCAGGTCAAGCCCGTATTTATTGGCAAGTTCACGAATATCGAAAGGAGGAAATTGACCATATTGGTCGCACCAATTGCCAGGTTTGAAAGCAAATACTTTGGTGAAATTTTCGCCGCCATCATCGCTGAAATAAATCCCGTCGTCATTGTGCGTTTCATCGTTGATATCCATAATCACGAAAGTCATTTTCACATCTTTGCCTTCTAACCCCGAAAGGTCGAGGTGGAGGTCGAGCGCATTGGCCGAGAAACCATCGTCGCACCATTTTCCCATTTGGACAGCGTGTTCGGAATAATGACCGATGCCCGGAAAAACGCCCACTGTGCCGGAAGGCTTGACAGCCGGGTTGCTGATATTGGAAGTTTGATTGGCAAAACGCCATGCCCATTTGCTGTCCAAAGCCCCCGTTTCAAAATCGTCGCAAAAATCAGGTTTAGCAAAGACAATTACTTCTTCGTACACATTCACATTGTCCAGGAAAAAACCATCATAACCCGGCCAGGCAAAATCGTCGGCGCCTTGTTGTTGGAAACGAATTACAAATTGGTCGTTCAGGGAAAGGTTATAGTCTATTGCCAATTGGTCAACATCCAAGGGCGGGAACTGCCCGTATTGGTCGCACCACAAATCCGGAAGAAAGTCCAACACCTTTTTGAAATTCAACCCGTTGTCATCGCTAAAGTAAATACCGTCGAGGAGGTGCGTATTGTCGTCCACGTCCTTGATAAAAAAAGTCAAGGCGACTTGCTCGTAATCGGACAAATCTAAGTGGAGGTCTAAAGCATTCGTCGTCAGTCCGCCATCCGACGATTTGCCGATGGCGACGCCACGACTGCCGTTAATGCCAATATTGTCCCAGATTTGAATTAATCCGCTGGCACCGGAAATGTTTGGATGCAGTTTCCATTCGGACTTAAATTGTCCTGCCTCGAAGTCGTCAAAAAAAATAGTGCTGTCCTGGGCTACCAAGGAGTTGCCCAAAACAGCAGTGAAAAAGGAAAGGAAAGTACAGAAGATGAGTAAAATAAGATTTTTCATGTTTTTGAAAATTTAGAAAGTGATAGGTTGACCGGATGCAGGCATTGCCGGAGGAAGTTCACCGTGCGCCCTTCTTCACCATGAGCAAAAGAATCACAGGGGAGCTTTGGGGAACTCCTCGACGACAAAACCTATCCGGGATAAGGTGAAACTTGGAAAATGGAAATGTGGGGGCTGTTATTTGATGTAGGTAAAAAATTCGCCCTCGGTTACATTGATTTTTTCGCCTGTTTTGCTTCCGATAATAGTTCCTGAAAATGTTCCTTTAAGCCTGCCGCCAATTTTAAATTCCAGCACATCGAACTTTAATTGGGGATTTCCCATAACCTGTTCAGCGTTTGAGTATTCTTGGTCATCGTACCTATCATCAACCGTTGTAAAACCAATGATTGCACATTCTTCAACTGTTGTCAAATCATCACATTTTTCAGAAGTTTTGGAGTAAACTTTTCCTGCAAGTAGCGGTGCCACTGAAATTAATTGCAACGAAAGAAAGGAATATTGATTTCCAAATTCTGTTCTTCCTGCTATGGTAATGACAGATATGCTATCGCCAGAAATGTGTATGTCGCCGATTTTTACAATAGTAGCTCCGGTTTGGCTGGATTTAACAAAATTCCCATTATACTTGGCAGATATAAATGACTCATCTATAGGAACAACGGGGTCAAGCCTATCATCCTCCTTCCCACAAGCCACAAACACCAGGCTCACTACCACAAACATCCCCGCTTGAACCATACTGCCCGGGGTTTTCAAACCACCATTCATCCGTTGCCGTCCCCCCTTGTAAAGCCGGTGAAGCAGGTACTCCCCCAACGGCAGCAACAAAAACGGCAGGAAAAAGAACAACACCACTTTGTATTTCAGCCAGATGAAATGCCCGCAGACGCTTTGCAGCCTGGGTGTCATTTCGTTGAACATCGCCGCCACATACGTCGCCTCCCGGAGCGCCCTGAGCGCCCCGATAGGGTCGCGCACCAGTTCCGGGACACCGAGTTCGTCCAGCACGTGCTCAATGACAGCATAGTTGATGGCAAGGGCTGTCAAAGAGGCTAAAGAGCCGGGCTTCAGTCCTCCCTGTTCCGCCATGCCCTGCACAATCATGTCGTCCAGGGTCATGTCTTCTTCCCTCGCCCATTGCGGTTCTGGCAGATAGGCTTGGATATTGGAAGCATATTCCTGCGCATACCTGGCGAGTGGCGTTGCCGTTTTTTCCACGAAGTGGTCAGCCGTTTTTTTCACGCCGTAAAAGCTGCCCGTGATGCCGCCGAACACCATCAGCAGCAGGGGCAGGTAGGGGTAATTCAGCTTGGCGAACAAGGACCAAACCCTGAACTCCCGCCGGAACCAACCCCGCTTGCGACCGATAAGGATAAGCGCAATGCCGCCTGCGAAGCCCAAAAAACCGAATAGAAGTATGTTCCAAAGTATGTTGCCTGCGGCGTAGGCAAACTGACTGGTGATTTCGCTTGCGAACCATTTGAAAGTTTCCATGATAACGTAAATTTTTGATGATGATAAAAAGAATTCCGGTTATTACCCTTGCTGGTAATGGATGGCTTTTCGGGGTTCACAAAAAATCGGAAATGAAATCTCAGTTGGGCAGTTCCAGGTATTTCGTGTGGCTACCCGACTGCAACGGGGCGTACAAGTCGTAAGGAGACTCGGCGATTCCCCTGATTTGCTCCCGTATTTTCATCGGTTGCCGGATAGCTCTCAGGTGAAAAACCTCGCTGCTGATTTGCCCGCTTATGACACGGATGTTGCCCAGCCCGACTATGCGGTACAGGAGAGGCTCGCTGAGCAGCACGTCGCAGACCCGGCATAGTTCAATGTCGTAGGTCTGGCGGTTGAGGACGCCCGCCTGCCGGATGATGCGACGGTTGGTGAGTATGTAGCGGGCGCTGCGTACTTCGAGGTATTTCCAGCCCATCCAGGCGGCGGCTGACATGGCTGCCAGGTTGCCCCAGGCGAGCCAGTTGCCGCTTAGGTCTATGCAAAACAGCACGACCACACTGCCGAGCAGGTAAACGGGCAGGTTGACCAATTGAGAGGATTTGCCTTGCCAGATGATGTTTTCGCCTTTCATGATTCCGGGTTTTGATGGTGAAGAAATTTGGTTGATTTGCTCTTTAGTACCCGGCAGGAGGGGGCAGGTGCCCATATCGGAGCATTTTTTTTGAAATTTTTTCGGATGGGCTTTTTTTTCGGATGAGGGCTTGGTACTTTCGGGCTTTCATTCACTCCGCCGGGTTGCCCCGAGTGCTGCATTTTATCCGCTTGCTTCACTCCAGGCTGCTTGGTTTCATTTTTCTGTGATTATGAACTTCCGCCCTTTTTTTCGATTATTTCCCTTTTTCGCCGGACTGTTTTTTTTGAGCACCCATGATTTGGCATCTCAGGAGCTAAACGGTACAAGCCAATACACACTTGCCGATACAGCAAAGGCTTATGCCCTATTGCTGGAAAGTTACGCTCACATATCAAAAAGAGAATTTGAAGAAGCAGTACAGGATATTGAAGAAGCAAAAGAGATTTATGACAATACTGTCGGCCCCGACCACGACAATGTAGTAGTCTTATGGGATTTGGCTGGTAAGTTGTACTACCGTTGGGATAAGTACGCCAAAGCCGTTGAGTGCTTTCAAAAAGCCGCTTCGATATTCGAGAAAATTCATGGTGATGATTTGTTTCCAGTGTTGGATGTTTACAATAATCTGGGAGTTGCTCTTAACGCAAATGGAGACTACAATAACGCAATTATTGTCCAGCAAAGAATACTTGCCATTCAGTTGCAACAAACAGGTGAAATGGACTTAAATGTTGCATCTTACCATAACCACCTCGGCGTTTCGTTCCAATACCTTGGAAAATACGACAGCGCATTGGTCCACCATAAAAAAGCCCTCGAAATCGGATTGATACTGGCAGGGGAAAACAGCAGGCTTGTAGCCGACACCTACAACAATATCGGCACAAGTTACGGGCACATCAGTATGCGTGAAAAAGGAATTGAATTCCTTGAAAAAGCATTGAGCGTTTTCAAGCTTATTGCCGGAGAGAATGATGGGGGGTTGATTAACGTCTATAACAATCTTGGGTTGGCATATTCGGAAATCGGAAAGTTTGAACTTGCAGAGGAATACTTGAATACTGCTCTTAGAATTAGAATCAAATATTTAGGCGACAAGCATACAGCGGTTGCCACTTCCTTTAACAACCTTGCAACTAACTATTCAAATAAGAAGGACTTTAAAAATGCGATTGATTATATCAACAAAGCGCTGGAAGCCCTTCCTGACGAATGGGGCAACGAGAGCATATATCACGGGCAATTCTTGAACAATCTTGGTGTTCATTACAGCAATATTAAAGACCTTGACAAGGCCATTAATTGCCATGAAAAAGCTCTAAAAATAAGATTGAAATCTGGAAATGACCACCGGGGGATTGCTGGCTCGTATCATAACCTGGGAGCAGCATATCTTGGTGCCGAGGATTATGAAAAGGCTGAAACTTATTTATCAAACGCATTGGAACTCAGGTTAAAAAATGATACAAGACCCCACCCTGACAATGCGACATTGTACAACCTGATAAGTAATGTTTATGAAGGTAAGAAGGATTATTCCAGGGCAATTGAATGGTCAAATGAAGCACTAAAAACATGTGAGGCGCTTGGCAAGGATGCTGAATTAAATTTGGCGGAAACACTTCAGACTCTTGCATACTATAACTTCAAAATGAATAAATTGGAACAAGCGGCGTGGAATGCGGAACAGGCACTTGAAATCAGGCTGGATATCCTCAAAGAAAAGCACCCTTATATAGCGGCCAACTACGATTTATTGGGAACAATTTATAGCAGGGACGGCCAATTTTCAAAAGCGCAGGCCGCTTATGAAAAATCGCTGGAGAACCTCAATTATCTCGGCACGGAAGATTTTGACAAAGTAAACGCTCCCTGGCAATTGACCCACTCGTTGAATAATTATGGTCTGCTTTTAAAAGAACTATACAGGCATGATGGCAACGCTGGGAATTTACATCAGGCAAGCAAACTCTTTCATCAGGCCATCAAAAGTATCAAATACCAGTCAAATACCCTCAGCCCTTCCATCAAGTCCTTTTTGTACAAAGATGCAAAAATGGTTTACGATGGATATGCCGCCACCAACTACCTCCTTCACACGCTCACCGACTCCCTCCACTACCTCACCGAATCCTTCACCTTCGCCGAGCGCTCCAAAGCCATGCTCCTCTACGAAGCCATGCAGGAAACCAACGCCCTTTCCGTTTCCGGCATCCCCGACAGCCTCCTCCAGCAGGAATACGACCTCCGGGTGGACATCGCCTACTACGACAAAAAGCGCCAGGAAACCCTCGCCGCAGGCGCTTCCGATACCGACAGCACCGTACTCGCCATTGGCAGCAGGCTGTTCGACCTGAACCGGGAGTACGAAGCCCTGAAATCCCGCTTCGAGACGGACTACCCCCAATACTACAAAGCCAAATACGACCTCTCCACCATCAGTTTGGAAGAAGTGCAAAACGACCTCCTCCAACCCGGTCAGTCCCTGCTCGAATACCTCGTCGGCGACAGCAACATCTATGTTTTCCTCGTGCGAAAAGACACCTTTGTGGTGCGGGAAATCAAACACGACTTCCCGCTGAATGAGTGGGTGCAGAACATGACCAAACAGGGCATTTATGGCTACTACGCCCTCTCCAAAACCGATGCGCTCCGAACCACGGAAAGGAACAAGACCTGCATCGCCAACTACACCCGCTCGGCCCACCAACTGTATGAAAAACTCATCGCCCCGGTAGCTGACTGGATGACGGAGGAGGTCATAGTCGTACCTGACGGGGTGCTGGGCTACGTGCCTTTCGAGGCATTGCTTACGGCAAAACCACAGCGGGAAGGGGCTTTCGGCTCCTACCCCTACCTGTTGCGGGAGCGCCAAATCAGCTACTGTTACTCCGCCACCCTATTGCGGGAGATGCGCCAGAAGCAGCACCGGCAGCCACCGGCGGAAGACTTGCTGGCATTGGCACCCTTCTTCCGGGGCAATGTGCCGGAACTCATTTCCCGCATTGACACCACCGACCTGCTGGCGCTCCGGGACTCGCTCGGCGCCCTCCCGGCAAGCGGTGAAGAGGTTGCACTCGTTTCCAAGCTACTGAAAGGCAAGGGTTTATACGGAAGTCAGGCATCTTTGGAACAGTTCAAACAGGAGGCAGGTCGCTACCGCATCCTCCACCTCTCCACCCACGGCAAGGCAGACGACCGGGCCGGCGACTACGCCTTCCTCGCTTTCGGTGTGCCGGGCGATTCGGCTGCCTTCGACAAACTCTACGCCCGTGACCTCTACAACTACTCCCTCAACGCCGACATGGTGGTGCTGTCTGCCTGCGAAACGGGCATCGGCAAACTGCGCCGGGGGGAAGGCATCGTCAGCCTTGCCCGTGCGTTCGCATACTCCGGGGCGAAGAGCATTTTCACCACGCTGTGGCAGGTCAGCGACGCCAAGACCGCCGAACTGATGCGCCTGTTTTACAAAAACCTGCGCAAGGGAATGAACAAAGACGCTGCGCTGCGGCAGGCAAAGCTGGATTTTTTGAAAAACAACAAAGGCGAGGCCAGCCACCCGTTTTTCTGGGCGGGCATGATTGGGATTGGGGATATGGGGGCGCTGCGGTGAAGAAAGCCCGGACGGATTAGGGCATGTTTGCGGTTTCAATTTGTGGAAGGGGCGGTCATTAACCCAAGCCGTTCTTCTGCCAACTTTAGGAACGTGTACGAAATAACATACGCATTTGGGCGACATCTTTTGGGCGCTGACTTCGTTGGTGGAACAGTTGCGTAGCGTCTTATATTATCGATTGGATTTCTATTCTGAAGACCATGAGCTTTATCAAAAAACTTTGCAAGAAGGTGGACATGGTGAAGAATTACTTGAGCAAGGGTGGCTAAGAATTTGGATTAAAGCTGATTTTGAAGCAGATGGCGATTTCGATGGAATTTTGTTCAACCTTAATACAAGCCAATAAATTTTAATATTCATTGTATGTCCCGGACCCGCATCCTCAACTACCCCACCTCCCTCGAAAACTACTACCTCAGCATCGGGGAACAGGTGGCCGGCTTTGCCAACTGGGGCTCGCAAATCCGGCGACCATGTTTATCTCGTCGTCAAGCAGGGCAAAAAACTCTTTTGCGGCGCCCGTTTCATCCTCGACGAAGTCACAGACCGTAAGCCCTGGCCCGCTGGTTCTGCCAAGTCGCCAGGAACTTCGCCCAGTGGCGCTCCGGCTGCAACCTGGTCGGCTACAATTCCGACAACTTCGACGTGCCTGTACTCGTGGAGGAATTCGCCCGCTGCGGTATCGCCTTCCCTGAAGAAGGTACCCGGTTCATAGATGTCCTCAAAATCGAGCGCAACGTCAACAGCCAGCGCATAGAGGAGACCTATCGCCGCTACACTGGCCAGCCCCTCGATGGTGCCCACGACACCCTCGCCGATGTGCGAGCCACCGCCACCGTCTTCGAAAAACAACTGGAAACGTACCCAAACCTCCCCACCGACCTCGATGGCCTGCAGGAACACTGCAAGGGAGAAAACTCCAGGACGCTCTGTGCCAGCCGAG
>JRYF01007923.1_pt1 | contig 15781 bp, 11 predicted proteins | sample 235331 | NCBI WGS metagenome assembly JRYF01 (sample SAMN03074217, study PRJNA261475) | activated sludge metagenome | biome: Wastewater Treatment Plant; feature: Wastewater; material: Activated sludge; isolation source: activated biomass of a wastewater treatment plant treating hydrocarbon... ...
GTGGAGTCCGTCTGGGTATCCCGCAGGAATATGTCGCGGTTGCCGTTGGTATCCCCATCCACAAGGTTGCTGGCATTGGATTCGAATACGACATAACGCCCGTCGCCAGAGATGGCGAGAGGGCATTGCCAGCCGCTGGTGTTGAGGTTTGCCTGCGTTCCGTCTGTGGCGAACGAGATACGGGTGGTTGTATTGGTTTGTCTGTCACGCAGGAAAATATCGTTTACGCCGTTGGTATCCCCAGGCACCAGATTGGTTGCGGAAGACTGGAATGCCACGTAGCGCCCATCCGCAGAGATGGCGGGACTGTCCGAGGTGCTGTTCGCCTGTGTCCCGTCCGAAGCGACAGAGATGAGGTGGGTGGTGTTGGATTGAAGATCGCGCACATAGATGTCCGTTGCGAAATTGGAGTCCCCGTTTACCAGAATGCCGTCGGAGGCAAACGCCACATAACGCCCGTCCGCCGAGATGGCAGGCAGCCACGAACTAGCCAGATTCGCAACATTGCCATTATTGTCGAGCGAGGCGATGACGGTGACGTTGGTCTGCGTATCGCGTACAAAGATATCGGTCCCGCCGTTGGTGTCGTTTGGGACCAGGTTGTTGGCTCCCGTGTCAAATGCCACGTAGCGCCCGTCGGCGGAGATGGATGGATTCGTCGAATGCCACTCGCCCTGGGTGCCGTCGGTGGCGACCGACACGCGGATGGTCGTGTTGTCGCTTGTATCCCGCAGGAAGATGTCGCCCATGCCGTTCGTATCACCCGCGACAAGATTGCTTGTGGCGGATTGGAAAGCTATATAGCGACCATTCGCGGAAATGGCGGGAGAGGATGCGCCGTTATTTGCCACGATCCCGCCCGTGGAGCGCGAGACGTGGGTCGTGTCGCCTGGGGCGGCAAGGGCGGCAGAGACGGTGCTGGCGATCAAGAGCAATGCCAACAGAAGGGAAAACGAACGGGTTGTAATTCCTTTTTTCATGAAAGCCTCCAAAGATGGTCTGATTTCCCCAAGTTTATTTGGAGGGCGTTTCAAAAGCGTTTCATTTCGTGAAAACGCAGACCTGATTTACCCCAACTCTCGATGGTGCGGGAAATTCTCCCTGAATGACCGCCGCAATTCCTCGTTTTGGATGTTCGCCGCCGCGGCTTGGAAGACCTCCCTGGCTTTGGCGAACACCTCAGCCGCTTCCGCCACCCGCCCCAACGCTTCGAGCAGACCCTTGAACTGCCACAGCCAACGGATGCTTCCTCCCTCCTCGAACGTTTCCGTCCGAAATTTCGCCATGACCTCCTGCGCCAATCGAAGGGCGGATACGTCATCGCCTGCCTTGTGATGGATGTACCCGAGCATGGTCTTATCATACAGGATGCCGATGTTGTCGTTGTTCTCCAAATTGACCGCCAGCGCCTTTTCGATCAGCGGACGGGCTTCCGCCTCGCGCCCCTGCAAAATATAGAAGGTCCCCAAATCCTGACAGTGCAGGGCGATAAAGATCTCGGTCTGATGTTCCTCGGCGATGGCGAGCGCTTCTTTATAAAGCGACTCCGCCTCCTCCCATTTCCCCTCTGCAGATGCGACCAATCCCAGACTGCCCGTGTGCAGACCGTAGGCATCCTGTTCGCCGATCTCGGCAAATTCCTGGCGCGCCTCCTCGATCATGGAACGCGCCTGCTCGAATTGACCAAGTTCATACGCCGCCAGTCCCTGCGCCGAGCGTGCGATCGCCGCGCCGCGCCGATAGTTGACCGCGCGGTTCTTTGCCAGGGCTTCATCACCAAGCCAAAGCGCCTCCTCGTATTCACCGTAGGAATGTAGAAACGCCGTCAGGTTGCATAACGCGCGCGCCTCGCCGAGACGGTCGCCCAACATGCGGCGCAGTTTTGCCGATTCCTCAATGTATTCACGCGCCAACGCCATCGACTCGCCCACCGAGGGCAGGATGTATCCCACCGCGCCCAACGCTTCGGCTTCAAGCGCATGGATCTTGTGCTGACGCGAGATTTCCAACGCCTGTTCATACAGTTTGCGCGCCTCCTGCGCCTGACCTGCGCGTAGTTCCACATCTGCAAACTGGATCAGCAGATTGCCCTCATGCGATCTATCCTCCATTTGGAGGGCGATTTCCAGAGACATCTCGAACCAGGTCCGTGCATCGTCGAACTGCGCCTTTTGGACGGCGAGGTTGGCGGCGGCAGTCAGGGCTTGCAGGCGGAGCGGATGCGCGCGCATGGCAGAGGTCAATTGCAGGGCTTCGGTCACGGCTTGCGAGGCTTGCTCCTGGTCGCCTGTGATGTCGCAGATATTCGCCAGTTCCACCAGAATTTCAGCGCGGCGTTCGGTTGCCTGCTCATCCAACAGGGTGAGCGCGTGCGCCAGTCCCTTTTGCGCGGCAGGATGGGCGGCTTGATCCGCTTCATGTTTGGCGGCGCGGAAATACGCATCTGCCGCGTCGCGCATCAATCCGCCTTTTTCCAAATGCAGGGCGCGTCCCCACAGGTCATCGGGAGCGTGTTCCGTCAACGCTTCCGCGGCTTGACGATGCAAGACTTGTCGGCGGGCGGGGCTGAGCGAGGCGTAGATGAACTCACGCAGTTTGTCGTGTGTGAAGTCATACTCGCCGCGTTCACCCTCCCGTAGAATATGCCGTTGCCACAATTCATCCAGTGCGGCAGGCAGTTCGGAGTTTTGCAGATCCGCAGTGCGCGCCAGCAGGGAGGCAGAGAAGACGCGCCCGATCACGGCGGCGGCTTCGGCGGCGGAACGGGCAAGCGGCGTCAGCGTGGATAAACGCTCGTCGAAGGCGATCAGCAATCGGTCGGGTAAAGAGGCGGGCGAAGCGTCCACAAAATGCAACCCTGCGCGCGTCCATTCCACCACAAAGAGCGGCAATCCCTCCGAATAATGGAAGAGCGCCTGCGCCTCCTCCTCCGCAAATGTTTCGGGCGCGATCTGCAAAGCCAGCCTGGAGGTTTCATCGGCGGTCAGGCGCGGGAGCGTGATCTCATCGAAGCGCCCGTTTTGCCGCAGGGCTCTGGCGATTTCGTTCAGCGGCGATTTAGGCGGGAGGTCTTCGCGGCGCGCGGTGGCAAGCAACAGCATGCGGGCATGCGGGTCGAAACGCATCAACGCATCCAGCCATGCCAGCGTTTCGGTATCTGCCCATTGAATATCGTCAAGAAAGAGCAGGAGCGGGTGGGGCGCGCTGGCGATCGCCCGCGCCAATGCCTCATGAAAGCGCTGTCTCTGCCACGCCTCCGCCAACGGTGCGGGCGGCGCGGGATGCAGGTCGGGCAGGAGGCGCGCCAGTTCCGCCTTCCAGATTTCGGGCAGTTGTTCCAGCGCAAGTCCGCGCAGCCATGCCGTGACAGGCGCGTAGGCGGTCTGGATCTCTGTCTGGTAGGCGCGCGTCGTAAGTGTGGTAAAACCCTGCCGCCCGACCCAGGCAGTCAATTCCTCCGCGAGACGGGTCTTGCCGATGCCCGTTTCGCCGCGGAGGATGACCAATTTCGCTTTGCCTTTGGAGGCGGACAGCCACGCCTCTTTTAACCGACCCCATTCCTGTTTGCGCCCCACCAACCGAATCTCCGCTGGAGCTTTTTCCTGTTTCCCCTGCATGGACGGAGTTTCCGCCGAGCGCAGCAACTGCTCATACAATGACGTGATCTCCGCCGAAGGCTCCACATCCAGTCCACGTTTCAAGGCGGCAACGCATGCGTGATAGACCCGTAACGCGCCCGCGCGGTCGTCATTCAACGCGCGCAGCCGCATGGACTGGTAATAGGCGCCTTCGTTGAGCGGGTCACTGCGCAGGATGCGGTTGACCGCCTCGATGGCTTCCTCGTAGCGGCGTTCGTCTTCGAGCAGTTTTGTCAGTTGGGTTAACGCGCCGAGAAAAGATTGGTGAAGTTCTTCGCGTTGCGAAAGGATCCAATCTTCATAAAACCCTGGCAGGAGTTCGCCGCGATAGAGATCGATCGCCTCCTGCAAATGGCGGATGCGGCTTTGATCGTCCCGCGCGGTTTTGGCATTTGCCAGCGCGCTTTTGAACAGGCTCACGTCCAGTTGAATGAATGCATCGCTCCGCCATCTTACATACTGACTGTCCACCTCGAGGAATGAATCCACGTCGGGGAAGGCGCGCCGTAAAAGATGCAGAAGGTTTCGCAGGTTGGTACGCGCCTGTTCCTCTGTCGAATTGGACCAGAACAGAAAAGCAAGTTGTTTTCGTGAAACGGGGGCATCCGCATTGAGAAACAAATAGGACAGGCAGAGGGTCAACCGCTCCGCCTGAAGCGCCTTTACTTCCCGCCCGCCAAAGACCAAACGAAACCCACCCAATAATTGCCCTTCCAGATTCGACATATTCTATTCAGCCTGTTTCATGGCAAAGCCCATTTTATGAACGATTATACCCAGTGCGGTCACAAATTACGCTTTTTAGGCTCTTCCGTAATTAACGCGAAAGAGCCTAAACACGAAGGACACTACGGACACAAAGGGGGAAAAGGTGGGTGATTTTCGGGGCTTTTTCCTTCGTGACCTTCGTGTACTTTGTGTTTGAAAAGGTTTTCCCGTTAAAAACGGTGGACCCGCTTTTTATAAGTGGGAAAGCTCAATATCCAGATTTGACCGTCCTGCCCCAAGACTCGTGATTGTTTTGATTCTGGTATGATTGGATCGTACTTCATGTTGAACTGATGAGCATCAGTATTTTACGAAAGAGCCTCGTAGTGGCGCCTGCCTTGGTGTCTCCAGCCAGGGCAGGTGTAGTCGCTTCTTCATCCGAACGACCGAAGTCGTTACCGCTTTTCGTGATTTATTGAGTATATACCTTATCAATGAGATTCTTGTCTTTTGCGCAAGGATTTTGACCACGGAGGCTTGTATCGAGCGACGCGCAATGACACAAAAGATACGAAGGTTAATGGTTTTCCTTTGAGTTCCTTCGTGTCTTTAGTGGTTGAGTTCTTTTGGTTCCGACGCGGCTCAACCCAGCGGCTTTCGGCTCATCCAGGTTAGGTTTTGAAAATGACAATTTCATGGTACGCAATGCGAAGCAAGCCCAACAAGGAGGATTTCCTTGCCGGGCAACTCCAGGCGCACGGCGTGGAGGTCTTTTTTCCGGTTCTCCATGTAACTCCTGTCAATCCCCGCGCGCGCAAAGTTCGAGCATATTTCCCTAATTACCTGTTCGTACATGTGGATCTGGATGTAATCAACGCCTCGGATCTGCGCTGGATGCCGGGCGCTTCGGGAGTGGTCAGTTTCGATGGGGAACCCGCCTCGGTACCGGACTCCCTGATTGCCGTACTCAGGAAAAAGATCGAACAGCATAACGCTGAATTTCGCGATCAGGAGAAGAACTTCCGGCAGGGTGATGTAATCCTGATCCAGGACGGTCCCTTTGCGGGGTATGAAGCGGTCTTCGATACACACATCTCCGGTCAGGACCGGGTGCGGGTGTTGTTGAGTCTGCTTCAGAGCAGGCAAATGCCGGTCGAAATAGCAGGCAGGCAGATCCGACGCGTGAAACGTCGTTAATGTTTGTCTGACAATTCAGGTGTACGCGCGGGAAACGATAATTCCACCTGCTCCTGTAACTTTTATATGCACGAGGCGTCATGGGTATGCTTTGTGATTATTGACTCGTTTTTCTTTATTTGGCCGTTTCTCTGCGTCCAGCAGAGGGAGATGCATTCATGAGTATTCGTTCAGAATTGGAAAAATTTCCCTTGGTAGCCGTTTCGAAGAAGATCAAAAAAGCCAATTCGATGATCCCCAGAAATGTGCAATGGTTCTTGTACATTGCGGCTTTGATTCTGTCTGACGCTCTAATGACGTTCTTCGCTTTTTGGGTGGCGTATTATTTCCGTTTCGTGGCTTTCGAAGATTACTTCGACCAGACTGCGACGGTCTCTTTTTCGACGTATCAATTTCTGCTTTTCTCGATGCCTTTTCTTTGGCTCGTGATCTTTGCCGTCAACGGACTGAAAGCCAGAGATAACCTGCTGGGCGGCACCCAGGAATACTCGATTGTCTTCCGTTCGGCGGGTGAGGGATTCCTGCTGATCGTGATTGCCGGTTTCCTTGGACCAAGCCTCGTCATTGCACGCGGTTGGCTGTTGATGACGTGGGTATTTACATTCTTTTTTGTGGGAGTGGCGCGCTTCCTGCTGCGGCGGGTTGTATATGCCCTTCGCAAACAGGGATTTTTCCTCACCCCTGCGGTGATCGTCGGCGCCAACCAGGAAGGGCGCTGGCTGGCGGAGCAATTGTTGAAGTGGGAGACATCAGGCTTGCATCTGGTCGGTTTTGTAGACAAGAAGACGCCTGTGACCTTTCCACTTTTCCATGATCTCGTATCCCTGGGGACCGTGGAGCAGTTGGGTGAGATCATCGAACGTTACAATGTTGGCGAGGTGATCCTGGCGTCGAGCGCCATTTCCACGCGCGATTACCTGCTGGAAATCTTCCGCAAGTACGGCGTTTCAGACAAGGTCAATATTCGCATGTCATCCGGTTTGTATGAGATACTCACCACCGGTCTGACGGTCAGTGAGCTTGCTTACGTGCCTCTGGTGTATGTGAACAAGGTGCGGTTGACCGGTTCCGATACAATCTTGAAATTCGCTCTCGATTATGCCCTGGCAATAACCAGTTTGTTGCTCCTGTCGCCGTTTTTGATGGCAGCGGCAATCATGGTAAAGCGGAGTTCTCCGGGTCCCATCATCCATAAACGCCTGGTAATGGGCTTGAACGGAAAACAATTCCACGCTTACAAATTTCGTACCATGGTTACCAATGGCGAGGAAGTCTTGATGCAGCACCCTGAATTGAGGGAAGAATTGGCGAGAAATCACAAACTGAAGAACGATCCCCGTGTCACAAGGATCGGTGCATTTCTTCGTAAATTCAGCCTGGATGAACTCCCCCAGTTGTTTAATGTCCTCAAGCGTGAAATGTCCCTGGTCGGACCCCGCATGATCTCCCCGGAAGAAGTGGCAATGTACAAGCAGTTCGACATGAACCTGTTGACTGTGCTGCCGGGGATGACCGGGATATGGCAGGTAAGCGGGCGCTCGGATGTTTCCTACGAAGAGCGCGTGCGTCTGGACATGTATTACATCCGCAACTGGAGCATCTGGCTGGATCTTCAGATTTTGTTCCAGACGATCCCGGCAGTCATTAAGCGCCGCGGGGCATATTAAATCCATTCACAAAAGGAAATCATACATATATGGCAAAAATACTGGTTACCGGCGGAGCCGGCTTCATTGGTTCACATGTTGTGGAATTGTTTCTGGAGAAAGGTTATGAGGTTGTGATTCTTGACGATCTTTCGACGGGACGAGAGTCCAACATCAATCCGCGCGCAAAGTTTTACAAAATGGATATTCGCAGTCCCGAGCTCCGCAATGTTTTCGAGGCGGAGCGACCGGATTACATCAGCCATCACGCCGCCCAAATGGATGTACGCCGCTCGGTCGCACAGCCGTTGTTCGATGCGGATGTTAATATCCTTGGCTCCATTAACCTGATCGAGTGCGCCAAAGAGTTTGGCGTAAAACATTTTGTATATATCTCGACCGGGGGGGCGGTATATGGCGAGCCGGAGTATGTGCCTTGCGATGAAGCGCATCCAATCAATCCGATCTGCCAGTACGGCGCCAGCAAGCATACGGTCGAGCATTATCTGTTCATGTATCATGTTAATTATGGTTTGAATTACACCGTGCTTCGTTACCCCAATGTATATGGTCCCCGGCAGGATCCGCACGGGGAGGCGGGCGTAGTGGCTATCTTTACCGGAAAGATGCTGGCGGGCGAGCCTGTCACGATCAATGGCGACGGCGAACAAACGCGCGACTTTGTCTACGTTGGCGATTGCGCTTACGCAAATTACCTTGCCGTGACGGTTGATCACCAGCCCGGCATTTATAACATTGGTTGGGGACAACCGACCTCCGTCAATGACATCTTTACTACGTTGGCGAAGATTACGAATTTTCCACACGCAGCAGCCTTCGGTCCTGCCAAGGTTGGCGAGACCCGTCACATTTATCTGAATGCGTCCAAGGCTGGGGGGGAACTGGGCTGGTCGCCCACCTTATCCCTTGAAGAAGGATTGGAAAAGACGGTGGCTTACTTCAAGGAATCGGAGCAGGTCGCTTGATCATCGTACAGACGCCACTGCGCATCAGTTTCTTCGGCGGAGGCACGGATTTCCCCTCTTTCTTTATGGAGGAGGGCGGTTGTGTCCTGACCTCGGCGATTGATAAGTTCATTTTCCTGGTGATCAAGGAAAGGTTCGATGCCAAACTGCGCATCGGTTATACCCGCACGGAAATGGTGGATGGGATCGATGAGATCCAGCACGAACTGATACGGGAGGCGCTTCGCGTGACCGGCATCCAGAGCGGCGTGGAAATCACGACCATGGGCGATATTCCCTCCGAAGGTTCGGGGTTGGGGTCCTCCAGCACGGTGACCGTTGGGGCGTTGGAATGCCATGTATGCCTATCAGGGTGAGATCGCCTCCGCAGAACGGCTGGCGCGCGAGGCTTGCGCCATTGAGATCGAGACCCTGAGGAAACCCATTGGAATTCAGGATCAGTACATCGCGGCATATGGCGGCTTGCGCTTTCTTGAATTCATGCCGGATGGCGAAGTCAAGGTGGAAAAGTTGAAGATCTCCACCGATGCCCGGCGGGCTTTGAACGACAACTTTCTGCTGTTCTTTACCGGCGTCAGTCGCAGCGCTTCCTCGATACTGACGGAGCAAAAGAGCAACATGAAGGACCGCCTGGGCGAACTGCGCGAGATCAAACACATGGCGCACCAGGCGCGCGCCTACATCGAGACGGAAAATTTCGACGCCCTGGGCGAACTCATGCATCAATCCTGGGAACTGAAGAAACGACTGGCTGGCACCATCAGCAATGGGCAGATCAACGACATGTATGAAGCGGCGAGAAGCGCCGGCGCCATAGGCGGAAAGATCTCCGGTGCTGGAGGCGGGGGGTTTCTTTTGTTATATGTCCCATACTAACGCCAGGGCAGGGTTCGCGCGGCATTAAATCATTTACAGGAACTTCCTTTTCGATTGGAAACGGATGGAACCAAGATCATTTTTAATTATCGCAGGTCTTAGAAAGGCAGGTCAACATGGAACACATACAAAATTATATTTCGATCCTCCAGCAAACCATGGGGAAACTTCCCCAGCCGCTGATCGCGGAAGTCATTCACATTCTGCAACGCGCCCGTATGCAGGGCAGTCAGGTCTTTATCATGGGCAATGGCGGTTCTGCCTCGACCGCATCGCATTTCGTCTGCGATCTGGCAAAGAACACCCGTTGTGAGGGACTGCCTCACTTCCGCGCCATCGGGCTGACCGATAACATGGAAGTGTTTTCAGCCTACGCCAACGACGAAGGTTACGAAAACGTTTTCTCCCAGCAGTTAATCAACCTGATCCGACCTGCGGACATCGTCATTGCCATCTCAGCCAGCGGAAACTCGAAGAACGTCGTCAACGCTGTCGAAGAAGCGCGGAAATACGGCGCGACCACCATTGGATTTACCGGTTTCAGCGGCGGTCGCCTGGGGCAACTCGTGGACCTGCACATTCATGTGGAGAGCGACATCATCGAGCACGTCGAGGATATCCACCTGATGCTCGAACACATGATCGTTCGAACCATCAAGGACCAGCCGTTCATCGGCATTAACCTGGCGGAATCAAGTTCGAAATTACCCGTGGAAGTGATGGGCGATTGACGGTGTCAGCCCCATCCATCCTGCTTTAGAATGGTGTCCGTTGCCTGTGAGAGGTCGTCGCAGACGAGAAAATTCGTGATGCCCTCGGGTCGAGGCAGGGACATTTGGTCCGTACCCCGCCCGGTTCTCAGGATGATCGTTCCATGCACGCCTGCCGCCTGCCCGGCTTGAACGTCGCTCCATGCGTCGCCGATCATCCACGAACGTTTCAAATCCAATGACATTTCCCCCGCCGCCCTCAGCAGCAATCCCGGTTCGGGTTTGCGGCAATCGCATCCCTCGTCGGGAGCGTGCGGACAAAGATAAACGCCATCAACCCTGCCTCCCCGTCCGCGGATCAAACGAACAAGGCGATGATTGATCTCTTCGGCGGTTTCCAGTGAAATGATGCCGCGTCCCACGGCCGACTGATTGGTAACGATTACGATCTTATGGTTGTCGAGTTTTGGATTTGAAAGCGCACGGATCGCGTCAGGAAAAACACTTACCTGTGACCAGGCACGGACATAATCCGCCCTGTTTTCGATGATGACACCGTCACGGTCGAGGAAAATCGCAGGAAACATGGAAGCATTATACTATCCGAATTCCAGCCTCGAATTCACTGCAAACCCGGATGTTCTTTTATAATGACCGCTTGTAAGTTTCCGGATGACAAATGAAAATACGGNNACGAATTAAATACGCCAACTCCCAATCCGACTTCGAGAGCAGGCATGTCGGAATGGCGGAGCGCGCCGACAGCAAACCGATATGATTGACCAACTGCGCTTATACCTTGATCGCCAGGCATCCTCCATCTTTCGCTATTTCTACGAACAGACCATCCTGTTTCTGTTCGGCTGGGTTCCAACGATCCTTGGCGTTGGCTTGCGTAGCCTCATCTACCGCCTGATCCTGAAAATGGACGGTATGGCGGCGATCGAGAGTCGTGTCCGGCTTCGCTATACGGACCATATCAAACTGGGACACGGCGTTTACCTGGATGAAGGCGTTTACCTGCACGCCTGCCCGCAAGGGATCGAGATTGGGGACAACACGATCGTCATGCACGGCGCGGTGCTGCATGTTTACAACTTTCGCGGGATGCCCCATTCCGGCATCAAGATCGGAAAGGACAGCCTGGTGGGTGAATATTCCGTGATCCGCGGGCAGGGCGGTGTGACGATCGGCGATCGGGTTTACACGTCGCCTTTTACACAGATCATTGCCGTCAATCATGTGTTCGACGACCCGCACCGTCCATTTGTCGAACAGGGCATCACCGCCGAAGGGATTATCATCGAAGACGACGTGTGGCTCGGCGCAGGCGCGGTCATAACGGATGGGGTCAGGGTGGGGAAGGGGGCGGTGGTGGCGGCTGGCGCGGTTGTGACAAAAGATGTGCCGCCGCATACGGTTGTGGGCGGAGTGCCTGCAAAACCGATCAAGAAAATTGACGGGAGTGTCGGTGATCCCGACAGAAAAATCTATCACGCAATGAAGGATGGAAGTCTATGACGATATTATCTGTGGTTATTCCCGCATACAACGAAGAGAACGGCATTCGGGAGATCGCTGAAAGCGTCCTCGCCGTTGCGCCTGCTTTGAAGGAGGTTGGTGTAGAGCGGCTGGAACTGCTGGTCGTGGATGACGGCTCGAAGGACCGAACGGCTGATGTCGCCGAATCAATTCCCGGCGTCAGCCTGATTCGTCATCCTAAAAACAGGGGATACGGCGCGGCATTGAAGACCGGCTTTTCCAAAGCCAGCGGTGAATTGATCGGCTTCCTGGACGCCGACGGCACGTACCCACCGGAATACTTCCCGCAGTTGTGCCAATCCGCATTGAACGGTTCGGAACTTGTCATCGGTTCACGCATGGCAGGTGAAGAAAGCCAGATGCCGGTAACGCGGCGCGTCGGCAATTTCTTCTTTGCCAATCTCCTCTCCATTTTGGGACGCCAAAAGGTGACCGATAGCGCCAGCGGTATGCGCGTCTTCAAGCGGGAGATCCTCGGGCAGATCTATCCATTACCCGATGGTTTGAACCTGACGCCGGTCATGAGCACGCGCGCACTGCACGAGGGCATCAAGACCGTGGAAGTCCCGATACCCTATAGCGAACGCGTCGGTCGTTCCAAACTGAGCGTCATACGCGACGGGCAGCTCTTCCTGCAGTCCATGGTGTGGACAGCCATGTCCTATAACCCGGTTCGCATACTGGGGTTGGTCGGGTTGGGCGGCGTCGGGCTTGCAGGGCTTATCTTCCTCGGTTTGCTGATTGCCAGGTTGAACGGCGTCACCACGCTGGGGGCGTGGGGGGTCTTCGCATTATTCCTGGCTTTGGTTTCGTTCATTGCGGGACTGAACATCTTCGCGTTGGGCGTTACCTTCAATTATCTGGTTTCGCTTTTCTATAAGAAACCCATTCGCCAGGGATTGTTTGGGAAGCCGATCTTCAAAACGCCGCTCGACCAGCAGTTCGGTTGGATGGGCGGACTATCCATGTTGATCGGTGTCGTCATCGCCGCCGTCTCGCTTTTGTTGGGCGCGAACGGCTGGGCGATTGACCGCCTGTGGTTCTATTTGCTGGGCAGCGCCATGTCCTTCCTGGCAGGCATTCAACTTTTTGTCTATTGGCTGCTGTTGAGAATCCTTGAAGAGTTGAGCCAGCGGGAGATGTTGACAAGACAGGACATGGGAATTGAATGATCGTCAAGAGGTATCTGCTTTTAGTGTATTTAAGGAGAGAAAATGACAACTACAAATGACCCCCAATCTGTAAACATGGGAAGCCGTCTGACCCCAAAACTACGCATGGTGGACTTCCCGAACGCCGACGCCATCGTCCGAAACGGTCTCTTGAACGCTTCACGTTCGGATGAAGCGGTTGATATCATGCTGGTGAACCCGCCCACCCCGGACGGCGGACTCTGGATCCGCACCCAGCATCGTGTGGGACGCCGCACGCGCGAGAACATGGTCTGGCCCCAGGTCTCGCTGGCGCAAATGGCGGCTTTGTTACACCCGGTATACAAGGTAAAGGTCGTGGATTGCAACGCCGAACGTATGGGCTGGCCCGAGTTTACCCAACTGTTGGATAAATACCAGCCAAAATATTATCTGACTCAAATGACCGCGCCGACGCTCGAAAACGACATGTACGGCTGTTTCCTGGCGCACGCGCGCGGCGCAAAGACCATTGCTTTCGGAACGCATATCACCCCCATCCCTGTGGAGACGATGCGTCCCTATCCCAACCTCGACTTTGCCCTGGTCGGTGAACCCGATCTCACGATCCGCGACCTGCTCGATCACCTCGAAGGGAAATTCGATCAACGCACACCCGAGATCAACGCCATGTTCACCAAGACCGACCCATCCTACAAACCGTCCCTTAACGAGGATGGCACGGTCAACATGCGCGGCATCAAGGGCATTGCCTGGCGCAATGGGGAGGAGATCATGCTGAACTTCCCGCGCCCGTTCGTGGCGGACCTGGACGATATGCCCATCCCGATGCACGAATTACTGCCTCTGCAATCCTATCGCATGCCGTATATCAAGGGACCGTTTACCTTCATCGTTACAAGCCGCGGCTGTCCTGCGGGATGCACCTACTGCATCAAGCATGTCAGTTACCAGTACTCGACCCGCATCCGCTCGCCCAAATTGATCATGGAAGAGATGTGGACTTTGAAAAAACTTGGCATTAACAATATCCACATGTATGCCGACCTTTTCACCGTCAACCGCGACCAGGTGATTGAACTGTGTAAACTGATGATCGAGGAAAACATCCAGCTCAAATGGACCTGCAACAGCCGTGTGGACTTTGTGGATGAGGAAATGTTGACCCTGATGGGCAAGGCGGGGTGCCGTCTGATCTCGTGGGGCATCGAAAGCGGCAATGAACAGATCCTGAAACACGCCCGCAAGGGAGCGTATCCCGATAAGGCGGAACGGGCGTTGCGCTGGGCGAAGCAAGCCGGCATCATGAACTGGGGCTACTTCATCATTGGCTTGCCCGGCGAGACCGAGGACACCATTAAAGAGACCATTGCCTTTGCCAAGAAACTGCCTCTCGACATTGCACTCTTCCACGTTGCCGCGCCCTATCCGGGCACGCCATTCTTCTTCGAAGTGGTCGAGAACAAATGGTTCCGTCCCGGCACGCGCTGGGAACAGGTGGATATGGACAAAGGCACGGTATTGGATTATCCCAACCTGCCCGCAGAGAGACTGCTCTACTGGCAGAAACGCGCCTTCCGCGAATGGGCATTCCGACCGGGACCGGCGCTCACCTACCTGAAAATGTTGACCTACGACTGGGCAACGACCAAGACCGCCCTCAATGTAGGCTTGCAGCACCTCTTCTGGTCCACCTCCGATACGGGCGCGCCTGTTGGCGGAGCGGGATAATCTCACAAGGCAGATACAGGAGACAAGATCCTTGCGGCAACTGATTGACAGCCATCGCTTTGCCCTCCTGGAATTGATACTTATCACACTTTGTGGAGCGGTCTGGATGCTCAAGCCGGAATGGGGAATCTGGTTCATCCTGACCGCTCTACTTCCATTGGCGTTGAGAGTGTCGGGCGGCGGGTTTCGGTTCCGGTTCGTTGACTGGCTGGCGTTGATCTTTGCGGTCTCGGCTTGGGCGGGGTATTGGGCGGCCTATGACCCGGCGACAGCCTGGAATAAAGCGTGGCTGGTCATGACCGCCATCCTGTTGTATTTCTCCTTGAAGGCGCAACCGACGCGCAACCTATTTTGGATTTCCATCTTCATCTTTGGTCTGGGCGTTGGCGTTTCCCTGTATTATTTTCTGACCCATGATTTTATAGTCCTCCCGCGAAAACTCGAACTCGTAAACAACATGGGACGCTGGATCATGAATGTCCGCCCGCAAACAGGCTGGACGCCGATCCATCCCAATTACGTGGCTGGGATGATCGCAGTTACTGTCCCGTTTATCTTTTACCCCATTTGGGATTTCAAAAAAAGGAATTTCCCGATCCCGGCTCCAGCCTTACTGGCAATCGTGACCGGCTTGAGCCTCGCCGCTCTTGCGCTCGTCATGGCAACCTCGCGCGGGGTCGTGCTCGCCACTCTCAGCGGGATGGGGGGATGGTTGTTGTGGAGGTTAATTGACTTAAGCGGAATCAGCCGTCGGATTAAGGGCGAAGCGGTTTTTCCGATCCTGTTGTTTATTTATTTGTGCGTAGTGGTTGCCTTCCTTTATGTGGGTCCAGCCCGATCGGGAAGTCTCTTTTCAGGGAATTATTATTATGGGGATGGAACCCGTGCGGAGTTGTTTTCGCGAAGTGTCTACCTGCTTCTCGATTATCCGATCACCGGTGGGGGATTGGGTTCTTTCCCGGGCTTGTACTCACAATATCTGCTGGGCATCCCGTTTTACAATGTGCCGAACAGTCATAACCTGTTTTTGGACGTCGGCATCGAACAGGGGGTGTTCGGTGGGTTGTCCTTCTTTTTCCTTTACCTTGCCGCCCTGTGGATGACAGCGGGCGACCTGGCGGGGGAACGCGAGGATCGAACGTTCCAATGGATCGTATTGTTTTCCCTGATCGTCGCTGTCGTTCACGGCATGGTGGACGATTATTTGTATAATGGAGTCGGGACTGCGCTCTCGTTGTTCCTGGTCGGTTTGTCAATGAATGGACGTGAAACCGAAACCCGTGCAGGCAGGATTGATCTCCGAACTTTGGGTGTTGTAGTAATGATCTGGCTGGTTATCGCCGTGGTTAACCTCAATCAGATTCGAGCGATCTGGCATGCAAATATCGGCGCGGTCCAATTGGCTAAAGTGGAATTGGATGGATTCCCAGACACCGGCTGGGCTGGGTATGCAATCGTCCCCCGCCTGGATGCGGCGGACGCCTCGCTTCGCTCCTCGCTCCAATTTGATCCCGTCAATCGGACCGCAAACCAACGCCTGGGCATGATCTCCATATCCCGCCGTGACTTCCTCTCCGCAGTCGGGTTTCTTGAAAC
>JRYF01002199.1_pt1 | contig 15767 bp, 16 predicted proteins | sample 235331 | NCBI WGS metagenome assembly JRYF01 (sample SAMN03074217, study PRJNA261475) | activated sludge metagenome | biome: Wastewater Treatment Plant; feature: Wastewater; material: Activated sludge; isolation source: activated biomass of a wastewater treatment plant treating hydrocarbon... ...
GATCGCCGCGCCGCGGGGGTCCAGCCGCAGCAGCAGCAGCCGGTCCTCGTCGGCATCGAGGATGCCGCTGGCGTCGACGATCAGCTGCGCGCGCTCGGCCGGGGTGAGCCAGCACTCGTGCACCGAGTACTGGCCGCCGGTGGCGTAACCGCGCACCAGGTCGAGCGCGGCGCGCAGCCGGCGCGGCGAGGCGACGTCGTAGGCGGCGAGGTACAGGTCGCGGTCGGTGAGCATCGGTGCCGAGCGTCGTATCGTTGCCGGCAGTATCGGCGCGCGGAGGCGCGCGGGCGCATTTCGCAAGCTTGCGGCGCAGCCCTTTGGGCAGCGGGCGGAGCGACCGGGCATGGTGCGCGGCGTTGCCGCGAGCCGGCGCTACCTGCCGCACCAGACGATCAGCTTTTCCCGAAGGCGGGCGACCTCGCGCCCGTGGGCGATCTCGACTCCCAGCAGGCCGGCCAGCCGGAGTTCGGGCTCGCGCAACGGGCGATAGCTGACGAGCAGGGTGCGGGCGGCGAGCCCACCCAGCCGGCGGGCGTTCTCCGCGAGCTTGAAGAGCGCCTCCTGCGCCCGCTCGCCGTCACCATGACGCAGATTGGCCGTCTTGCACTCGATGACGTGCAGGCGGTTGTGGCATAGAAACGCGACGTCGAGTTCGCTCTTCACGCCCTGCTGCACCAGGACGAGGTTGCGGGCGCGGTCGCGTACGGGAACCTCGGCGCCGAGATGCGTGACGGTGTCGAAGAGATGCTGCTCGAGCCACCCGCCCTTGAGGAAGTCGCGGCTGCCCTCGCTGGCCACCGTCACGCGGGCACCGTCGAGCCGAAGGAGGTCCGCTCTCTGCGCCACGGCGATCAGTTCGGCGAGCGACCTGGAGTCCTGCTCCTCGTTGTTCAGTTCGACGGTGAGCGCACCGGCGTCCTCGGCACGCTGCAGCACGGCGTTGAGCCGCGGCAGCGCCTGCAGATGGCGGTCGTAGTACAGCAGCACTTCTTCGACGAAGGATCGCTCGGCGGCTGTCGGCGGTCGGCGGTCGGGGCCGCCCTCGATGGCGATGCCGTAAGCGCCGAGGTAGTGGCGCAGGCGCACGCTCTCGTTCAGCTTGCGCGGCGGCGGCGCCGCGCGGCCCAGCCAGACGACGTGGTCGCTGTCGACGTCGACGTAGAAGCGGCTCCAGCCGGCCGTTTCGCCGACCGCGAGCGCCGTGAGCGCCATCAGCTTGGTGCCGCCGGTGAGGTTCAGGTGCACTTCCTCGCCGTCGAGCCGCGCCGCGAGTTCCAGCAGGTCTTCCTCGATCGCCTGCGGATCGTGCTCGTCGCGCAGATCGAGGCGCTCCACCGTTGATCCCATCTCGCGCAGTACGCCAGCCAGCGCGTCCGCGCGCGAGCGCATTGCCGGCGAAGTGACGAGCACCACGCGGCGCGGCCGCAGCCCGACATCGGCCGCTGCCAGCACGTTCGGCGCCGCCTGCGCCGATACGAGCACGACCTGCGTCTTCATCGGCCGGGGGCGAGGCGCTGCCAACGCATGGCCGCGCCCGCGTGCAGTGGCGCCCTGGCCACGCGGCGGCGGCGCGACGTCATGCGACGCCGAGCAGCAGCCGGTACCGGCCCATGCCCATGGTGGCGTTCTTGCCGGCGTGCAGCCACTGGCCCAGCCACAGCCAGGGCGCGAGCGGGGCGAGGTCGCCGCGCAGGGTCCAGGTGCCGAGCACGCCGCCGAGCGTCATCTCGCGCTGCCGCCGCGACGAATAGCGGGTCCAGTCGTGCCAGGAGAGGTCCCGCTCGCTGGCGAGTGTTTCGGCGTGCCGCGCCAGCCCGGTCGCCGAAGCGCCGAGGCCGGCAAGGCCGGCATGGAACTCGAACAGCAGGGTGGCGCGGCGGATCAACGCGGTGACGAGTCGGCGGGCGGAGACCGCCTCGCCGGCAGCGGGGTGGCCGTTGTCCTGCAGCCGCAGCGGCGTGACGACCGCGAGCTGCGCGGTGCGCGGCGCACCGAAGTCGGGCAGCGCCAGTGAGGCGTCGTGCGGCAGCAAGCGGCCGGCTTCGCCGTCCCAGACGTCGGCTTGGCCATTCGTGTTCTCAAGCGCGATCGCCGTCAGTTCGCCGGCGGCGCGATGTCTGGTGAGCCCCTGCCGCAGCGCGCGCTGCAGCGAGTAGACGATCAGCGGCAACTGATCGAGCGCCCGGCCGACGAGAACCATGCCGAACGACAGCGTGCCACCGGCGGCCACCGCCCGCGTGCCCAGCGGCGGCGGCTCGATCACGTAGGGGTTGGGCACGCGGCTGAACTTCTGCAGCGCGTGCGACGGCGGCGGCGGCGTATCGAAGATCGCGGGATACGGGCAGGTGGAAAGCAGCGGGCAGCCGTCGCAGGTCTTTGCGCGCGTCATGCACGCCGTGCGCCGCAGCGCCGCGCCGAACTGGCCGCGCAGCAGCGAACCGGCGTAGTCCGGCAGCCGCAGTTCGTCGCGCATGCGGAAGTCGAAGCGGTAGCGGGCGACGGGCAGGCGGGCGCCGGGGGCGAGCGGGGCCGCCTGCACGAGCGGGATCGAGCCGGGTGAGTTCATGGCTGGCCGAGGCGAGCGCTCAAGCTTGCAACGCGATGTCCGCGTGGGCAGGAATCAGCTTTCCGCCGCCGTTCAGGCCAGTGCCGGACCACGTCCGGACCAGGTGGTCGATGCTGCTTGTTTCGGTTGCGTCGCCGCGCGACGTCGAGCCGAACACGTGGCCGGCGGCGACGCTGCGATTAACTTCGAGATCGCGGTCGCCCGCGGTGTGCAGTGCGAAAGGCGGGCGCATGGATGGCGGCTCACAAAGGTCACGACCCGCCGCGAAGCTGACGGACTTGCCGCTTGATCTCCCTTTCCTTGCTTTGGAAGTCGATCTTGGCAAAGCCGAGAGTCTCCGCAACATCGGCGAGAGCCTTGCGATCCGTTTCGGACCAGTTCGCGTTCAACTCGAGCGCGGCAGCGAGCAACTTTCTAAGTTCGGCGTAGAGTTGGCCGCTGATCGGTTGCCTTTTTCCCTTGTGGCCTTCCAGCTTGGCGCGCAGCGCTTCGATCTGCCTTGCCTCTTGGCTTAGGGCCGCGAGCCGATCAGCTTCCGTGCGCTCCGCCGCCCTTCGTCTGCGTTCATCTGCGGCTTCCGCATCGATCGCGAGCGCTCCGTATCCGACCGCTGTCTTGGCACCGAAGCCGAGCCAGGCGAACGCATGCTTGAACACCTCGCCGACCTTGGCCTTCCAGTCGAGCGGCAGGAGTTCGTTGGGTACTCGCTGCGGCTCCACGACGACGACGAAGCGGAACTTCGATCCCTGCGGCAAGGCCAGAAACGGAATCGGGACGGGCTGCCCCGCATCGTGCGGGCTGCTCTCGCCCTGGTAATAGCTGCCGTAGTGCGGCGTCATGATCTCGACGGCCATCTCGCCGCCCTTCGGATCCGGGAAGACGTCCCAGAACGACAGCGCGCCGCGACGGCGCTGCTCGTCCGGCAGGGGCGGGCCATCGTCCAGCGCCGCCGGATCCTCAGGCCCGAACAGGGCGTCGATGACTTCGGACGTCAATCCGGCTGCGCCTTCGTCCCGCAGTTCTTCGGCGGCCCGGCGCAAGACACCCTTGACGCCGCTCCCGGCCAGGTACGGCAGGCCGTAGGGCGAGAGGAAGGCGAAGCCGTTTTCGATCGGATGCTCGTTGCCCAGGCCGGTCGAGAAAGGAGAGGTGCTGATCGCATCGACCACCAGGCAGCGATCTTCGGGAAACCGGGCCGCCAGCGACTCCTGCCTCGAACGCAGGTTGTCGAGCAGTTCCCTGCCCTCGCCCAGCTTCAGCAGGCGGCGCAGGCTGGCCGCCTTTTCTCCTTCACCGATGGACCAGTTGGCGTTCCAGCCGTCGAAGTAAAGGGAAAAGCGATGGCCCGGCGGGCATTCGGCCAGCGCATGCCTCGTGACGTAATCGGGTGCGGCGATGACCATGGAGTGCCCTAAGCGCCGGGGGCTTTGGCGACGGCGTCGGCGCACTGGCGCAGCCAGCGCAGCAGTGCCAGCGCCTCGTCGGTCGCGGCGAGGTAGTTCGCCGACGACTGCTTCGTCATGGCCGGCATCGCTTCGGCGAACTGCCTGCTGCTCACGAGCCTTCGGTCCGCCATCCAGCCGAGCAGGTCGCCGACCAGGCGCTCGGCGGGCTTCTCGCCGCGAGACTGCCAGAACGCGAGCGCGGACATCAGGCCGCTGCCCATCACCAGCGCCGGCGCGCCCTTGGCCAGGTTGCGGTACTTGTCGAAGTCCTTCTCCGGGAATTCCCGCTTCGCGCTGCGCGCCCTCTCCCATGCGTGACCGGCACGCTGCTGATCGAGTGTCGCCACCTTTCGCCTCCCTCAGCGTGCGCAATTCAACAGCACCAGCCCGCGACCGGTGGTTGCGTCGCCGCCGAACTGCACGAGCGTTCCGTCGATGCCCTTGGCGCCGTCGGCGCCTTCGAAAAGGCGTTTCAGCATTGCCTCGGCAGGTTCGCCGCTCTCCCCGTTCTTCGCCCTCGCGGCGGTGATCCTCTCGACGCTCGACAGCGCCAGCCCGGCGAGCAGGCTCTCGGGCGGCAGGCACTCGGTGTAGAACAGGCCGCCGGAGTCCGCGGTCCCCGTTCGGTCGTTGATACGGACGTGCGGTTCGACAACCGTCGCGTGGCGGACGAAGTGACCGAACGCCGAATCCGGCAGCACGACGAGGTCGGACTCGAGCTTCGTGCGGAAGTAGTCGTGGCTCGTGTCCTTCGGTAACGCGTGCTCCGCCAGCCACTGCCCGATGTTCTTGACGTTCTCCTGCGTGCTGCCGGCGAACTCGAAGACTTCGAGCAACAGTCGGCCGTTCGACAGTGCGGAGTCGGAAGCGCAGTGTGCTTGTTCCTCTGCAGGCGTTTCCACCGCCCAGGGACACTCGACTCCGGCCGCTTCCGCCAGCCGCTTCAGTCGCGCCAGCGCCGTCGGCGAGGTCGCGTACACATATGCGCGCCTGGCGCAGCGCACCGGGAAGGCGACGATCGCCGCATCGGTGAACGACAGCGCGCCGGCGTGATCGGACGCGTTCGCGGTCTCAGGGCCGAACATGCGCCGGATCCACTCGCCGCCGCCGTTGCGCTGCAGGTGATGCCGCAGCGCGCCCTTGATGCCGGAGCCGGCGATCAGCGGGTGCTCGGTGTGCACCTCGCGCTGGATCGGGTTGTCGATCGCGCCCACGGCCTGGCCGGCGCCCATGTGCACCGGGCTGGTCGCGTAGTAGAAAACGAGCCGCTTTGCTTCGAACATCGGTCCTTCCTCAGGGCTTGGCGTCCATCGTCACGATCCGCACCCGGCCGCCCGCGGCCTTCTCCAGGTCGAGGTCGTTGGTCCAGAACTCATCGCAGCCGGCGCCGATTGCCGCGGCCAGGTGCAGGGCATCGGCGACGCCGATGCGATGGCGGGCGCGCAGGGTGGTGGCCAGGTCGAACTCCGCCGTACCGAGCGCAACCCGCCGGAATCCCGGTGTGGCGAAGAAGTCGTCGTACTCCGCCAGCGCCTCGGTATCGGCGCGCGCCAACGGGGCGACACGGCATTCCATGCGCGTCAGGTCGGAGTAGCAGATGTCCGGCATCGGGCCGGCGTCCGGCAGCAGGCGCGCGCGCACCCGCGAATGCCACGGCTCCTGCATCTCGATCAGGTAGATCACGATGCAACTGTCGAGATAGGCAGCCACGAATCAGCGCTCCCAGCTGGCTCGTTCCTCGGCCAGATAGGCGTCGNNGCTGCGCGCGCTGGCGGCGACCCTGCTGAGCAGCGCCTCCAGGTGCTGCCGCGCATCGTCGGCGCGTGCCTGCGTCGGCGCGTGCACGATCACTTCGACCTCGCCCACGGGCACGATCTCGGGCAACTGCAGCGAAAGCTTGCGATCGCGGTCCACACGGGCCTGCAGCTTCACGGTGATGTTCGGCATCGTTCACTCCACTTCAGCGCCAGGCAGCGAGCCAGGCCAGGTTAAATCCCTCGGCGCGCCGCGCGGCATCGACATCATCGCCCCATAGCCCGCCATCCACCCAGGCCGCAAGCTTGCCGGCATCGCCCTCGAAGGCGTCGAACCAGTACACGGCGCCCGCGGCCACCGCGCGCTGCGCCGCCTTCGGCCGCATGCGCGCGAGGTCCCAGCCGGAGACGACCTCATGGCGCGGCAGCGCGGCGCAGACCAGCCTGGCCCGGAAATGTTCGTGTCTAAGCAAGCACTCTTCGCGCGCGCGCTTGACGCCATCAGGCAGCCATCCCCCGCCGAAGATGCCGGGGGTGCGCAGCACGATGCGGAAGCGCCTGTCCTCGGCGATTCGCTCCAGCGGCGGGGTTGGAAGCTCGACACTGACCCGGCGGTACTGCGCTGCGCGTGCATCGCCGCCAAGCCGCAGCAAGCCGCGCTCGGGCAAGAGCCCAGGCGCGCCGCGGACGCCGACGAGGTAGCCGGCGTCGCTTTGCGCTAACCGGCGACTCGCCGCCGCGGATTGCCCCTTGTCTGACCGATGCGGCCAAGGCTCGCCGCGGCGAGCGAACCGGATTGCTTCCGTCGTGTAAAGAGCGCCTTCCTCAGCGGTGCGCGCGGCCGGGTTCAGTGCGATGCCGAGCCGCAGTTCCTTCTCGTAAGTCTCTCTCGCCGACTTCGACGGCTGCGGCAGTTCGCCCGCGAGATAGGTGTGCAGTCCCGCGGCGTCGAGCAGCCGGCCGGTCGCCGGTTTTTCGGCCCTGTCGGTGCGCAGCGCCGCCACCAGCGGCAGTTCGACACCGGCGTGCACGCCGGAAGGCAGCGCTGCGGGCTGCAGGCGTGTCAATGAAACCCGTTCGCCTTCGCCAAACGCGACGAGGTCGGCCGGCAGCGGCACGAGGGGTTCGGCGCTGCGATCGTCGGCCTGCGCGAGGCTTGCCCAGGTGAGACGGAAGGCGCCCGGCGCGTCAGCCGTGCCGAGCGCCTCGCCGACTTCTGCCGCCGGGCGGCGGCCGGCGCTGAAATCGGCAAGCGCCTGCGCGTCCTGACCGAGCAGCGCCGAACGCAGCGCGCCGGCCAGCACCGAAGGCCACGGCAGCGCGCTGGCCTCGCCGTGCTCGCCGGCATCGCCGAAGGATCGGTTGCCGCGCGGCATCAGCACGTCCTGCGGGCAGATGAAGTAGTACTCGTCCATGCGCTGCTCTACTGCGTGCGTCCCAGGCGGGCGAAGAACTCGGCCGTGACCAGCAGGTCGGCCAGATAGCGCGAGGTCCGCTCGGGCCGGCTCTGCGCGCAGGCGATCGCTACCGCCTCGTGCGCGAGCGCGGCGAGCCCTTGCTGGCGTTCGAACTGCATCGCAAGTAGCGACGCCGTCATCTCACGCCAGCCGTCATCGTCGCGCGCAGGACGGGGCGGCAGGCCATCGAGCCACTCGCACGCCGCGAAGATGGCCCGGCGCGAGAACTCGGTCTTGGCGAGCGTGTCCGCCAGCCGCAGCAGGAATCCCGCCGCCGTGTCGCGCAGCCTGGGCGTTGCCGTCTCTGCGTCCGAGCGCAGGCCGAACGACGCCGTCACGCCGACCTCGCCGCCGCCGCGCTTCATCACGCGCAGGCAGAAAGCGTCGCGGCCCGCCGCCTTCGCTCGCCGCTCCGCTTCCCGGGCCTGGCGCAGCACGTGCGCCAGCGGCGCCATGTGGTGCGCGACGACCGCGCCGACCGACGCGGACGCTCTTGCGCCCATGGCCGGCAGCACCTTGCCGTCGAGCCGAACATAACCGCGGCCGATGTCGAGCCCGCGCAGGTCAAGCGCGTTGCGCAGCCCGTCAGGGTCGCCCCAGCCCGAATAGGCCGCGCGCAGCAGCAGCGTGACCGGCAGCAGGTCGTCGACGGCGACCAGCGCCAGCACGTCGTCGCCGCCGGAATAGAGCAACCTTCCCTTGCCGATCCGTTCGACGACGTGGCGGGTCACGTGCAGCGAGAACTGATTCAGCGCGGTCGAGATGAAGGCATGGCGCGCGGGCGAAGCGGGGCGGGGCGAGTCGAAGTACTCCTTGAGCGCGGGCAGGTGCTCGAAACGCTGGATGCTCGCGCGCACCTGCGGATGCCAGGTCGACCGGAAGAGGAGCTGCGTTTCGGCCTCGTTGCCGGCCAGCCAGGCGCCCATCCGGTCGCCGTCCATCACGATCACGCCGTAGTAAGTTTCGTGCCGGTGGCCGAGCAGGTCGGCCAGCTCGCGTTCGAGGAGTTCGAGCGCCTTGCGATTGGCTTCGCTATTGCTTTCGCGCAGCCGTTCCATCCTGACCGGCAGTTTGCGGGCGATCGTGAGCAGTCCCGGCCTTCCGTGAAGTGCACGCAGCAGGCTGCTCGGCAGCACGGCCGAATCGCTCTCCGCGGCGACATGGCCTTCGAGCCGACGCAGGGCTTCTTCATTGGGGTCTGCGGCCGAGGCAAGCCGTTCCAGTGACGAGGCGAGTGCCAGCACGTGTGTGCTGACGACGTAGCGGCCGATTTTCAATCCGAGCTGCTTTTTGAGCCGATCAACGAACAGTGTCGGCCAGAGGCGCTTGAGCGTGGCGATGGCGCCGAGGTGCTCGCCGTCGCGCGACCACGACGGGGGCTTGTCGTCCAGCGCGTGCCATGCGGTGCCTTCGCCTTGGCGGGTTCGAATCGCTCGGCGCGCGTTGGCTGGCAGGTCGAGGACGGTCGGCTTCGATTCGCTCGCACTCTCGTACTCGAGTTCGTCGGTCAACCACTCGTGCTCGCCGGTGATCGTGCAGCGGAAGCCGCGCTGCGCGAGCGGGTCGAAGGGCCGCGCGGATTTCGCCGCGGCGAGCGAACGCTCGGCCAGCTCGAACACGGCGGGGTAGAAGATGCCTGCGTTCGGATCGAAAAAGTCGGCGGCCTCGATCGACTTCGCGCTCGACAGGACATTCCAGACCTTTTCCCCGAACAGTCCCGGCGCCTTTGCGCGGTCGGCGGGGTAAAAAGTCGCCAGCGCTTCGCGCAGAGACGATTCGCCCGCCCGGTCGGTGGGCCAGTCGACACAGGCCCAGTGGAACTCGGGAAAGCCAGCGAGCTGCTCGTCGATCTGCTCGCGCCAGTGCTCGCCGCTGCGGTTCACCGCCGCGAAGACCTTCTGCGCGGCTTCTATGGCCCAAGCGTGCGCGGCACCCCGCACCGCATCCCTGGCGCGACCAGCCAGTTCTTCGGCCCGCGCGCGCGGAACGATGGCGGTGAACCTGTTGGGCAGCGCAGCGGCAAACAGCGGCGTCTCGTCGGACTCGCGTTCGATCCAGTCTCCGAGCCGGTCGCGCCACGCCGGATGCTGCTCGATGAGCCACAGGTCGACCAGCGGCACGCCGCGCAGCGACGGAAACAGGATCGCGTCGGGGCCGAGTTCTTCGACGATCGGCCGCATCGCCTCCCATACGAGGCACGACAGCAGGTGCGATCCGGCCCAAAGATCGGAAGTCGAGCGCGCCTGCTGGATGAAGCTCTGCACGGGGCCGATCGACACCGTCAGCAGCGCCGGTTCGTCGTCCCGCAGCGCCCCGGCCAGGGCCGAGACGACATCGAGGTGCTGCCAGATCGAGTGGTCGGGCACGCGCGTGTCGGCCGGCAGCATCCGCCACAACTCGCCGATCGCGGGCGCCGGGGATTCCGGCCCGAAGCGCCAGAAGGCGAGAAACGTCAGGCGGTGATCGGCGCCGCCGTCGGCCGAGGCGACGATCAGATCGGTGAAATGGTCGAGGCTGACTTCCCGCCAGGCGCGCGCCGGATCGTCGCCGAGCTTGCCGAGGTCGATCGACTGGCCGGACAGCGGGTGGATCAGCACGGGGCGATCCGCCCACTGCACGCTGGCCCACGCCGGCCGCGGCCTGCCCGGCTCGAAGGGCCACTGCGGCCGGTCGGCGGCCGCGGCGAACCAGTCGGCACGCTTGTCGAAGTCGGCCGTCCGGATACCGAGCAGAGCGCGCAGCTTGGCGACCGACCCGTGCTCGTGGCCGACTTCGTCGCGCATCAGCACGAGGGCCTTCTCGGCGGGGTCGTGAAGCCAGGCGGCGAGTTTCTTCTTCCAAAGCGTTGCGGTCATTTCAGGTGCCAATGCGGCTAAGAGGCAGGTCTTCGTTCAGCGTCCGGTGAATCGCCTCCCATGCCCTTTGGAGGTTCGAGGGATCGGCCAGCCAGTCGCGATCGGAAGCGTTGCGCAACTGGCCGAGAAAAGCAGTGGGGACGGCACATGGAATGTGAAAAGCAAGTCCGCGGACCCGGCCCTCTCCATCGGCGGGAACGACCTTGAAGCGTAGTGGTGAGGCGAGCCTGAGCTTGTCTCGTTCGCCCGCAACGTCGAGTGCCCACGGATTTTTCGGCCCAGTTCCGGCGGGGTAACCGAGGTAGTGCAGCGCGGCTGCTCGCCCGTTCGGGTTGCGGATCGTCTTGGCAACGCGGCGTACCGCCAGTCGCACATTGGCGAGCGCGCCGATCGCCTTGCGCCAATCGCCAAAGTCCTCGGTGCGCCAGATCAGCGGACCGCGATCGTCGCATCCGATCGCATGCGGCCAATCAAGTTGGTGGCACTTACGCCAGTCTTGCGAGACTTCTTTCAGCAGAGGATCAGAGGGGTTCAGCGCGGGCAGCGCAGGGGTCTCGCCGTCTGCGACAAGGTGAATCGAGCCCCAGCCGTTGCGCGAGCGCGAGCCGACTGCGCCGAACCACTGAAGAAGCGTCAGTGACTTATCAATCTCCTTGCTGCAGTCGCACGGAAGAAGAACGCGAAGCCGAGCGGTCGCTGCGGGTTCGATGGCGATACGGGTGGTCGTTTTTCCGCCGGTGCGCTGAATCGGTCCGTAGCCGAGGTACAGATCCGCAGGGAGGCTGCCGCCGGTTCGTGTCGTCTGCACGCGGGCGAAGTCGTTTGGCCACCGCTGGCTGCTGAGAGTGCCGGGGGACCAGCTCGGCTCCAGCCGGAGCCGAATCGAACTCTTGCAGTGCAACGGCTTGCGGTTCTCCTCGAGCCAGGCATTACCGAACAGGCGGCCTTCTTCCCTGCGCATTCCCTGCCAATCCCGCGACCTGCGGCAGCCGTAGGCCACCCGCCACCATTGTCTTATCAGCGCCTTGATCGGAGGCGTGCGCCACTGGCCGCTCTGGTCCGCGTTGCCGAGGAAAGCGGGAGTCGTAAACCGAAGCTCGTACGCGAGTACTTTCATTGTCAGTCGGTCAACCAACGCGGTATCTGTGCTCGTCGATTCCGCCCGGTTCGCAGGGAAGCGACGCGCCCTGATTTTGAGCGCAGCGCAGGCTCATGGCGTGAGCCCGCAAGCTTGCGAAGCGCCGCGCTGCCGTCCGCCGGCGGTACTTGCGCGCGGGCGGCAGCAGGTGCGGGACGACTGCTGGCAGGAACGCGGGCGGGCGCGGAGCCGGGCGCGTGCAGTCCGGGCGCGCGGCGGTTTCGCTGCGCCGCTCAGGTGGCTGTGCTGATCCGCTGCACATCGGCCTTCAGTTGAGGCAAGTCCTGCTCGACCATCGCCCAGACTGCATCGAGATCGACGCGGAAATACGCGTGGATCAGCCGGTCTCGCGTCCCGGCGATCTGCCGCCACGGCACGTGCGCATTCGCAGCCGTAAGTTCGGGGCTGAGTCGCTTGACCGCCTCGCCGATGATCTCGATCTGGCGAACGACTGCACTTTGTGTCTTCGGATCGGCGAAGAATGCATCACGGCCATCGGTCGTGAACGTTTCGATGGCGATGATCGCCTCGAGAATGTGGCCGAGATACAGGCGGTCTCGCTCCGTCATAGCGGCCGTGCTTCGGCGAGGATTCTGTCCTTCAGTTGCGGATGCAGCTCGCGTTCGGTGCACAGATCGACGCGCACGCCGAGCGCGTCTTCGATGGCAAGCTTCATCCCGACGATGCGCAGCAGGGACGTGCCGGGCGGCACGTTCACGAGCAGATCGAGGTCGCTGTCCGGCCGATCAGACCCCTTCAGCGCGGAGCCGAACACACGCACGTTGGTCGCGCCATTGGCGGTCGCGATGGCAAGGATCCGTTCGCGCTGGGCAGCGAGAGCTTCCGAAGGTCGCATGGCCGGATTGTCGGACCTTTTCCTGGGCTTGTGTGTCGCTTCAGTCCATCGAGTCCGCGCACCGATAGGCACCCGTATCGGCCTCGCCCAGCAGCCGCTCGCGCATCGGCGCCGGCGCAAACGCGTGCGCAAACCCGGCGCGGATCAGCGCCAGCGTCTCCCACAGCGTGAGCGAGCCGCCCATGCGTGCGGCGGCGATGAACTCGTCGGCGAGCGTGGTGCGCGAGATGCCTGGGTTGTCGGTGCAGATGGCCAACGGCAGCCCTGCGTCGAGCAGGCCGCGCAGCGGGTAGACGGCAAGCCCTTCACTCTGCGGCACGGCCGGATCCCGAAACCCCACCACCTCGCGATTGGAGGTCGGGCACAGCTCGATGCACACGCCGCGGTCGCGGAAGCGCTCCGTGAGCCGCGGGTTGGCGAGCAGCGTCAGCCCATGGCCGATGCGGTCGGCGTGCAGGTGATACGCGGCCTGCCAGATGTTCTCGGCGCTCTCGCCCTCGCCGGCGTGGATGGTGATCTTCAGGCAATCGCGGAAGGCGGCGGTGAAGTGCTGCGCCAGTTCCTCGGGCCGCTGCGTGCCCTCGTCGCCCGCGAGATCGAGCCCCAGCAGAAAGTCGTCGAGCGAGGCGCGCGCCGCCACCGCCTGCGCGATCGCCGCGGGCATTGCCTCGCGCTGGCGGCGATCGAGGATCCAGACGAATCCGAACCGCGGCGCAGGCGGCCGGTGCGCGCACGCCCGCGCGAGTGCCGCACGCAGATCGCGCAGGAAGGCGGCAGGATCCCGCGGGCGGTACTTGTGCGGGCTGCCGCGCAGCTCGACATACGCAAGCCCTTCGTCCGCGGCCTGCGCGACCAAGGCTTGCGCGTACGGTTTGATCGATGCCGGATGCGTGAGTACCGCGGAGCCGGTCAGCTCGCCGGGGCGCTCGTAGGCGGCGAAGCCGTGCGGGTGCCTCGCCTTCAGCGCGAGCCTCGGTTCGGTCGCGGCGTACAGGTTGCGCGTCAGCGGCCCGTCGTCGGCCTCGACCAGCAGTGCGGCGGCGCAGGCGGCGCGCTCGGGGCCGGCGATGCGCCGCGGCCAGTCCCACGGCCAGTCGCCGCGCGCATCGAGCAGCGGCCGAATCCGTTCGAGCGCGGCGGCCTTCTCGCGCGCGGAAAGCGCGTCCCAGATCGCGCGGCCCACCGCGCGCTGCGCGGCAAGATCGAGCGCGCCGCCCAAGTGGCGGTGCAGGTCGGCCTTGGGCAGCGCGCGCAGCCAGTCCCGGTGCGCAGGCGCCAGCGCGGTGCAGCGCAGTTCCTCGATGCGCGCCGGCGGCAGCCGGTACAGGCTGCGAAAGTTCTCGCGCGGCTCGCTGCGCGCCAGCGCGCCGAGAAAGTTGCCGAACAGCCGGCTGCCCTCGCGGCTGCGGCGTTCGATTTCGCGGGTCAGTGCCGGGCCCCCGTCCGGCAGCGGCCAGCTCAGCTCGGGCTCGGCCAGCGGCAGGGCAAACGCGGCTGCATCCACGCGCCGGCCATCGAGTTCGATGTCCAGCAGTTCGTCGCGCCGGCCGCTGCCGACGACCAGCGGCATCACGGCGCCGGCCAGCTCGGGCGCGAGCGGCGCGGCGAAGAGCGCGGGATCGTCGGCTTTCCTCAGGGGATCGGGCAGCGGCTCGGGACCCACCACGTGCAGCCAGGCGTGCGCGCCGAACAACGCGCCCGCGCTTTGCATGTCGGCGCTCATCGTCTTGCGGCCGCCGGCAAGCGACAGCAGCAGCTGACCTTCCCGGCAACGCTCGGCGGCGGCGAGTACGACGCGCAGCGTCAGCTCGCGGATGTGTTCGCATTCGTGCTGGCTGGCGAGCTGGTCGGTGCCGGCCGCGCTCCAGATGCGCAGCGGCAGCGGCTCGCCGAGCAGCCGCCACCAGGCGCGCAGGCGCTCCAGCGAGCGGTGGGTCTGCTCGCCTTCGGTGGTAACGATCCACAGTTCGTCGGGCGCGGCGAGCGCATGCTCGTCGCGCAGCTGGTCGAGCAGGGGCCGCTGCGGGTGCTGCGCGTAGAGATCGAGCAGGCCCGGGGCGACGAAGCCGAGTACCTCCGGCACCACGGCCCAGCTGGCGCCGAGCGTGCAGGCGAGCAGTTTCATGTGTCGAGGACCGCTTCGGCCGCCCGCAGGGGCCGGCATTCGCAGGCGGCGGTTCGGCGGCGAGAGTTCATCGACCGCGCCGTTGCCGCCAGCAGCGAGGCGCACTCACCGGTCGGCCCGCCGCGAAGCGTGTCACGGCTCATTGCCCGCGCTCCAGGCGGGGAGCAGCCGCTGCTTCGTCGGGGTCGAGTTCCAGCGCGGCGATCGCCGGCATCGTCTGCCCGATCGTGCCGCGCAGCTCGCCGTACATGCCGGCGGTGGCGCCGATCACGCGCTCGATCTGCCGTTCGCGTTCCTTCCACAGCTTCTCCATCGCCCGGCGCTCGCGGTCCAGTTGCTCCTTCAGCGCGGTGAACGCCTCGACGATCGTCTCCACCTTGTGGCGGAAGGCGTCGCCGGCGAGGTACTCGTACAGCGCCTGCATTTTGTCGCTCATGCCGGTTACGGCGCTGCGGGCGAACGCGACCTCGAGCAGCTGCTGGCGCAGCGCCACCGCCAGCGCCGGCCAGGCGGCCAGGCCGGCGACCCAAACGCCGTCGATATGGGCGATGCCGCCGCGTGCCTCCGGCGGCAGCGCCACGCTGACCAGCACCGCCAGGGCGGCGCCGCAGGCGCGCTGGTCGTCCTTGAGCTTGCCGATCCACGCCGCCTGCCAGTGGCGCGTGTTCTTGGTCTCCCAGGCGATCGTGCCGCAGGCGTTCAGGGACGAGTCGCGGACCTCGTGCAACAGGTCGGCGCCGTGCACGCCCTTGGGCACCGGGCGGATGGCATCGCGGGGAAACTGCGCTTCGAGCGCCGCCTGCAGGTCGAGTTCGAGCACCTCGCCCTGGGTCTCCTGCGAGCCCTGCTCGCTCTTGCGCCGCGCTTCGTCGAGCAGCCGCTTCAGGTCGTCGATCGTCTTGTCCTTTTCGCGCAGCTTCAACTGCTGCTCCTCGGCGGCGAGGTTGCGCACCTGCGCCTCCCAATCCTTGCGCTTCTCGTCGAGCTTGCGCGCCACTTCGAGGTCGAGCGCATGTTCGCGGGCGGCAAGCTGCTCGGCCTGCTGGCGCAGGGCGAGTTCGGCGGCCTGCGCCGCCTGCAGCTGCCGCTGGCTTTCAGCGAGGCGGGTTTCGAGCTGGCCGAGCTGCCGGCCCGCCTCGTCGCGCAGCCGCTGCTGCTCCTGCGCCAGCCGCTGCTCGAGGTGCTGCTGGGCCTCGGCGCGAAGGCGCGTTTCGATCACCAGCCGCTCGCGCTCGATCGCCGCCTCCTGCGCCTGCTGCAATTCGAGCGCACGCCGCTGTGCCTGCAGCTCGCGGGTTTCGGCCTGGGTCAGCCGCTGCGCGAACTCGTTCAACTGGGTCCGATGCTGCTCGGCCAGCGCCGCCTCGACCTCGCCGCGCAGCTGGGCGGCGAGTGCGTCGGTCAGCGGAAAGCTGTGGCCGCAGTTGGGGCAGCGCAGTGTCGTGTCACTCATGGGCGGGTCGTCCGGAAGGGGCTTCGACGGGGGCGAAGCGGATGGATTCGGCGGCCAGAAGCAGCCGGTAGGCGCGCGGCCGGCGGGCGCCGCCGTCGATGCGCAGTGCGGCGGCGGC
>JRYF01000564.1_pt2 | contig 15756 bp, 11 predicted proteins | sample 235331 | NCBI WGS metagenome assembly JRYF01 (sample SAMN03074217, study PRJNA261475) | activated sludge metagenome | biome: Wastewater Treatment Plant; feature: Wastewater; material: Activated sludge; isolation source: activated biomass of a wastewater treatment plant treating hydrocarbon... ...
GTTTGTCGTAAAGATATTCACTGTCGGCCTTGGCGGCTATCGAGGCATCGATCTCCTTTTGACGATTTATTCGCGCATCCCACCAGTCTTTTAGTAGCTGATTGGCACGCTCGTTAACACCCGCTTCTCCGCCCGTAAACTCTCGTGGGATTTCCCATTCCTGCCAATTTTTACCGAGTGCTTTGTTTATCTGTTCGCGGAGGGGTTCGAGCGTCTGCTGCCATTTTTCCCAGATAACATCAATCTCGGTATTGTTGGCGATGGATTTGAGCGTGATGTGCGGCACGCGTTCGTAAACAAAACCGTGGCGAAGGTTGTTGTATGTCGGTTTGCTTGACGGAGCGGTGTGAGTCACTTCCGCCTCTTTCTGATGCCCCTCAACTGAATCGGCAAGCAGATAATACGGATACCGAGCTCCCATTATGCGGGCACGAGCCAAAGCAAGGGCTACACGTGAGGTGTCGATCGTAATCCAGCGTCTACCCCATTGCTCGGCAACGTAGGCGGTCGTACCAGATCCGCAGGTTGGGTCAAGGACTAGGTCGCCTGGATCAGTAGTCATTAGGAGGCACCGCTGAACAACGATTGGCGACGTCTCTACTACGTACCTCTTATCTCGTGCACCTATTGTATCCTCCCAGTTCGAACTAATTTTGCTGTAATCAGATCCTTCCTCATATAGAACTTTACGAAGATATTTACCTTCAATTTCTATGTGATTCGCCTTGATTAGCCGCTCCATGCTCTCGGGACTGGTTGGATAGCATTGACCGGGAGCGGGAGGCCAGAGTTTCCCTCGAAATTGTACGTCGAATACCGAGTTTTGATCGAATGATGCAGGCCACAATGATACGAGTCGAAACCGCAGCGCACCTTCCGGAATCGCGAAACCATTCTCTAATTCCTTTTTGGAGATTCGCCGGCGTTCAAGATTTGCAGTTTCGTAGTTATTCCAGTGAAAGTCTTCGCTGTAGTCTTTTTGGACAAGAACCTTCCTAAATTTCATCGTTGCGGCGTCCTTCGCGTACCAGACGAGATAATCAAACATCTCCTCGACGAATTTTGCTCCCAGAGGCATCGTTTTCTTCCGGAAGCGGATCGTTGCAACATGATTATCCGGGCCGAAGATTTCGTCGAGAACGGTTCGGACGCGATGAATATTCTCATCACCAATTTGAACAAAAATTGAACCTTCTTGTTTCAACAAATCTCGCGAAACTGTGAAACGGTCACGCAGGTAAGTGAGATACGAATGAATCCCATCTCGCCAAGTATCCCTGAACGCTTTAACCTGCTCCGGCTCCCTTGTAATCTTGTCTGCCCCCTCGGATTTGCTTGAGCGATCCGTCGTGGACCACTGAAAATTGCTATTGAACTTGATGCCGTATGGCGGATCGATATAGATGCACTGCATCTGTCCGCGAAGGCCCTCACGTTCGGCCAAAGATGCCATCACCTGAAGCGAGTCGCCGAGGATCATCCGGTTCGACCAGTTCTGATCGTGCTTGTAAAAATCTGTCTTTGCTGCTTCGTCAAGCCCATTAAAGGCCTCATAGAGATCGGCAAAAAGCAGCGGCGCATCTTCGGCCTCCTTCGCCCTTTCAGTTTTCTCCGTGCGTCGGAGGAGGTCGTCAATTAGCACCTTTGGATGCACCTTTTCCTGGATGTAAAGCGGCGGCGCTTGCACTACCAGATCAGACCAATCCTGCTCGTCCTTGCCCCGCCAAACCAACTGCGGATCAAGATCGCGATTCCGTCGCTCGTACGCCACACGTATCGGCGATTTTTGCTCATCAAACATCACCGACTCGTGCTCCGCCGTCGGAATATTCCTCCGCTTCGCTTCGTCGTGCTTGAACGCCTCGACTGATTTTTTACTCTTATCCTTTGCCATACACTCTAGCCGTAATTATTATCCGGCGTCTGCGATCATCCGTTTTTCAATATCACCGAATCGATCAGCGATACTATTTCTTTCGACGAGATGCCGCCGTTCGACTCATCCTGCGAAACTATTAAAGTGCCTTTCGCTCCGCCGCCCTCATCGTACGGGAGTATCCCCTTCTCGCGATACCATTCACGCTTTTCTTCCCATCGCCTTCGGTACTCGGGAACTGAAAGCATCCCGCAATGTTCCCAGTAATAAGTGATGCCCGTGTCGTCATCCTCGATCGTGAAATCGGGATACTTGGTCACGCCGTCGATCTCAAGCGGAGTCTCGTAAAGGTATGGGACGTTCCTGGAGTGCAGAAGATTCGCAATAATGACTTCAGACTTGGACCTCACCGCATCGCCCCGGGTCGTGATGTGGATGAGGTTCTTTTCAAGGAACTTACCGTCGATCTCGATCGGGTCAGGACGCCCAAACAAATTGGTGAGCCGAGCCGCCGTTGCGGAATAGCTTTCAGAACTTAGTTTTTGCAGATCGGTCGCCGACCCCTGATGCAGAACTACTACGCGCTCTTTTTGTCGAGTCAACGCGGTATATAATAGCTCCCGCGAGACCATCAGGGGCGAACTCGGAAGCACAAGGAATACCGTATCGAATTCGCTGCCCTGCGCCTTGTGCACAGTCAACGCGTAGGCGAGTTCGAGGCGTGCGTCGCCGTCATCGCCGAAGTCCGAGTCATAGAATTTGAATGTTTGTCCCGCTTGTGTGGAAAACTCGATCTCCAAGTCCTTGGGAACCCAGTTACGGGCCTTTGTTTTCCGATGTCCCACCACAATACCGATCTCACCGTTAGCAATATATCCGCGCCCATCCGGCTGTGGATAGATTCGGGACTTTGGCACGGACCAGTTTCGGTTGTTTATTACCTTGTCGCCATATATGATCTGTGCGTCACCCATCGGCCTTGGGATGCTTCTAAGGTAGGCTTTGACATCCTCGCGAGCCTTTGCAAGTTGATTCCCCTTATACCGCAGATGGATCATGCGGTTTATGCTTTCAACACCCCATGCCTTCTGCCTTACCGGGCAAAGAATCTGCCAGGCTTCGGCTTTTTTCCCCGAGCTTTCCCGATAACTTGATCCGACGTTGTACCACGCCGAACCCTTTTCGTCGAGCTTCGCTCCAAGGCTGATCGCAAAGTTCTGCCATTCTTCTTTCTCGTCCTTAAAGGAAAGCTTGCCGGCTATTTCTTTAGGCAGTGCTTTTTCAAGATCATCCACCGTGTCCCATTGCACAAAGCAGACGTCCTCGCTTTCCCGTTTGCCGGNNCGCAAGCTGGAGATCATCACGCTCGCCGGAACCCTGACGGCGCGGAACTGTAAGCTCAGCGAATCCGTTACCAATCCTAGGAAAGCGTGATTCAAGATCGTCAGGTGAAAGATATGCAATGATGTCCACGAACGGGCGGCCTGCTCCAATCGGCGGAAGTTGCCGCGAATCTCCGACAAAGATCAGGCGGTGGACACCGCTTATCGCTTCAAGCAACGCGGCCATCATCTCCTCGGTCAACATCGAACACTCGTCGACAATTACTGTTCGCCCAACCTTTTCTCCTGGCTCTCCAGTTATCAAATAACGCAGAGTTCCTCCATCATATCGGCCAGAACGATTCAGAAATTGAGCCAAGGTTAAAGCCTGATAGTTTGAAATGCCGGCTTCTTTCGCGACGGACTCCATGCGGACTCGCGCCTTTCCGGTCGGAGCCAAAAGCAATATCCCTTCACCGCTTATCTCCGGCCTGCTGCATAAGACTGAAAGAAGTGTTGTCTTTCCTGTTCCCGCCGGACCGATAAGGACGCTGAACCTAGATGCCGCAAGTTCAGTCAGTGCTGCCGCTTTTTCCTGGCGCGCCCTTTCTTCCTTATCGTGCTCATCACCAGCTGATGGGATCTGGGGCAGTCGCTCATCCAGCTCCTTTCGCCAATCAACGTTCAACTCGTGCCTTGCCGCCTGTGAACGCTTTTGAACCGTATTTCGGATAAGTTCCCCTACCGCTGCCAACCTTTCGAGCTGATAAGCAGGAGCATCGTTGCTCAAACTTACTACTCGTATCTCACCCTCGAACTCCTCATCTTCCGCGACAGCTAGAAGGTCAGCCGTAACCGTCGTGGCTTCTTCCTTGCGTTCCTCATCTCCCTTTCGAAGCGAGAGGATTATATCGTTGCGGGATCGAAGGGTATCGCCCAGATCAGCAGCCTTCTCAAGCTCACGGATGCACAGGGCACGAAGCCGTCGAGCATCGACCGATGTTCTTATATGTGCAGGTTCCGGAAGAGGAAAGCTCTCGCGAATGAATTCCGTCGGGAATACGCCTCTATCCACCGCGCCAATAGCAACTGGAGCCGGCGTTAGTCGCGTCGCCTCGTAGAACAGATACGGATTTGTAATGAAAGCCGCATCCTTAACGTCAATCCCGTTATCTCGCCGGGTCTCAGGAATAGCAAGGACTTCTGCTTGCTCGGTAGAAAGGTCAATGCGGCTAAGGAGTTGAAGGAATGACTTACGTTCCTCGCCCATTCGGACCCAGGAACCAATAATAGTTTTGTCGATGTTCCTCGCAAGCTCTTTTGGGAGCGTTGATTCAGGATCGTTGAGAGTTTGGAACCACTCTGCCCAAGGATCTCCGTCTTCTCCCGCTCGGTCAGTCAGAGTTTGGGCAACAAAATTTCCTAGAGGAATACCAGTGGCACTCAACACCGCACCCAACCCGGGGAATGCACCACGTTTCTCCCAAAGGCGTCCAAGCTCTTTGTCGATCCAGGCTTCATGCTTAGTACAGGCGAAATTGAATAACTTACTTGCTTGAAGGAGTGCTACCCTGCAATTTGCCAATGCGGCGATGGCCGCATCATTCCCGACGTGCTCTGTCGCATACGAGAACTCTTCGAAGTGCTCTTCGGGAGAAAAGGCTACAACTTCGGCGGGATCAAAAAGAACTCCATCTTCAGAGCGCTCCAATGCTTCGCGATACGGCATCAGAAATCCGTCGGAACTGTCGGAGCGTATCGAGTGTCCTACCATCCGTTCCCAAAGCAAACTGCGTATTTTGTCGGACGGATCACCGTCATATGTATATTCCGTCATCGGCCCGATCGACGTTACCCGCCCGACTCCCACGATAACCCGACGTCCGATCTCTTCGACGAGCGGTACTTGCTTTGCGTAGAAGAATACGAGCGATTCTTCTACCTTTATATGGTTCCAGAAACACTCCAAGAGTGCCCGATGGTTCCGGTGGTCTTGCATCCAGCTCGTTTCAAAGCCAAGATCAGCCTTAGTCGGCTCGAATCGTTCGCTTACTTCATCCAGTGGAAATCTCTTGAGTAGTCCTGGCTCATTACTGTTGGCGTCGCCAAAAACGAATTTCCGCATCATCCAGCGAAAGGGTACGCCAGCCGCACTAAAAGCGGGATGATGTAATGGACTCGGCCTAAAGTGCGAATGAGACTTATTGTTTTCGTTCTTTGAGTATGGATGAGTGTGATTTCTCGTGAATGCGAAATCAGCCATGAAAGTGCCGCGTTCAGACACGCACGGTGGAAACTCATTCTGCCCAAGATCTTGAATCGATTTTCTGCAATTTTGTTCTTCAAGATTGTCATTCTTGCTTTCCGCGATATTCACGAGCTTAAGACAGGAGGTGTTTCTCGCCGGTGACGCACAAACAGACCCATTCCATTCCGAGTCATGCCACGGAACGCGAATAGAAACATGTTTGAGTGGGAAGGAAATGTTATTCATTCTTCGTATTTAGTGAGAGGTTCTTGAGCTAATAGAACGTCTTTAATCATCTTGTTAAAATCCGACTCGATCTGTGCCTCGAAATCCATCTCCATTTGATAAACGTCTCCAAATTCGGCAAATGCCCATCGTCCGTGAGTACCGAGATTGTTGACACCGGGAACCCAATAGGTTTCCATAGTGCTTTTCTTTATTGGCACGTCTTGGCCGCGATAGCCCTTGATCTCGACTATCAAATAGAGCGGATCGTCGGCCCCTCTTCGGTCGTCGATCAGCACGATGAAATCCGGAATATATTTGCGGATGTCCGAACCAAATCGATATGGCACCTCAAGTCCAAGATTCTGGTTCTTTACATAAGAAATCACTTTTTGATGCTTTTCCGCGATGCGGCAAAACTCGGCTTCCCAGTCGCTGTCGGTTATGACCCAGTTCAGGTGACACTTCGGCGGTGGGCCGCTCGTATCCCACCGCGAGAGCTTTGAAGTCGTGAAATTGACGTGCATGGTGGAACCGACAGGATTGTAAGGATCAAGCACAGCTTTGATCGGGTTCGTGCCAATGTGAGCACGCGTGATTGCATGTGTGATGCGCTCGGCGGCCATATCAGCAAGCGTCTTGTAATACAACTGCGCTGGATACGTGCCGCCTTTGCACACAAGGTAGTTATTTATCCATTCCGAGGCAATGCGCTTTAGCTGACCAAACAAAGCCATCTGCGGATCCCCGTTAGCGTCCCGCCATTTGTTAAGCAAAAGGTGCGATGTCAGCTGGTACACTACTTGGGAATGGCGAACGTCGCCGGTGTGCGCGAGGTTCAGATTCACCTGCTCACCTATAATGCCTGAATTTTGTGTCTCCGAAGCCCCGACCAGTTCGGGTGTAAGTTCCATCACCGAGTCTTCATTGAAATTTGCCGTCAGCCGTTCTTCTGGCAGTTCGACCCGAAACCCTTTAACTCGCGGGAATCTTATTTCAAGAAAATCTCTTTCAGGTCTAACCGCCTTTACTTGAATAGTTTCACGCGGGGGCTGCGGCGGAGCTATCACAGGCTTGGCTGTGAAGTCGAACGGAATACCGAGCACGTCGGCATACTCAGTGTTAAAAACACCATGTTCGTTAAGCTCGTAAGACTGACGCCGAAGTGCTCGCCCTATCACCTGCTCGCAAAGCAGCTGTGTACCAAATGCTCGTACGCCCAACACATGGGTAACAGTATTTGCATCCCAACCTTCGGTTAACATCGAAACCGAGACTACACATCTGATATCGCCGCCAAGTCGTCCTTGCTTGCCCACAGTGTTCATCACTTCGCGCAGCAGGTCCTGATCGGTAAGCTTTTCTGCCGCAGATCGGTCACCTGTACGTTCGATGATCTCACGTCGGAACTGCTCGATTTCGGCTCCGGCAACCTTGCGAAAATTTTCATCAAGTGCCTCGCCTGATTCTAATTGTTCACTATCTATCAACAGGGTGCGGGGACGAGGAAGCCAGTTTCCGTGTTCATCGTGATTCTGGAAAAGTTTGAGTCGCCCATACTCAATCCGCTCATTCCCATCATCGGTCTTGCGAATAAACCCCGAAATAAAATCGTAAACGAGTTTCGACGTGGATGTGTTATTACACACTACAATGAAGCAGGGCGGAACCGCGATCTGTGCATCCTGCCAAAGCTTAAATGTTTTTTCATAGTGGCCGTACAATGCCTCAAGAGCAGTCTGCAGCTGTGGCGGGAGATCCCGAGGGTCGAGTGCCTCAGCTTTTCCGCGACCTTTCTTTGGCATTTTCTTGCCAATATGCGCCCAAAGATTGCGGAACATCGGCATCTCTTCATTAGGGATGTTGTCTGCAACCGGGACGCGAGGCAACTTGACGATGCCGCATTCAATTGCATCCATAAGCGAAAAATCGCTCATAGTCCAGGGGAAAAGTGTCCCTTCGGCATAGCCGGATCCACGAAGAAAAAACGGCGTAGCTGAAAGGTCAATCACGCGGCTGATCCCGAGCTTTCGCTTTACAATCTCGATGCCGCTGATCCAAAGACGTGCGGCTTCGTTGTTCTTATCGGCTTCCTTCTTATCATCGCCCTTTAATTCAATTTCTNNCATCTGGCCTTCGGTCTCAACAGTATCTATCGGCTCGCCGCTGCGTCCTTGAAGCAGTGACCTGCCACCTTTAGAGACCTCCATTCGCTCGCGAAGTTTGAAGGCATGATAGTTGGTTATGACAATCTTTGCCCTCTCAATGTCGCGCAGCATATCAGAAGGTATAATTTCGCGAGTCCGGTAGTAGCTGTCCGGGTCGTTGGGCTGCAACACGCGTAGTCGATCTTTTATCGTCAGTCCGGGTGCTACGATCAGAAACCCTCGCGTGAACTGTTTGCTGCCCTCATGTCGAGTAGCATTTATGGCCTGCCACGCGATCAGCATTGCCATTACGGTTGTCTTTCCCGCCCCTGTAGCGAGCTTAAGGGCGAGGCGGTTTATCTCAGGATTCGCATCATTGTTTGCATTGGCGAGGTGGTCGAGAAACTTTTTACCACGTGACCCGAGTTTTGGGGCGACTTCGGTCAACCAAATCGCTACCTCAACTGCTTCGACCTGACAGAAAAAGGGGCGAATGTCATTAAATTGATGATGTCGCCAGAATTGCAGTAATTGCGCAGTGGTCGGGGTTACATTCCAATCACCAGGGCTTGGGAGCTTACGCCAAACGTCAACATATCCACGAACCTCATTGATGATCGATGTAGGATCATACTTTTGTGTGTCAGTTGAAAGACCGGTTCCATCATCAAATGCCAATTCGGCTTGTTCCCCACGTTTCCTTTTCTTCGGGGTTGGTATCGGCGTAACGAAATCCGCCCGGCGGCGGCTGTCAACTATCTTTTGCGTGGGCTGGCCGGTCGAGTCGAGTTCCCAGTGCCGACCGGGATAGTCGTACGGCGAGTTCAATATGGGCTTTTCGAAGAATTCTGACATTTCTAAAAAGGGTGATCCAGTCCGGGATCTAATGACCGTAAAAATAAAAGCGGTAGGAATTATCCAATATAATACGCAGTTCCGCGCTTCATAATACCAGCTTATTTTAAGAATTGCTCACTGCTCCAATCAGTTTCAAATCCTTAGCATTAATCTCTCAGCAAATTGCTCGATGAGCTGACGCTTTGCGAGCACAGCTCGCCACTCTTCTGGAATGCCTTTTTCGCCATAGAATGCGCCCGCAAGCTGACCGTAGATGGCGCCGTAGGTATCGGCGTCTTTGCCAATGTTGACAGCCACAAGAGCTCCGTCACGAAAATTGTCTGTGATAGAAGGCCCATAAGGCAATGTGGAGAGAAGGAACAACATAACCCCCGGTGCCAGAAATCCTCAGCGGTTCGTTCTCCTTAAAGCTGCCGCTGGCGATGGCGCTAATTTTCGGTTCGAGCGGATCAGTGTCCCAGAGACCGGGAACGACGGAAAAGCTGTCCGACAATAGTTCTTTCTTCGACCGTCCGTCTAATGCGCCTATGATGAGCGAGGCATAGTAACGGCACGCATCCGACGCCTCTTTCGATCCGTGCGTAGTGAGCGAACTCTGAGCAGAAAGTTCAATCGCGCTTGCGGTTTTTTTTGCAAAGTAAAGCGGCACAGGAGCTAATCGCATTAGCGACCCATTGCCGGCTGAATCTGGATCCTTGTTTGCGAAAGGATCGCCGCTTCGTTTGAAGCTGGCAAGCGCCTGACTGACGGTAACACCAATGTCAAAACACCTGCCATTGCAGCTGAGATAACCATCAGTTGCCCATCGACAGTACCGCTCCATTTGGTCATTCGCATCGAATCCTTGCCTCTCGATAAGGCTATCTGCAAGGCATAACGCCATCGAGGTATCATCGGTCCATTCACCCGGTTTCAATCCAAACGGGCCACCTCCACTGATCGTCTTAAGGGGCATAAACGACCCCGGTTCTTTGAATTCGTTCGTCGTACCGAGAGCATCCCCAGCCGCAAGCCCGAGAAGACTTCCGCGATATCTTTCAATTAGTTCCATTTCTAGTTTGGTTCCACCTTATCGCAAACTCTAAACGTCGTAACAGATCCGGCGCCGCGGGGCGGAGTTCATCGAGCAATCCTTCGAAATTATCTCGTACGCCGAGGGCAAGGTTCCCCATCGCGAAGCAGAATTGGTGTACCGGGTCTTGAAGTTCCATTGTGCCGTTCGACTCGACGTACTCGATTCCTGCGTCTGACCCGGCTATCTTCCGCTCCCATGCCGCGCCGAGGAAAAAGAGCGCGTCGAGGTCCATCCCGATATCGAGTGCCTTTCTGTACGCATCGATCTCGTGTTCAAGCTCGCGAAGTTCTCGAAAACATCTGCCCTTAAGCACGGCCGCTTTGGTGTATGTCGGTTCGACTTGGAGGACGCGGTCAGCGCCTTCCATTGCCCCGCGATACTTTCCTTGTTTGAAGGCCCAATAGGCGATGTTGTAATACGCGTGCGGATCGTCTGGGCAGATTTCCAGACCCTGACGCGTGGCAGCAACGGCTTCGTCGTAACGGCCCGATTCGAAGTAGGCAACGCCGAGCATAAAATGCGCCGGTGCGTACTCGTAGGCTGCGAGGATAGTTTTGTTGAACGCCGCAATTGCTTCGTCGTGACGGCCAAGCGCAAGATACGTCGCCCCCAGGTTGAAGTTGACCTCGAGGGCGTCGCCCCCGAGTTCGAGAGCCTTTTTGTATGCCTCGACCGCCTCTTTATCGCGTCCGTTGCGACCGAGCGCGACGCCGTAGTTGTACTGAACAGTCGGATCCTCAGGCATCAACTCAACCGTTTGCTGAAGAACGTTCAGCATCGCTTCGGGGTCCAGTTCATCGGCTTCGAACGGACCGAATGTGTACCATTGTGTTTCGAGAAGCTCCGCGCTTTCGAGGGTTAGCTTGCGCATGCTTTGGAGCTGCTGCGGATTCACTTGTCCGTCTCGGAGAATCGGGCGGTCTTTGTCCGCACTGTCGAATCGAATTTCTTCGACAACCTCCATCAACGAAACCGGTCGCAGAAATTCTTCCGTCCCAGGTTCGGGAAATGCATAGTATTCGCCTTGCCACAAACCGGCATCAGGCATACGACGGACAGCTTCTTCGTATTCAACCACGTCGCCGACAACGAGTCGGCCGGCAAGAAACAGGTCGCGCTCCTGGGAAAGCGTAACTATCCAGATAGTATCGCCAGGAAGAACTCTGAATAGCTGATTGCTCGCGACAACATCCAACGGCAGATCGTTCGACGCATGTTCAAGCACGCTGCGTTCTTGCCAGTAAAGGATGTAATGCGAGCCTGTATCCGTAGTCGCTCCTTCTTCCGAAACCATCGCATTTGCTCCTTAATCGTTCCATCGCTTCAAAAGCGATTGAAAGTCCGCAACAAAACTCTCCTGCATCTCGTTCTCGATCGCTCCTTTACGAGTCTTACGCACGAGCTCCATCGCCTCATCGATCCCCAACATGAGATCGCTGGCGATAATGGAAGTACACGCTGCCGCCGTTCCCGCCCTTCCGAGTCCGCCTTTGCAGTGGACGGCGACATGCTTTCCCGAATCCAGTTCATCGAGGACGTCACGGACGACAGCGGCAAAAGCCCCAAGGTCTTCAGGCACGCTCATATCCGCGATAGGAAACCGAATAACGCGGATACCAACTTTTTCCGCCTGCTCGACGAGATCGGGGATCTGCAGCTCTTCAAGTTCGCGGTCCTCAATAAGCGAAAGCAGAACATCGATGCCGTAATGATCACGCATCCTTACTAAGTCGGTCACTAGGTCGCGATCCCACGCTGGGCCGCTCAGCGGATTCGGCTGCTTCTTTCCCGGAGCGAACGTCACACCCAAACGATTCAACTTCGGAAATTCCGCACTCTGAATAAAGTCGATCCTAATCGGAGAATCTTCTGATGTCCTGATGTTCATAGAATGAAATTAGAAATAGACCGATTCTCTGTATCAAATCACTGACCTGAGAAGTATTGCCGCGAGTAATAGCAATACGGCGACCATTTTGCTCGAACATCCTAAACAACCGGAATGGTGATGCGAATCATCGAGCGAATACGCTAGCGCAAATTCGTCGGCGTATTCTACTTCCAAACACTCGTCGGTTTCGGTCTCGTTGGTTATCATGCTAGCTCTTCGGCGGCAGACGGTGCCATGGATAAGCATTAGTACCGGGCACGCCACCCTGTTTCCAAACTTCGTAGCGTTCTTTCATGCACTTGCCGCACGGGCGATAGCCGGCCGCGATCGCCGCGGATTCATCCGAAAAAAACACCCGCGACAATGCATAGTCCGGCAAATGCCGGATGGCTGATGCGCAGTCTAGCCTCCCGTATATCTTCTTTGGCCTGTACCCGCCAAGTTTTCCGGGGGCCTCGCTTAAAATGACAGTTCCACTTGGACCTGTAAGTTTATACAGTTTGGACATATCAGAACTATGGCACCGGGCCCTAATTTCATTTATCTCCCATTAACTTGGGAACTATTTGGCATGCAGTTCCGCGAATGGAAACATCGAACATATACGTTAACTCCGTCACTTCGGGGTTGATCTCGATCAGAAACGCTCCCTCGCGTTTAGCGATCTGCGGGATCATATTCGCCGGGTAAACAACCGCTGATGTGCCGACAACTATGCAGACATCGCATTCCGCCGCCTTCTCGTAGGCCTCAAGCAGGTCGTCTTCATCCAAGCCTTCGCCAAACAGCACGACGTGCGGCCGCATCAAATCGGCACATTCCGGACAGACCGGAGGGCGTTCGTCTTCTGGCAGCGTCGGAAGTGATGCCAGCTCGCCGCACGACAGACACCTGGCCGTGTTGATGTGCCCGTGAAGCTCGATCACATCTGACGAACCCGCCGCCCGATGGAGACCGTCGATGTTCTGCGTTACAAGTGTTAGTTCAAATCGCCCACCTTTCTGCGTCGCCGCGATCGCCAGGTGCGCAGCGTTCGGCGCACATCCCGCGATAACCATTCGCCGATAATCAAACCATTCCCATACCAACGGCAAATTCTCATTCACCATCCGCGCCGACGACAACTCATGAAACGGCATCCCTCGCCACTTATCACCGCCGCCCCGGAACGTCGGCACCCCGGACTCCGCCGAAACTCCCGCACCGGTCAGCATTAGAATCCTGCTGGCTTCGCCGATCGCGTCAATAGCTTTCTTTGGATCATCCTCTGTGTTCATATGTGGGATCTTCGGCGAAGCGACCAATAACTTAGGTGTTTCACACTTTCCGATATGAGGACCGCGGGTAATTGCTCGAATTCGGCGGCTTCACACCTCAATACCAGATAACAACTCTTATGCCAAAGAGACTTTCAATTGAACGCCAGCGACATAACCGTTGGGATACCAACTAATTGCATCGTTTTGACCACCAGGAGGCGGAAGCGATACGAGATTACAATTTCTCTTGTACATATACAAATTTATTTGTACTATCTCTCGGATGATCACACTCTTGTCATGGCTTGGGAGAACCGATATCGATGCATCAAAGGGCGGTAAATCCGGCGGCATCGGTCCAATAGCACAAGCGGCAACTCGAATCGACTTTGACAGAATCGAGATACACAGTAATTACCCCGAATCCGAGTACAAGAATTACGCTAGGTGGCTTTATAAACTTGGTAAGACAAAACCGGTGATCACAGCGGTCAAACTCACAGACCCCACCGATTACGTCAACATATTTGAAGCCGCTCGAAGGAAAATCAAAGAAATCCTGAGATCCGATCCGCACGCCAGGTTGACATTCCATCTAAGCCCGGGAACCCCTGCGATGTCTTCGGTATGGCTTTTGCTCTCCAAAACATTCTGCGACGCCGAACTGATTCAAACGTCCCAAGAAGAGGGCTTGAAGTCGGTTTCACTGCCTTTCGACATTTCCGCCGAATATGTCCCGAGGTTAATTAAGAGAGCAGACGAGGCGTTCGGTGGGCTCAGTGATGGCATAGACATCTTTGGCGATGCCCACTTCCGGAGCAAACAGATGAACAGCGTTGTCGAATTTTCGCGACGGGCCGCGGTCCTTAACGTTCCGGTATTGATCGAAGGCGAATCCGGAACGGGCAAGGAGCTATTCGCAAAGGGGATTCACGAATCGGGCCTCCGGCGAGATGGTCCATTCGTTACGGTAAACTGCGGGGCAATTCCGGAGCAGTTGGTTGAATCGGAGTTATTCGGACACAAAAAGGGTTCATTTTCCGGAGCGGTTCGGGATCACGACGGCCATTTTGTCAAAGCGAACGGCGGAACGATCTTCCTGGATGAAATAGGTGAGCTTCCGCTGGCCGCACAGGTAAAAATACTTAGAGTCTTGCAGGAAAAAGAGGTGATGCCGGTCGGTTCAAGTGTAACTCGAAAAACTGACGTTCGCGTTATCAGCGCAACAAATCGCGATCTGGCTGCGGAGGTGGCCGAAGGGCGCTTCCGCGAAGACCTTTTTTACCGGCTTGCCGTGCTGGTCGTGAAGCTGCCTCCGCTTCGAGAGCGAGAAGGTGACATAGGATTGCTGATCGATCTTTTTCTCAAAAGATTCAACCAGAGTAATGACGGGAAAATATGGGAAGGAACTAAAACCTTGACACCCGGGGCAAGAAACCGCCTTCTTCGACATTCTTGGCCGGGAAATGTTCGGGAACTTGAAAATACTTTGAAACGAGCGGCGGTCACTGCAAGCGGCGCACGAATTACCAAAAACGATGTTGAGAATGCCTTGTTTCAAATAACCAAGAAGCAAAATACCGTGTATGACCGGTCATTAGGCAACGGCTTCAACCTTCAGGAGCTTCTTGCGGACGTCACGAGGCATTATCTTACCCAAGCGATGAAAGAAGCAAACCATAACAAATCGGAGGCCGCCCGGCTACTTGGCATGCCCAGCTACCAAACACTTAGTAACTGGTTGTTAAAGTACAAGGCCGATACGGACCCTCGCGAGCACAAATCCATATAGGCCGACAGGACTTCCCTGGCTTGATTCACAAGCGTCGCGCCCCCTTATAGACCGAGGGAATAAGATGATTTCGCTAACACCAAAAGTAGAAAAGAATGAAATACCCACATCTAAATCAACTGCGAGAATGGAAGCAGATTATCCTCAAGCTCAAGGACCTGGAAAGGGCCGACGGGCGGCCGCTTTACAAGTATCGTTTGAGCAACAAGGAATTCGAGGCGCTTGAAGAGTTCCTGCGGAACTGGATCTCCGACTACCGTCAGCATAATGATTTCAGTGTGATTGCATCGCATCCGGGTTTTTCGGATCTTTTCGTCCTTTATTGCGCTGAATGGTGGAGAAGACGCTATTCCGGAGAGGGGTTCAAATGGGAACCAATATTTGCCGATCTGGGAATTCCTTCGAACTCTTTGACGCAGCAGCAGCGAAGCAAATGTGTGGAAACGGGATTGGGGAGCTGGGGGCTCTCGCTCTCAAAGACGGGCGGGCACACATATATCGGCAGTGTCGCATCACAAGGCGGCTTGCCGATGAAACTGTTGGCAACAGCACGCGGCGGGATCGGTACGCTTATTAGCAGGGTGCTGCGACACGCGAAAACTGCTTCCGTCTCTTCCCAGGATCTCCACGGTTGGGTCGAAAGCCTGGAGTATCTACTTCCGAAGAGCTTTCGGCAACCTGCCATATTCACGCTCATCACCGATATAACCTGGACGGTGCTGGACCTGAAGGAGAAAGCAGGTCTCACTTCAGAGAGCAATCCGATCGTTCAACTCGATCAAAGGATCCCGGATTGGCGCGACCGATTTCCTCTTCCGTTTGAAGAAGATAACCAGGCACAAGGATTGATCGAGCAGCTCATAAAAGAAGCGGCTAGGATCCGCACTGAACGGCGGAATCTCATATTACCGATCGAGCGGACTCTCGAAAAGAGCGACGATAGCTGGAAGCTCAGATCAGGCATCGAACTTCCTGAAATTATCAAGGAAAAGGATCTTACAGAGCTTTTTGAACTTGATGGGCAAGACCTTCCTCGGGCGGCGGAACTCACAATCTTTGCGGG
>JRYF01006819.1_pt1 | contig 15697 bp, 14 predicted proteins | sample 235331 | NCBI WGS metagenome assembly JRYF01 (sample SAMN03074217, study PRJNA261475) | activated sludge metagenome | biome: Wastewater Treatment Plant; feature: Wastewater; material: Activated sludge; isolation source: activated biomass of a wastewater treatment plant treating hydrocarbon... ...
GCAAAAACAAACTGTGTGGTTGCAATTTGCCGATACAAAGCTGTGCTTTCTGGCAGTCAGTAGTCTCCAATGTTCCTTTTGGTGACCCTGATTATCCAATGGATTACTTTGATAAGTTCCCGGTTGGGAACCGATATTTGCGCTGGGATACCTTTCGGAAAATATTCGGGACAGTCGATGGCAACAAGAAAAAAGCAGTGGATTGCTATAATCGAGTTAATGCTGATTGGTTCAACGCGATCTGGCATGAAGCTGTCAAGAAAAGAGGTGGAGCCATTGATTGGTTGGTTGACTCATCCAAGAATTCAGATCGTTTATTTTGGCTCCAGCAATCCAATACTTTCGATCTCAGGGTTATCCATCTGATTAAGGCCCCTTCAGCTTTTGTGTATTCAATGATGAAGCGAAATTTACCCTATACCTGGAGTAAGGTGATTCGTATGACCGGTATTTGGGTTTTGGAAAATTGGATCGGTAAACGGATTTGCACATCGATGATGCCAAGGGAACATACCTTCATATTGCGCTATGAAGAACTGGCGAGTCGGCCGGAGGCAACGATGACGCGCATCGGCAACTGGCTGGGTTTGGACTTTCCGCCCGAGGTTGTTCACGGCTTTCGAAAATACGAGAACCATGCTGTCTCCGGTAATCAGATGCGCTGGCAGGAGGCTGAAATATCCTTGGACGAAAAATGGCGGACTATGCTGCCTGCTGCCTATCAACGTGCGATCAACATCTTTACCATGCCCTTCAGAAGGATGTTTGGGTATGAGTGAGAGAGGATTGGGGCGAAAGGCGCTGATTGGCGTCGGATGGAGTTCATTTGCTGCGTATCTTGGTGTCGTGATCGCCTTTGCGGGGAATATTGTATTAGCCCGCCTGCTGGGACCGGACGAGTTCGGTATCTATGCTTTTGTATCGTCGATTCTGACGATCATTTTCATGGTCAGCGCCTTCGGTTCGCAGGAAGCCATCGTGCAATGCCGTGAGAATGACATGCAGTATTTGATCCCGACAGCCTTCTGGATGACCATCGCTCTGGGTCTCCTGCTGGCTGGGATTGGGACACTAGCCGGTGTGTTTTTACTGCCTGCGCAAGGCAGTATGGTGGGGCTTCTGCTCGTTGCCCTTTCGTGGATGAACTTTCTGGGCATGCTTGGCAATGCCTATATGGCGATCCTGAAGCGTGAACTACGCTACAAGCCCATTGCAATACTTGGGACCGCCGCCACCGTGATCTCATTTGGTGTTGCCATCCTGGTCGCTCTTTACGAGGGAGGAGTCTGGTCATTGTTTGTGCGGGAGGCGGTTCNNCGGGTACCGCCTGCCTCTGGCGTTGAGCGGGAAGGCAGCGCGATGGATCTGGACGTTCGGGCTGCGGATCATGGGGTCCGGCGTCAGCGAAAACCTGACCACCTCGCTCGATAAACTTGCCGTCGGTTCCTTTCTCGGGACGGTTGCTCTGGGATACTATAGTCTTGCGCATCGTCTGACGATTTTGGGACACCAGTTCAGTCAGGGCGTGATTGCTTCGGTTTCCCTGTCAACCTATGCTTCCATCCAGAAGGATGTAAACCGCGTCCGGACGGCTTTCGAGAGACTGTATTACTGGTTGTTCCGTCTGGCACTGGTCATGGGAGTGTTTGTCTGGCTGGGGGGGAAACCGCTTGTCGTCTGGGTCTACGGCTCCCAATGGACAGCCGCGGGAGAACTGTTCCAGCATATGACGGTCCTGCTGGTCATGATGCCTCTGGTCAATGCACTTAAGGTTTTGTTGATCGGTTCAGGGAATGTGAGCAAAGCCCTGAGGGCGTTGGTTCAGCGTTCGGCGTTTTTTGTTTTTGCTGTGTTTTTTGCCGCCTATTCTCTAAAAAATGTCATTGCCGTGGCTTGGGCGGTGAATCTCAGCATGATATTGGTTTGGGTGTTGATGATGGTGTACGTCAATACGGTCGTTTCGGTGGACTGGAAATATCTTATGTTGAAACCCATGGTTGCCGCAGGATTCTCGTTTGCAATTGGCGGTCTCACCGGATTTTTATGGAATGTAGATGACATTGTACAAGCTGTATTTGCCTGTGTTGTTTTTGGGGTTATCCTGATTGTATGGGAACGACGGGAACTAAAATTTGAGTGGAATATGATCCGCTCGCAATTCTCTGCGGGTGCCGTGCAGGAACAGGGGGGAGCCTTATGAAAAGATCATGGCGTGACAGGTTATTTGATGGTTATGTTTCGTCCGGACAGACTGGGGAGGTGGGGACCGATGCGGAAAAACAATTTTCGCCGCGCCAACCCTACATCCAGGGGTTGATCCGGCGTCATATCCCTGCCGACCGGAACAGCCGCATATTGGATGCCGGGTGCGGCAGCGGCGCTTTTTTGTATTTCCTTCGACAGGCAGGGTATGAAAACCTCATGGGCGTGGATGTCTCTGCCGAGCAGGTGGCGCTGGCGCACGGTTTCGGTTTGACGTTCGTGAAACAGCAGGATATCCGTTCGTGCCTTGCCTCGCTTGCGGAAAACTCTTTGGATGTATTGCTTCTTATGGATGTCCTCGAACACCTGACGCGTGAGGAATTACTGGATGTGCTGGACGGCGCATCCAGGGTCTTGCAACATGACGGCAGGTGCATTGCCCACGTACCGAATGCCGCCGGGCTGTTCGGCATGGGAATTCGCTATGGAGACCTGACGCATGAGATTGCCTTCACGCCGGAATCCGCGCGGCAGGTGTTCACCCTGACGGGTTTTCAGCAGATCCGATGTTTTGAGGAAAAGCCTGTCGTCCATGGCGTCGTGAGCAGTCTTCGCAGGCTGGTCTGGGATCTTGGGACGCTCCCGGCGCGGTTGCTGCTGGCGGCGGAGACCGGCGGCGTCTCGTTTGTGCTTTCGCAGAACATGCTGGTCACTGCCGTAAAAACCGGTTAGGCGTATGCCAAAAGCCCTCCCCCGTGTTTTCATCCACGGTCACTTTGCGCCGCAGAACTTTGAGTTTTGCTGGCTCGATTGGCTCCAGCGGAACTCGCACCCCGCGCAGGGATTGGATCAAGGCGCCTTGCTGGAAAGATATATACCCAGCCCTCTGCTGCGGCGTGTCCTTTGGCATGGTTTCCAGAGGAGCCTGGTTGCCCTGGTGAGCCGGGGGTTCATCCGGCAGGCGGTTGCTTTTCAACCGCATCTGGTCATCGTTGTCAGCGGGCACCTGGTCTCGTCGGCGGCTCTGCAAACGGTCCGGGAGCGAACCGGGGCGGTCCTTTTCCATTTTTATGGGGAGGATTTTTTCAATCCGCTGAACACCAACCGCACACTGCGTGAATCCGCCCATCATTATGACCATCTGTTTACCACCAAGAGTTTCAACGTGCAGGAAATGGCGGACGCGGGCATCCGTAATGCGACCTACCTCCCGCACGGATACCGCCCCAATTGCCACTACCCGCTGGAGCCGAGCCAGGCGGAACGGGATGAGTACGGTTCAGACCTGACCTTTATCGGCACCTGGGAAGCGGACAGGGCATCCACGCTGGCGCAATTGACGGAGTTCGACTTGCGCATCTGGGGCGCAGATTGGGAGCGGGCAGGGCGGTGGCAGGGAAGGAGCGGCGTGGTCCAAAAGAGGGCTGTGTATTGCGGGGAGATGTCGAAGGTGTTCAACGCTTCGAAGATCAACCTGGCGTTCCTGCGCAAAGCCAACCGCGATCTGCACACCTCGCGCACCTTCGAGATACCGGCTTGCGGCGGTTTCCAACTCTCCGAGCGCACCGGGGAAGTGCTGGGTTTTTTCGAAGAGGGCAAAGAGATCGAATGTTTCGGTTCCGTGGAGGAACTCAGGGACAAGGTAAACTATTATTTGCGCCATGAAACCCTGCGAAAACAAATTGCATCCGCAGGCTNNTTTGCAAACGATCCTTGGTTATTTTGGCAGGTAAACATTTTGACGATGTTGTGCTCCATGAGCGCGATATTCAATCAGAAGGCTTGAACAACAGATGATACGCAGTAAAAAGAGTGTTTCACTGGTTGGTTTGAAGGATGCTTTATCCGAATCAATCGTTGCCCGGCGCATACCGGTCAGAGCCTGGTTCTTTTTAGGCTTGGGTAGTGTGGCAACCTTGTTTGGGTTTTTGATCCTTGACCCGGAACCCAATTGGTTGTTGTCGGTCTGCGCTGCATTCAATGTGGCGATCATGGGATGGGCAATATTCCGCCTTTATCAGCAGGACCTGTTGCTCAGCCCAATGATGTTGGCGTATATGGGTCCTCTAATGGTCATCTATTATAGTTGGGGGAATTTGGGCGCGCGCATGGCTGGGGACTATCGCTTTGCCGCCAATCTGCGAACGCTGGAATTTTATCCTTTGGCGTCTCTGCTTAGCACAATTGGTCTTATCCTGTATTGTTGGGTTGTTTTTGGGGTATTCCAGAGGCAGTTCAGTCGCGTGAAAATAAGGTATCAGGATCTGCGTTGGCAACCGCAACAATTGCTTGGTGCCATCTTCTTTGTTTTGGCGATCCTGGTTTATCTTTCATTGAAGTACAGTTTTGTAGGTGGATATTTTCGAAATGCCGAGAGCGATTTCGATCGCTGGCTCATTGCCGCGATGAACGCCTTCATTTTTTTGATCGTAATTATCGGCGTTTCATTGCTGGCTGGGGCGGAAAATAAAGGCAACCGCCTCATAGCTGTTTTAGGGATCATCCTTGCATTGTTATTGTCGCTCGGTTTCCGTTCCCGGACCTTCATGTTGATGGTTCTGGTGTTGATTGTATTGTGCTGGCTTACCTTGAAACCTGGGCAAATAAGCCTGTCACGGTTCATAATATTCGGTCTTGCCGGGGTCGTCATGTTCAGCCTCGGCACTGTAGTTAAATCCATGCAAAGCGGGACGAATTCTGTTTGGGAAAATATTTCGGCTGTTTCATCGGTAGAATCTTCCGAAGTCATTGCAAGAACAAGCAGAGGGGTTGAGTTTGATCGTCAATACCGGGCGGGCGGGTTTGAATACCCGGCTGCTGTTCTGCGCTGTCTGGATTATGGCGCTGCGCCTGCCTATGGCGAAGGTCTTGTGGGGGCTTTTTTCCAGGGACTGCCCGGTTTTCTGAGACCGGAAGGTTCTTATACTGAACGCGGCAGAATTGCTATTCATTATTGGCGGTATTGTTTTTTCTATGACGACTCGATAGCGGTACCTTTGGTAAGCGGCATAGGTGATTGGGGGATACCCGGGGTGTTTATTTATGTTTTGATGGGGATATTCAGCCTGTTGCTTTGGCGGGTTGCTCAAATCAGCCCCAAGTTCTTTATGGCTTATTTGCTGGTTCCCTATTTCCCCGATTATTTGTTTTGGGAGGGCGTTTTCAACTATATTAAAACGATGGCTTTCTTGTGGCTGATCCTGACAGTAATGGGGTCGATTTTATTGCCACATTGGTCTTCATCCTCCCAAGCATTGATTCCCTCTGATGATCTTCGGAACGAAAATCATCCTTCATGAGATATTTGATCGTTGCCCCTCACCTGGGGTTCACGGCATCCGGCTCGATCCTTCCGGGAGGCTTGCAGCAATTCGGGCGGTGCCTGGTGCGGGCGCTGGCGTCCTCTCTCTCGGTGGAAAAGATCGGCATCTGGTCACAGGTGGATCCCCCTGGAGCAGAGCCGTATATTCGAAAGATGGTCGCGGTCCATGCTCACGATCAACTTGCCCTGGATGTGCGCTGCTTTAATGGGAACAGGCTTGCTTTGGGTACAGCCGTTGCCGGGGCGAATTGGCGGAGGAGTTTTGATCAGGTCATGTATGTGCTTATAAACCAATCTGTGCTGTCGCTTCTGCCGGGTCACCTGCCTTATACGGTTTGGGAGATCGGGGAGGAACTGTTCCAGCCTGTTTCGACCTGGAAGTACATGGCGCTGAAAAAAGCGAATACGCTGTTGAGCATATCCCGCAACACCACCCTGGCTGTCCTTCAAAATCATCCGCGCCTGCCGCAAGGCCGGGTTGTTCATCTCTGCTTGGAGCCGCCATTATATGAGCCCGAACCTGATCTGTCCCGGGAACCATCCAGGCCCCTTCCACCGTCTGCCCGCGAGCCGGCGGTGATGATCGTAGGCAGTATGTACCGCCGCACACCGTATAAGGGTCATCGCCAACTGATCTCCGCGTGGCGCGAAGTCGTCGAAGCCTGTCCGCAGGCTGAACTGTGGATCGTGGGTAACGGCGACGCTCGAAATGATTATGAATTGCTGGCAAATCAGTTACCGCCTGAAGTTGCGAAACAGATCCTGTTCCTCGGAGAACTGGATGACAACGCCTTGCAGGAACGCTATCGGAGATGCCGGGTCTTCGCCATGCCGAGCACGGGCGAAGGCTTTGGTCTGGTCTTCGTCGAAGCCGCGCGGAATGGAGCGCCGGGCATAGGTGGCAGACATGATAGCGTGAAGGAAATTGTGCTGGATAATGAAACAGGCATTCTGGTGGAACAAACACCTGCCGATATTGCCCAAGCCTGCATCCGCTTGTTAACGGATGACACGCTGGCGGACCGCATGGGTGAAGCGGCATTTCAGCGTTACCTGGGTCATTTCCGCTTTGTGCATTTCCGCCAACGGCTGTTGAACGCACTGGGGTTTGCTGGGTGATGCGTATTCTTTGTATCAGCAATTATTACAAACCTGCCTATATCTACGGCGGACCCGTGCGCTGCATCTCTGAGCTGAATGAGGCGTTGGCAAAACTGGATTGTTCTGTCACAGTGCTGACGACCAACGTGAATGGTGACGACTTGCTCAATGTACCGCTGGAACGTTCAGTGGATGTGGATGGTGTGGAGGTGATCTATTATCCCATCACCCGCGTCCCGCCTGAAAGTTTCTTCTACTCGCCCGCCTTGGCGAAGGCTTGTCATGAGAAGATCAGCAAGTTCGATCTTGTTGTGCTGCAAACCATGTTCACACATACGATGGGACCGGCGGTCGCCGCCTGCCAACGGGCAGGAGTGCCTTATATCGTTCAAACACATGGGCAGCTGTTGCCTTGGTCGCTACAACAGAAGCGAATCAAAAAGAAGGTCTACCAGGCGCTGGTCGGGCGCTCCTATCTCGAGCGGGCGTCTGCATTGCATTGCACCGATCCTGTGGAGGCGGAATGGATCGAACATCTGGGGATAAAAACACCAAAGATCGTCATTCCTAACGGTGTGAATGGTAATTACTTTTCGCAACTGCCGCCTCGCGGAACGATCCGCCGGCGCTTCGGGATTTCGGAGGATGCCGATCTTCTGCTTTTCCTAGGCAGGTTGCATCCAAAGAAACGCCCGGATATTGCGGTGGATGTGTTAAGCGCGGCCCGATCCCTACCCGGGGAAACCCACCTGGTCCTGGCTGGGCCCGATGAGACGCAAATGGCTCCCGCGCTTCACGCCCAGGCTCGACGATTGGGCTGTGCGGACCGCCTCCATATTGCGGGGTTATTGCAAACGGATGAAGTCCTTTCAGCCCTGGTTGATTCAGACCTCCTTTTGATGCCTTCCGAGCCTGAATCGGAGAACTTCGGAATGTCTGCATTGGAGGCGATGGCGGCTGGAGTACCAGTGCTGGTCTCGGATGGGGTTCCAGTTGGCAGTTGGGCGGAGTCGTTTGGCGCGGGTCGGATGGCGCCTTGTACTGGGGATGCCTTCAAAAAAGCAGCACTTGATTTACTGAATGACCCAATACGATTGAAGGAAATGGGGAGCCATGGACAGGCTTTGGTCCGGCAGAAATTTGATATCGAGATCGTTGCCCGGCAAATGCTTGTGCAATATCAGGCAATCCTGTCGCAGGGGCAACCTTCGTCCGATTTGCAGTTGTCAGAGGTTTGACGCCCTTGTTCAGAGAGAGCCTTGATTCCCCCTGGAAGTTGACCAACAACCTGCTTCGCCTGCTCGTGCATCCGTGGGTGCGGCTCTTGTTCCTCGTGAACGGCATCGAATGGAAGCGCGGCTGGCGCTTCTATGGAAAGCCCATCCTGCAAAAACATCACGGCAGTCACATGTCTTTTGGGTTGGGGCTTCAACTGCGTTCGGCGGCGCGCTCCAATCCGCTGGGGGCAGATCACCCCGTCATCTTGTGTACCTGGCAGGCGGGTGCGCTATTGCAGGTCGGTGAGAATTTCGCCATGACTGGCGGCAGTATCATCGCCGCTGAAAGGATCGTCATTGGCGATAACGTCAATGTGGGAGCCAACACCACCATCATGGATACTGACTTCCATCCGCTGGATGCGCAGGCGCGTCGTTTGGATTCCGAACTTGGGAAGACTGCTCCCGTAATCATTGAAGATGATGTCTTCATTGGTATGAACTGCCTCATCCTGAAAGGTGTGACGCTTGGGCGAGGGAGTGTGATCGGCGCAGGTAGTGTGGTGACAAAGGATGTCCCGCCCTATACAATGGCCGCTGGCAACCCTGCCCGCGTGATTGGGAATGTCCAATGAACGTCCTCGTCATCACACCCTATTATGCCCCCGACCTCGGTCCGAGCGCGCCTATGTTTGCACTGCTCAGTGAAGAACTCGTCCTGCGCGGGCATGCGGTCACAGTGTTGTGCGCCGTGCCGCATTTCCCTAGCGGGCATGTCCCTGCCGAATACCGTCACGGATTATGGACATGGGAGTCTCAGAACGGTGTGCAGGTCTGCCGTGTGCGCGTCCCCAGCGGCGACCGCGCCAATTTATTCCATCGCCTGTGGGTCTTTCTTGTTTATCAATGGCTGTCCACGCTGGCGGGTCTGCGGTTGCGTTACGACGCGGCGCTGATTACCAATCCCGCCATCGAAACCTTCCTGCCGTTCCTCGTCCTGTGCTCGCTTCGCCGCAAACCCTGTCTCTATGCAGTGTGGGATGTTTATCCCGAAGTCGGCGTGCGCATGGGGTTGTTCAAAAATCAGACCGTGATCCGACTTGTGGGACTGCTCGAAGATTTCTGTTTACGCCGCGCCGCGCGTATTCAGGTCCTGGGCGCTGGATTTCTTTCGGATCTCGCCTCGCATCGAATTGCCCCTGACTTAATAACCGTGATTCCCCACTGGCTGGATACTGCCCTTATTCGCCCGCTCCCGCGCCTGAATTCATTTTCACATGAACATGGACTCGATGAATGTTTTGTCGTGCAATACGCCGGCAACCTCGGTCTATCCCAGGGTCTGGAAACCGTTCTTGAAACCGCGCGCATCCTGAAAGAACAGTCAGACGTTTTGTTCCTATTCGTGGGGGAGGGCGCCGGCAGGTCGCAATTACAGGAGCAAGCCGTCGCGCTGAATAACGTCCGCTTCCTGCCGTTCCAGCCGCGCGAACGCCTGCCCGAAGCGCTTGCCTGTGCCGATGTTTCATTAGTGGTCTTGAAGCAGGGTATCGGCTCAGCCTCGTTGCCGTCCAAGTTGTTTTCCATTCTGGCATCGGGTCGTCCCGTCCTTGCCAGCGTGGACGAGTCCAGCGACACATGCAAACTGGTGAATTCTTCACAGGCTGGTTTGTGCGTCGAACCGGAAAATCCAAGTCAATTGGCAGAGGCGATCCTGTCCTTGCATGACGACCCGTCACGTCGTGCGAAGATGGGTGACAACGGTCGCGCCTGGGCGGAGAAGTATCACTCATCACAGTCCGCCGCAGAACGATTTGAAGATGTATTCATGAGCATTATGGGAGGCGCAAAATAAGAATGGAACTGGAACATGTCGATTGTCCCATATGCGGACCCTCACAGACCCGTATCTGGCTGAATGACGGCAAGCCGACGCGTTATCTACAATGTATAGCGTGCGGGACTGTATATTCATCGCCAAGGTATGTAAGGCAACTTCGCCACACCCAGACAGGGCAGACTTGGGCATATACGGATGAAATGCTGAGTATCGAATCGACACGCCGCCCAGCCTTGCAATTGGAAGCTGAATTGATCCAGAAACATGTTCAACAGGGCAGGATGCTGGATGTGGGTTGCAGCGCCGGAGATTTCTTTGATTTCTTCCCTGCAACTACGTGGGAAAGATTTGGTGTTGAATTGTCAGCATCCACAGCGGCAAATACTGCCGAAAAAAAGTCGGCTCAGGTGGTTGCTGGCACGCTGCTCGACGCTGATTTTTCAGATGGATATTTCGATCTCGTGAGTATGATCGACATGTTTTACTATTCCGATGATCCTTTGGCTGACCTGGTCGAAGCGAAACGGATATTAAAATCCTCAGGCATACTCGCAATCGAAATCGCCGGGCAGTCGTATATGTTTGCCCGTAGCAGAGGGATCATCGCATTGTTGTTGGAAAAACAATGGTGCCGCCTGAGTTCGGATTCCCATCTCTATTGGTTCAATCCATCGGGATTGTCTCGTTTGTTGACCAGGGCTGGGCTTCGACCAGTTGCTTGGTATGTGACGCCCAGTCCACAGCATGGAAATGTGTTGATCGATTCTTTGACAGGTCTTCATTTTTATATTTTGAATTTGTTGTCCAACGTATCCTTTAAGTCACTGACCTGGGCTCCCAAGTATCTTTGTCTTGCCAGTCCTGCAAATCATTTCTCATGACCCCTGAAATCTTCGCCGAATGGCTTCGCCGCCAGGGACATAAGGTGATCAGGACTCCCAGCAGTTACTGGGTGGAGGCGGGTCCGCGTGTGTTTCAGGCGTTTCCCTACCATTGGGTCATTTCTCCCGATGAGGAGGAGATCAGGGAATTGATGCTCGAGCAAAAGGCGCTTGCCCTTCGGTATTCCACGCCGCAAAGGTCTCCTGTCGGCAGTCTTAGTTATCACGTGGTTTTCGAAAGAGAGCGCTACACCCAAAGCGACCTGCCTAAAAAGGCGCGGCATGACGTAAAAAAAGGACTGTCGGTTGCATCCATCGAACCGCTTTCATTATCCCGCCTCGCCTCCGAAGGCTGGGATTTACGAAGGGATACGCTCGCCCGCCAGGGGCGTTCGGGGGCAGAAACAGAACTGGATTGGCGAAGATTGTGCATGAGCGCTGAAGGGCTGGATGGGTTCGAAGCCTGGGGCGCCATCGCTGACGGAAAGTTGATCGCCGCCCTGCTTGCATTTTTATGTGACGGATACTTTTGCATCCTTTATCATCAAAGCCTGACCGAATATCTTCCCTTTGGAGTCAACAACGCGTTGACGTACGTTGTTACTTCCACTGTCGTAAACCGTCCTGATTCCAGAGCGCGGATATTCTACGGTCTCCACTCCCTCGATGCGCCTCCCAGCGTGGACGAATTCAAGTTCCGAATGGGGTATACTGCCAGACCAGTGAGACAAAGAGTTGTATTCCACCCGTGGATGCGCCCGCTGATGAACGACGCCAGCCACGCCCTCCTGCGGGCGGGCTTGCGCTTGAGACCGGGGCATCCGGCGCTTTCCAAAGCCGAAGGTATGTTGCGATTTTATTTGCAGGGCAGACTGCCGCTCCCGGAGCAATCCCTGCCGCCTCCGTTGCAAACGGATTGATCTTTCATAAGGATTCGTACATCATGGAAAACGACCGCATCACCCTCAAACCCCTCCTGCCTGTTCCCAAGCCATTAACCTCGTTCGAAGCCCGATTCACGAACCTGACAAAACGCCTGATGGATATCCTGCTCTCCGCGCTGGGCTTGCTCCTGCTTTCGCCCGTTTTCCTCGCGCTGGCGGTCCTCATCAAACGCGACTCGCCCGGTCCCGTTTTCTACCGCGGCGCGCGCATGGGCAGGGGCGGACGTGTCTTTCAGATCCTCAAGTTCCGCACCATGCGCGAGGAGCCAGCCAGTTACGCCGGTCCCTCCATCACCGGGCGGGACGATCCCCGCATCACGCCGCTGGGAGGCTGGCTGCGCGACACCAAACTCAACGAACTGCCGCAGTTATGGAACGTGCTGGTCGGCGAGATGAGTCTCGTCGGTCCGCGCCCGGAAGACCCGCGCATCGCAAGGACCTGGTCCCCGTCCCTGCGGGAGGAGATCCTGTCCGTGCGCCCGGGCATCACCAGTCCCGCCAGCATTTCATATCGGGATGAAGAAAAACGCCTCGACCCGCACCGCCTGATGGACGATTACATGGAGAACATCCAGCCCGACAAACTCCGTCTCGACCAACTCTACGTCCGTCACCACAACCTCTTCACCGACCTCGACACCCTGTTCTGGACGTTGGTCGTACTCATCCCGCGCCTCGGCGACCGGCAGATCTCCGAAGGCTGGCTTTTCGGTGGACCGGTCAACCGCCTCATGCGCCGCTACCTGAACTGGTTCGCCCTGGATTTTGTGATCGCCCTCCTGTGCATTGGCATGACGGGCGCGCTCTGGCGGCTCAGCGGTCCGCTGGATATTGGACTGGATCGCGCCGCGTCGCTGGCGGTGGTGCTGGCGTTTCTCTTCAGCGTGTTCAACACCATGCTTGGGTTGAAGGCTGTATCCTGGTCGCATCCCGCCGCGGAGGACGTGTTGCGGCTGTTCGTCTCCTGCGCCCTGATCACGCTGGTTGTGATCGCATTGGAACTCGCGTTTCATCCGCAAGCCTTCCTGCCCGTGCGGTTCATGTCCGCGGCAGGGCTGGCGGTCCTGTTCGGGTTCGTCGCCGCGCGCTATCGTCTGCGCTTGATCACGGGGCTTGCCAGCCGCTGGATCAACCTGCGGGACAGCACGTTCGGCGCGCCGGAGCGCGTCCTGGTGGTGGGGGCGGGCGAGGGGAGCGAGTTTGCGGCATGGTTGTTGCATCGACGCGATTTCAAACGCATCTATACCATCGTCGGCGTCGTGGACGACGACCCCGCCAAACAAGGCATGCGCTATGACGGGATCAAAGTGATCGGCTCCACCGCCGACATCCCGGAACTGGTCAAACGACACGATGTCGGAGTCATCTTTTATACGATCGCCCGCATCTCGCCGGAGGACAACCGCCGCATCCTCGACGTTTGCAATAAGACAGGTTTGCACGTGGTCGTGCTTTCGGAAGTGCTCGACTTGTTGCGCCATCAGTTGACGAGAACCGCCCCGCATCCCGGGCAGGATTTTCGCGGAGCCATCGCGGTCAGGAAGGATATCGAGAACGTGGACGCATGAGCGATTTTTGGGACGGCAGGCAGGTATTGGTCAGCGGCGCGGGCGGCTTCATCGGGAGTCACCTCGTGGAAGCGCTGCTTCGTAAGGGTGCAAAAATCCGCGCCTTTGTACGATATACCTCTCGCAACGACCTGGGTTTGCTCAAACTGCTCAGCCCCGAAGACCTTGCCAGACTTGAGGTCATCCCCGGCGACCTGCGCGACGAGCACGCCGTATATGATGCGGTCAAAGGCTGTGACCTGGTCTTTCATCTGGGGGCGTTGATCTCCATCCCTTATTCCTACATTCATCCTGCCGAAGTGGCGTCTGTCAATTTCATGGGGACGCTCAACCTGCTGATGGCCTGCCGCGACCATGGGGTGGAACGGCTGGTGCACACCTCCACCAGCGAGGTGTACGGCACGGCGCTGCGTGTCCCGATCGACGAGGGCCACCCGCTGCAGGGGCAGTCGCCGTATTCGGCCAGCAAAATCGCGGCCGACAAGCTGGCCGAGTCGTTCTACTGCGCCTATGACCTGCCGGTGGTCACGGTGCGGCCGTTCAACACCTACGGACCGCGCCAGTCGGCCCGGGCGGTCATCCCGGCCATCATCACCCAGGCGCTGGCCGGCGACGTGGTGCGCCTGGGCAACCTTGAGACCACCCGCGACTTCACCTACGTCAGCGACACGGTGCGCGGCTTTCTGCTGGCGGGGGCGGCGGCCGGGGTGGAGGGCCAGGTATTCAACCTGGGNNACAAACTGGTCGAGAGTTTTGTCGCTTCGTATGGTCTGCCCGCCGTGACCGTGCGCCCGTTCAACACGTTCGGACCGAGACAGTCGGCGCGGGCGGTCATTCCCACCATCATCACCCAGGCTTTGGTCAGGGACGAGATCAAACTCGGCAACCTATCCGCCACGCGCGACTTTACGTTCGTGAGCGACACCGTGAATGGTTTCCTGTGCGCGGCAGAAGCGCAGGATGTCGAAGGCGGGGTCTTCAACCTGGGGACCGGCGAGGAGATGTCCATCGGTGACCTGGCGCAGAGGATCATAAACCGGGTGGGGAGAACTGTCAGGATAACAGAAGACAGCCAGCGGTTGAGGCCGGAAGCGTCCGAGGTCATGCGTTTGTTATCCGATAATTCCCTCGCCGTCCAGCGTCTGGGATGGAAGCCGGCGGTCGCGCTGGACGAGGGTCTGGATCGGACCATCGCCTGGGTCCGTGAGAATCTGGATCGTTATCGGGTCGGTGAATATGAATTCTAGGAGGAGAGAGTGAAAGCGGTTGTATTGGCGGGAGGGAAGGGCACGCGGCTGGCGCCCTACACAAAGATCTTGCCCAAGCCGCTCATGCCCATCGGCGACATGCCCATCCTGGAGGTCATGCTCAAACAGATGAAGCGCTCCGGCGTCACGGACGTCATCCTGACGGTGGGGCATCTCGCCAACCTGATGCGCACGTTCTTCATGGATGGAAGGCAGTGGGGCATGAACATTTCGTACAGTTACGAGGAAAAACCGCTCGGCACGGCGGGTCCGCTTTCGTTGATCCAGGGGCTGGATGCGACCTTTTTGGTGACCAACGGCGACGTGCTGACCACGCTGGATTTGAAGGAGTTGGTTGGGTTCCATAAGTCGCATGGAGGCATTGCCACCATTGCCGTCCACCAGCGGCAGGTCAGGATAGACCTGGGAGTGGTGCAATGGAACGGGGACGGACGCATCAAGGGGTATCTCGAAAAGCCGACCTATGATTACACGGTCAGCATGGGCATCTATGTCTTCGAGCCGCAGGTGTTGAAATTCATCCCCTTCAATGTGTATCTTGATTTCCCCGAACTCGTCTTGAAAATGATTGCCGCTGGCGAGAAGGTCGTCGGTTATGCCTTCGACGGTTACTGGATGGATTTGGGGCGCACCGACGATTATGCCCAAGCCGCCGAGGACTTCGCCAGTATGCGGGATCAATTTCTCCCCGAGGAGTAGATCAGTGGATTGGCGCGTCCCATTGTCCGATATTGATTTTGGAACTGAAGAATTGGAGGCGGTTCGGCAGACGCTGGAAAGCCGCTGGCTGACGATGGGCGCCGTGACTCATGAATTCGAGCGGGAGTTCGCGGATTACGTCGGCGCGCGTCATGCGATTGCGGTGACGAATGCCACAGCCGCGCTGCATCTCGCCTGCGTCGCGGCGGGCTTGGGTCCGGGAGACGAGGCGATTCTCCCCTCCCTGACGTTTGTCGCCACCGCCAATGCCGTCCGTTACGCTGGAGCCGTTCCCGTCTTCGCCGACATCGAAGGCGAAAACAACCTGAACGTTTCCGTGCAGTCCATCGAAGCCCGCATCACCCCGCGCACGCGCGCCATCCTGGTGGTGCATTACGGCGGCTACGCCTGCGATATGCCCGTCATCCTGTCCCTTGCGCGCAAACACGCGCTGGTCGTCATCGAAGACGCCGCGCACGCCATCGGTTCCGAACTCGATGGGCGCATGTTGGGAACCTGGGGAGGGATCGGTTGTTTCAGTTTCTTTTCCAACAAGAACATGACCACCGGCGAGGGCGGCATGCTGGTCACGGACGACGACGGACTGGCGGAGAGACTGCGCCTCCTGCGTTCGCACGGCATGACCAGCCTGACC
>JRYF01007477.1_pt1 | contig 15677 bp, 8 predicted proteins | sample 235331 | NCBI WGS metagenome assembly JRYF01 (sample SAMN03074217, study PRJNA261475) | activated sludge metagenome | biome: Wastewater Treatment Plant; feature: Wastewater; material: Activated sludge; isolation source: activated biomass of a wastewater treatment plant treating hydrocarbon... ...
TGATGTATTTTTCAATCCTTTCTATAGCTTCATTACTGATTACTGATCCCAGATTTTTTCCGGGAATAATTTTATTGGCTTCCTCAATCATTTTTTCAACAATGGGGTCTATACGATCAACTCCTACCATGATGGCTGCGGCCATACATCGTTGTCCGGCACACCCCGACATAGAGGCCACTACATTGGAAGCAGTCATTGCTGGGTGGGCATCCGGCAACACTAACAAGTGGTTTTTCGCACCACCAAGAGCCACACATCGCTTCAAGTGGGATGTTGCTCTTTTATATACAATTTTTGCCACCGGTGTGGAACCGACAAAGGAAATTGCTATAATTCCAGGATGATCGCAAAGCGCTTCCACCACTTCCTTGCCTCCATTGACTACATTGAAAACCCCTGAAGGCAATCCGGCTTCAGCTAATAATTCTGCCATTCTCATAGCGCTTAGGGGAACTAATTCTGATGGTTTCAAAATCATAGTATTACCTAAAACCAATGCATTGGGCATAGTCCAGTGAGGTACCATGTTGGGAAAATTAAAGGGAGCAATAGATGCAACCACTCCCAGAGGTTTTTTCTCTATCCTGCATTCTACACCACGGCTCACTTCCTGGATTTCATTGCCTATGATTTGCGGCATGGAAACGGCAAATTCACACAGTTCCATACTTTTTTCAATCTCCGCTTTTGCTTCGTCATAAGTTTTTCCGTTTTCTACATGTACAAGAGAAGTCAATTCATCCATATGCTTTTCTAGCAGATGACGGTATCTGAAGAATATTTGAACTCTTTCTTTTAAGGTCATTGCCGACCATGCCGGAAAAGCTTTTTGTGCTGCTTCTACTGCTTTGTCTACATCGGCCATGGTAGATAATGGCAATTTTGAAATCACATCACCTGTCAATGGACTATATACATCTATAACAGTATGACCGTTTCTCTCAAAATGACCTCCAATGAAGTTGCTGACTTCTGGTTTTATTTGTAGGGTATTCATCATTTTATTTATTTTCTGACACAATTTAAACCTCAATAAAAGTTATTGCGATAGTTGGTCGCAAAACATACAAATATATAATAAATTATACGATTTCTGACATCAATCTTTTTCTTGAAATAGACAAGTTTAAGGATGAAATGAGTTGAAGTTTAACGGGAATTGTAATAGAGACATAATGAAAACGCACAACTAACCAGAATCAGGTTTTATTTGCTTGAAAGATGATGAACTTTTTATCGTTTGATTACTTTTGATCTACAATTTAGCGCATTTGGAATTATCGTGGATTCAGTGGGGGGTGTATGGTTTGGCAGCATTTATGTTTGGACTTTCCAAATCTGGTGTCAAAGGTTTGGCTATTTTTACTATTACCATTATGGCCATAGCATTTGGAGGACGTCCATCCACAGGAATCGTTATGCCTATGCTGATGGTTGGTGACATTTTTGCCATAACCTATTACAGGCGCCATGTTATGTGGAAACATTTACTCATATTATTGCCCTGGATGCTGGCAGGAATCCTTGTTGGCGCCTGGATGGGCAAGGGTATTGAAGAAGATTTGTTTATCAGGATTATGGCCGCGTTAATTATTTTGAGTGTAGGTATAATGGTGTGGTGGGATATTAGAAAATCATTTTATATACCTGATAGTCGTTGGTTTGGTATAGGTTTAGGAGCTATTGCTGGAATCTCAACGATGTTGGGAAATCTGGCAGGTTCGTTTACTAATTTGTATTTTCTTGCTTTACGGCTTCCAAAGATATCATTTATTGGAACAGCGGCCTATTTGTTTTTCTTTACTAATCTATTTAAGCTCCCATTACACATATTCATGTGGGAAACCATTAGTATTTCTACGGCTATGATGTATTTGTATGTTTTTCCATTTCAAATCATTGGTTTAATTACAGGAGCAGTATTCATCAAAAGGATTGATGAGGATTTCTTTAGAAAAATGATTCTTTTATTAACAGCGCTGGGTGCCATACTAATTATTTTGAGATAACTTAGTCCGAGTCCAAGTAGTGAATCTAATCAAGTGAGGGAGGTTTATCCTTAACATTTCTGGCATTCCTGATCGGAAATATTTTATTTTTTCTTTCATTATACTGCACTGCTTCAGGTAGCCATTGATCCTCTTTTTCCTCTTCTGATAACCGGACTGCATTTTTGATATACATAAAATGATTTTGGCTCCCGATGGTATCCATCAATCCCGACCTTTTCAGCAAATCCCTTATGGGGCCCGTAGCGCCACTTATAATTAACTGGATTTCCATTTTTTTTAAATAGTCGTAAATTTCTTTTAATGAATACAATCCTGTACTATCCATATCGTGTATAGTACTGGCATCCAGCAAGAGGAATTTAGGTGGTATTTTTCTCGTTTCCAGCATTTTTATAATTGTATCTCTAAAGTAATTGGCATTTCCAAAATAAAGCTGGTCATCAAACCGGATGATGAGATAATCCCTGACTTGTCTGGCTTTATGAAATCTATCAATATTCCGGTAATGTGTTGTACCGGGTATATTTCCCAATTCTACAATCTGAGGCCTGGAGCTATAATAGATGATAATGGCAAAAGATAAAATAATGCCGGTGAGGACACCTTCATCAATACCAAATATCAACGTTACACTGAATGTAAACAGAAGCACAAGAAGTTCCCTTCTCTTAACTTGCCATAAATAGAATGCATGTTGAATATCAATGAGTCCCGCCACAGTTATGATAATGACAGCAGCAAGAACAGCTTTAGGAATAAAAGTAAACAATGGGGTAAATAACAAAAGGCTGATGGCAATAATACCCGAAGTGATGAGTGATGAAACTCCTGACTTTGCACCGGAACTTTCATTTAAAACCGACCTTGAAAAACTGGCCGATGTAGGAGGAGATTGGAAAAAAGCACCAATCATTTTTGAAATTCCCAAAGCTTTTAGTTCTTTACCTGGTTCCAGTTTAAACTTACCGCTTTTCATTTCCAGCGTTCTTCCAATACTCATACATTCAACAATGCTGATAAAGGTAACAGTGAAAATCGTTGGAAGCAGCTTTTGAAAACTTTCAAAACCAATGAGAGGAAGGGCAAACCCTGGCAGGCCGGAGGGTATATCTCCTACAATGGCTACTCCTGCTTTATCCCATCGAAATAAAAAGGTTAAAAGAGTAAAAAATGCCAGTATGATGAGTGTGGAAGGAAAGTTTTGATTCCATTTGCGGAAGAAAATTAATAGAATGAGAGAAACACAAAAAATTCCAAAAGTTAAAAAATTGATCTCATTCAAATGACCGGGAATATAAATGAAGAGGTCCAAACTGCTTAACGGTAAAGGAATGCTTATTCCTAAAGCATCTTTCAGTTGTGTGAAAATAATCAGCATCGCAGAGGCTGAAATAAAACCTGAAATGACAGGTAAAGAAATAAAATTCACGAGAAAACCCAATCGGAAGAATCCCATAAGCCATTTAATTAAGCCGATAAAAAGTCCTGCGGTAATTACCAATGCAATGTATTCGTCAGAAAAAGGTTCTGCAATTTGACTGATTCCACTGAAAATCAAAATCGATGATATTGCAACTGGTCCTATACTAAGTGGAAATGCCCTACCCATAAGCGCATAAATCATCAGCGGTATTAAGCCTCCAAAAAGCCCATACACAGGAGGGACTCCCATAAGTAGCGCATAAGCAATTGCCTGAGGGACAAAAATCACACTTACCGTACATCCCGCAATCAAATCATGGATAAAATCCTGTCGTTTGTATTTCTTAAAATTGTCGATGAGTGGAAAGTAACGCTCAATTACCCATGAAAACATTTTCATTCAATCTTTATTAATATTAACCCAATAAGATACAGTTTTGACGGAATTCATATCTGAGAGTTTTTAAGGATGACAGCATACCCTTGTCCTACACCAACACACATGGTAACTAAAGCATACCGGGCATTTTTTTCATGCAACTCTACAGCTGCTGAGTAAATTATTCGTGTACCTGACATACCTAACGGATGGCCTAACGCAATGGCCCCTCCATTGGGATTGATGCGTGGGTCATCATCCTTCAGGCCTAATTGACGCGTACATGCCAATACCTGGGCAGCAAAAGCTTCATTGATTTCTATAATATCCATATGCTTTATTGTTAATCCCGCTTTTTTCAAAGCTTTTTCAGATGCATAAACAGGGCCAATGCCCATGAATTTTGGCTCTACACCTACTACGGCACTGCTTACTATTTCCGCTATGGGTTGTAATTGGTGTTTTTCAATTCCATGTTCCGAGGCAACCATCAGGGCAGTAGCTCCATCATTTAATCCGGAAGAATTGCCGGCTGTCACCGTGCCATTGCTTCGGAATACCGGACGCAAAGAGGACAAGACTTCAATTTTTGTATCCGGACGAATAAATTCGTCATCAGAGAATACAAAGCTTTCATTCTTGCTGGATTGGATGGGGACAGCAAGAATTTCTTTAGCAAACCGGCCCTTCTTTCGCGCTGATGTAGCTTTCATTTGGGAACGGTACGCAAAGAGATCCTGGTCAATCCTTGCTATTTGAAATTTTTCGGCCAGATTTTCTGCAGTGCTCCCCATACTTTCAGTACCATAAAGCTTTTCCATTTTTGGGTTAATGAATCGCCATCCAAAACTACTGTCATGCATTTCCACATCTCTGCCAAATGGCTTGGAGGATTTTGAAATTATCCAGGGTCCTCTGGTCATATGTTCTACGCCTCCAGCTATGAAAAGGTCTCCGTCTTCATGATGAATTGCGCGTGAAGCATGAATTACTGCACTCATGCCGGAAGCGCATAAACGATTGATGGTTTCACCGGGAACTGACCATGGCAATCCGGCAAGAAGCAATCCCATTCGTGCCACATTCCTGTTGTCTTCACCGGCCTGATTGGCACAGCCAATAATGACATCGTCAATGGCATCTCCGGGAATCGCTGGATTTTTATTCATCAAACCTTTCAAAACATGCGCTAAAAGATCATCCGTTCTTATTGTTGATAAGCTTCCAGAAAAGCGGCCGATAGGTGTTCTAATGCCATCGACAATATAACTTCGTAGATTTTTATACATTATGAAATTCCTTTGTTACTCTCTGTTTGGTGTTTCATTTTCAAAGGTATAGATTTTTGATTAGCTGATCCATGAAACAAATCCATAAAATCAGACATTTGGCATTTTATATTAATTTAATGTACTAAGCAATGATTTAGTTATATATTTAAGGGTTTTATATGTTATCATAAAATTCAATATATTATTGAAGAAATGAGAGATTTTTTATTTCCGCAAAATGTAAATTCATTTTTTCTCACTTTCCGGTGGAAAGTTATTTTTTTACAACTGGTGATTTGTGCCGGTGTAGTAAAAGGTCAGGAAATATGGCCTGAAAGAAACCTCATTGATTTTACAATTCAATCGGATAGTGAGAAAATTAAGTCGTATACTTATGTATTGGAGCGTCAAAGTTTGGACGGTATATTCCGCAATATACCTCGTTACAGAGAAGCAGATTTTGCTGGGAAAGCAGAAATCAGATTGATGGACGCCAATGGAAGTGAAGTTATACTTTCATTGGAAGAGGCTCCAGTCGCTGAGGACTTATTGTATGACCAATATCCATCCAATCGAACATTTAAAGTGGCAGGGTCAGGCTTTTCCGGGAGGGTAGCATGGTCGCAGAAAGGTTTAACAGGTTTGGTTTATACTCCTGAAGGTCATTTTTTTATTCAGCCCGTTGACGATTTGCATCATCAAAGCTATACAATAGAAAATGAGATATTAAAGTCTTTCATTTGCGAAACCGAAGATACAGGTAATAGCCTTGAAAGGAGGAATTCGGGCAATTACAGGAGTATATCTTCCAATGGAGACATTATGAGAACATTCAGAATAGCCATCTTGTGTACCAATGAATTTTGTGAAAAGCGCAATAGCAATTTAAACTTAATAAACGCAGACATCTTTTCCTATTTAAGTGTTATGAATGCAATGTATGAGCGTGAATTGGCTATTACATTTATTTTAGTAGCCAACAATAACCTGATTGTATTCAATGAGAGTGATGATGGAATAAATCCCGGCGCCTTACCAGGAACCAGATTAACTGCTGTACACGATGCCATTACTCAACATATAGGTTCTGCCAATTTTGATATAGGTCATGCTTTCCATGAATTAGCTGCACCCGGCAATGGAGGGATAGTGGGCTCCGGAGTGGCATCCATAGGAACAGTATGCAACCCATCACAGAAAGGAAGAGGCTGGAGCAGTGCCGGTGGAGATTACGATGCGGCATTTTTTATGTATATTTTTGGACATGAAGTAGGTCATCAATTGAATGCCAGACATACCTTTTATGGTACATCCGGTAGTTGTGGAGGCGCAAATCGCTCACCGGGGAATGGCTACGAACCTGGCTCCGGTAACACATTGATGAGCTATGAGGGCATTTGTTTTCAGTCTGGAAGTTGTACTCATAGCCATAATATTGAGCCATTTGCAACTTCTTTTTACCTGCATGCCCATTCTATTCAGCAAATTTTGAACTATGTTGAGAATGAGGTTAGTTGTTACCAAACTTCTTCAACAGGAAATTCTCCTCCCTCTGTGAGTGTTCCCGGCAGCTTCGTTATACCTGCACATACTGCCTTCCGATTAGATGGGAGCGCTACTGATCAGGATGGGGATTTAATCAGGTACAATTGGGAACAGTTTGATACGGATATGTTAGTGCTCAACTGTCCGGACGGAGAACCACTTTTTGCGGGGAGCCAAAATACAGGGCCTATTTTCAGAAGTTATGACCCCTCACCACAAGGATTTTCCAGAATGTTTCCTGCACTTCAAGTTGTGTTGACCGGTCATGAATTTGCAGGAGAAGTGTACCCTTTAGTGGGAAGAACTATGAACTTTCGCCTGAACGCCAGGGATTTTAATCCGGCAGGTGGCGGTTATTCTTATAGTTCCACTTCAGTAACAGTCGATGGAAATAGCGGCCCTTTCAGAATTACGATGGGAAATTCACCTTTGGGTCATTTGGCAGGACAACCCATCATGGTGACATGGGAGGTTGGCGGAACCAATACTCCACCCGTTTCATGTAGTGATGTCGATATATATTTTTCTATAGATGGGGGACTTACATTTCCTTTCATTCTGGCTTCCCAGGTTCCCAATGATGGTTCGGAGGAGGTAACATTGCCACTTGTTGAAACATCTCAGGGACGAATCATGATCAAAGCGTTTGACAATATATTTTTTGATATCAATAAAAGCAATATTACCTTAATATCAAACTGCAATGTAGCGGGCGGGGCTATCATATTTAACGACCCGGTAGTGGCAGCTTTGGGTGATGAACAATTGGTGCTCAATTTAAAGACAGGCCAAAAGATGAATCAATATTCATCGACAATCACTGAATCTGATTTGTCAACAGGTTTGATTTTTGAAAATGGAGAAAATTCCGGGCAATGTGGAAGTATTAGTGGTATTCAACCTAAATACCATCAAATAAAATTTATTCCAGATGCCAGCGGGGAATACACCATTTTAAGAAGTGTAGATTTTTTTCCAGTGATCAATGTGTATTCAGGCGACTTTAATCCGATGAGTATATGTCAAAACTGGATCGCTTCGGGGAATTATTTAGAAAATGGAATTCTATTTATCCGTTCACCTTTTGTTGTCAATTTATCACAAGGACAGGAATATACGTTGGTAATATCTGATTTTGATGGCAGTGACATTCCAGGAACTTATACTTTGGAATTTACTCATCCGAACGAAGGAAATCTGTTCAATACACACCCTTTTCCAGGTCCTGGGATGGTTATCACCTATATTATTTCAGACAATGAGCAAGAAATATTGGATATTACCGATGATGCTGATTTAACCGATTCTTTTTTATATCCTCCCGGAAAATATGAAGTTATAAGTTTATCCTATTTGTCTTCCCAAGATCCTGCTGTTTATATTGGACAAAGCATATCAGACCTTCAGAATGCCATTAACGGTCAAGAATTCTGCGGCGCTTTCTCCGAAAATGGGGTTGAAGTGACCATTCAGGGTTGTGTGCCTGGTATACAATGGGTCACAAATCCTTCTTCAATGTTTGGGCCGGGCTCTTTTTCATTTGTGGTGGAACAAGCCTGTCCAGGGGATACCATTTATTTTGATGCCGGGCTTACCGGTGAGACCATTGTAGTCCAATCAGAAATTGTATTGGATAAAGATCTGAATATTACCGGATTGGGCATGAACAATCTTACTTTATCAGGTGACAATTCGCATCGCATTTTTAATATTCAACCCAATGTGGTTGTATCTATTCGGAATTTATCACTGAAGGATGGAGCTTCTGCGATTCATGGTGGAGCATTTAGAAATATGGGAGAATTGATATTGGAAGATGTACTTTTTGAAAATAATTTGGAAGGGAATTTACCTAAAGCATTTACCAATCATGAATTAGTCAGGATGTTTGGACAAATCATCATACGGGAGTAGGGTATTGTCATACTTTCTTCAAAAACTGTGTTATTCAATTGGCTTTCATCTTAGCATGGTTTCATAATTCTCTAAAATAGTGTGGTACCATGGCAACTAACTCTGGATAAATTTTTAAATTGGCTCGCTCCTTATTTTAGAACAGGACATATTGGATCAAAAGGAATCAAAAAAAGAACCATTAAGACAAAACTTGAATGATGTATACACATTTACTTTCACCGTTGGACCTGGGATTTACACAACTCAAAAACAGGGTATTGATGGGGTCCATGCATACTATGTTGGAAGAAGTGCCGGGTGGGCATGAGCGGGCGGCAGTATTTTATGCTGAGAGAGCACGTGGGCAGGTAGGATTGATTGTTACCGGTGGTATTTCGCCTAATGTAGAAGGATGTGTAGGGCCTATGTCAGCGAAGTTGTCAGACTTCAAAGAAGTTGCTCATCATAAAGTCATAACTGATGCAGTGCATCATGAAGGGGGTAAAATCTGCATGCAAATTCTTCACAGTGGCAGATATGGATATCATCCGCAAATAGTTTCACCCTCTCCTTTGCAATCACCCATAACTCCTTTCAAACCCAGAGAGTTGAGTAAGAACGATATTGAGCGGACGATTGAAGAATTTGCACATTGTGCTTATTTATCAAAAGAGGCCGGGTATGATGGGGTAGAGATTATGGGTTCTGAGGGTTATCTGATCAATCAGTTTATTGTCAAAAGAACTAATCAAAGATCCGACGAATGGGGAGGGTCATATGAAAACAGAATTCGATTTCCTATAAGGATTGTAGAAGAAGTCAGAAAAAAAACCGGTGACGAATTTATCATCATATATAGGTTGTCCATGCTGGACCTGGTCGAAGGTGGGAGTACATGGGAGGAAGTTGTGCAATTGGCAAAAGAAATAGAAAATGCGGGAGCAACTATAATTAATACTGGAATTGGTTGGCATGAAGCCAGAGTTCCTACTATTGCTTCTATGGTGCCTCGTGGTGGATTTGCATGGGTTACCAAGCGAATGATGGGAGAAGTGAATATCCCTTTGGTAGCGACCAACCGTATCAATATGCCGGATGTTGCAGAAGATATTTTGCGATCAGGCTGTTCTGATATGATTTCTATGGCCAGACCTTTTTTGGCCGACCCTGAGTGGGTATTAAAGGCCATGCAAAGCCGTGAAAGAGAAATCAATACATGTATAGCATGTAACCAGGCATGTCTTGACCATACATTTAATATGAAAGTTTGTTCATGTTTGGTCAATCCCCGGGCATGCCATGAAACTGAGCTGAATTATTATCCTGCAGCAACATCTAAAAAGATTGCAGTGGTAGGCGCAGGTCCAGCCGGATTGGCTGCTTCAACCATTGCTGCCCAAAGAGGTCATAGGGTTACACTTTACGAAGCTGAAGCTCAGATTGGCGGACAATTTAACATGGCAAAAGTCATTCCAGGCAAGGAGGATTATGCTGAGACCATAAGGCATTTTGCAGAGATGTTGAAAATTCATCAAGTAAAGGTCTTAACCGGGGTGAAAGCAAGCGCAAAAATGCTTTTGGATGAAGAATTTGATGAATTCATCATTTGTACTGGTGTGACTGCCAGAATACCCGATCTGGAAGGAATTGATCACCCTAAAGTGCTTTCTTATATTGATGTTTTATACCATAACAAATCTGTAGGAAATAGTGTAGCCATTATAGGAGCAGGAGGAATAGGCTTTGATGTGGCCACTTTCCTGAGCCAAAAGGGAAGGTCATTCACTTTGAATACTCCGGATTATTTGAAGGAATGGGGTGTAGATTATCATTATTCAGGTGCCGGCGCTATTATAGAACCCTCACCCAGTTCTTCTCCAAGGAAGATTTACCTGCTGAAAAGATCCGGAGGCAAACATGGAAAAAGTTTAGGTCGTACTACTGGCTGGATTCATCGCGCTCATTTGCAGCATAAAGAAGTTGAAATGCTTTCAGGGGTACAATACCTCAAAGTGGATGATAAAGGAATACAGATTGAGGTCAATGGACAAGAAAGATTGCTGGAAGTAGACAATATAGTTGTATGTGCCGGACAGGAATCTCTGCGTGACCTGTATGATGGACTGAAGCATTCAGGAAAGCCGGTTCATTTAATTGGAGGGGCAAATGAGGCCGTTGAACTGGATGCAAAAAGAGCCATTGACCAGGCAGCCAGGCTGGTTGCTTCTATTTAAGCCATTTTTTACTTCTTATAAATAAAACAGCGCCAATCGCCAGCATCACCATAAAACCAAGAATGATAAAGTATCCATAATGCCAGTGCAGCTCCGGCATATTGTCAAAATTCATACCGTATACTCCTGCTATAAAGGTTAAAGGAACGAAAATAGTAGTCACCACAGTCAAAACCTGAATGATACGATTCATTTTGAAATTGAGTTCTGAAATATAAAGATCCTGAATTCCAAAGATGATGTCTCTGTTGTTTTCAATCATGTCCTGAAGATACATAATATTTGTTCGGATATCTTTAAGGAAAATCAGGGTTTTATCTGCAATTAGAGGGGGCTCAACCTGTAACATTTGAGTAGATGTTTCTCTAAGAGGATAAATAGAACGTTTCAACCTTTGATTATTTCTTTTCAAATGCAGGATGGCAGCTTTATTCAATGCTTCCGGATCTTTAATTATGAGATCTTCCAATTCCTGAGTTTTCTCATTTAAGGTGTCAACGGCCAGAAAATATTTATCAACCAGGTGGTCAAGAAGGGTATAAGCAAGATAATCGCTGCCCATACTTCTAATCCTTCCATGACCTTTCATCAATCTGTCTCTTATGGGTTTGAACAAATCATCCTGATCTTCCTGGAATGAAATAAGAAATCCTTGTCCAAAATATATGGATATGCTTTCTTTCATAATAGTATCTGATTCCCAGTCCAATGAATGACAAATTACAAATCCATGGTGATTGAATTCTTCAAACTTGGGCCTATGATATACATCTGCTATATCTTCGAGTATCAAAGGGTGTATTGAAAATTTGTGTCCGATTTCTTTGATTAACTCTTCATTATGGATTCCCCTGATATCCAGCCATTTAATTTGATTATTATGATTTAGATCAATTTTTGACAGATCTCCATTGGTAATTACATCATCCTGAATAGCAATATCAGAATACCGGGTAAAGTGAATGGTTACACGATCAGTCTTTTTTTTACCAGTGAAAACAACAGAACCAGGGACAGTATGGAGATTTCTTTTTCTTTTCATTTTTTAACCATAACCCCTATGGACTTCAAGAACAAATAGTGTATATCTGATAGATTTCTTGAGAATGAATAAAGAGCTTCATATTAAAAATTACATTTTGATAGTTAAATGTTGTTTGAGGTCTTTAGGGTCTTTCAAGAGTTTAAAAAAATCAGTCAGATATTTGACGACTTCTTTTCGGGTAGATTCTTTCATATAGTTGGCGGTTTGGGCATACATCATTATTTCCTTTTCCTTACTTTTAAAAAATTCTGCTGCCGCATAAAATTCTTCATCGGTCATTTTATAAGGCATAAAATATCTTTCAGTTACGTGTTTGATAGGAAGTGAAGGATGAGGTATGGCATAACCCTGATTCACTAAGCCGGAATAATCATAATCGTAGGGTAGAGGGATTACTCTCTCATATTCTTCATGCTTGGCAAAGTCGAGATTGTGTCCCTGATGTATGGCCCAGTCGGTATTTCCAATCATGTATTGAAAAAGCATCATTTTTGCAAAATGGTCTCTTTCAAGTGCATCGGGGATGACTTTTCTGTCTTTAGGTACTACCTTTGCATTGTTTCTGAAGGCGTAGGCATTTTCATCTTCAATAATTAAGCCTTTAAAATCGTAAATCGGTTTTTCTTTTTTACTCATCATTTCCACATCCACCAAAATGGCTTTGATATGATAAGGACTGATCATAGAATAAATTTTATAAATAAAATACTCTTTCAGCATTTTTTCCTCATCTACCGGATTGTCTTTACATGGCAATACAAATTTTATCTTATCCGCATTGACAAACCCCATTTGGCGTAATTCCTTTTTAGAAAAATCAAACTTTATTGGAGGTATCCTGCATACTTTTTTACGCATGTTACCTCTCGATCTCATCCTTCCTTGCACGTCAAAATGGGTGGTACCTTCTGCATCGGTAATGATCATTTGCGCGGGTACATATTCTTCCTGGAGTTTTTTCTTCATCAAAGTCGATACATCTCCCAGTAAAGTAATTTTTGGAAGTTGATCTTCTTTGCTCAAATTGTCAATGAATTCGAATAAACTGATCCGTTTGGGTGTAGGAGTTTTTGTCCTCATTGGGATCCGGGTGTCATCCTCCAGTCCGCGATAAAAATTGTCTTCCTTCCAAATCAGTAGTTCACCGCGCTCTCCCATTTTGATGTCACAATCAATAAAAATAACTTTATGATCAAAACGGGATTTAATCTCAGGCAGGCTGGTGTGTCCAACTACAATATTGTCTACATTAAAATAATCCAGAATACGATCAATGTCTTTTTCATTGAAAGAAAACACATCGGCATATCCGCGATACCACAGTGGACCATCCTCATCCACCAAAAGGGCAGCTACCGGATCAAAATATATCTGATCGGGATTCGCCACCATAATGACTTCTTTAAAAATTCTGTTGATATCACTGATGGTTAGTCCTCTATCAGTTACTTTCCGGGAAATACCTCCATGAACGAAAAGTATATCATTCACAGTGATGACTACATTTTTCTTCCTTAGCCATTTACCCAAAACAGTTGACTCTGAAAATAGCTGATCATACCGTATTTGTAATACTCCTGAAGTATAATAATATTTTCTGTTAAGATACCGGAGGTCATTATTGAGGGTCATAAGCTCATGGTTTCCCAACATAGTATGTACCTTCCCTCCTGCACGGGCGGCTTCTTTTTCCAGTTTGAAGAGAAGCCACAAAATGTCCATGACCTGCTCCCCCCTGCTGAAGTGATCACCGGTAATAATGAGATGATTGGAACCGTAAATCCAGTTTAAGTTTTCATCAACGACTCCATGACTTTTCAATAACCGGATGAATATATCAAATTGACCATGCAAGTCACTTAATGCAATAAATTGATTAACGTAGGGAAACTCCCATTCTTCATCATCAAGAACTTCGAGATCCGTTAAATCAACAAAAGGAAGTCCCGGCCTTTCGAAAGTGCCGGCATCGTCAGTATGCACAACTGAGTCTTTGCGGTTGCCGGTTTCAATCCAATATATATGTATACTATCGCCTAGGATGCTAATATATGGACCATCATTGTAATTAAAATCGCCGCGAGGGGTGGTTTGAGTGTAAATTAATGTACTTACAGAAATATAAAGACAAATTATAACAACGCGCATGGATAATGTGAAATGAATTTTCATCAACAATTATTTTGAAAATGGAAATTTAATAAAAAAAATAACATATTAAGTAAACCAATTCTAATCAAAATTAATTTTGTGGGTTAAAACGGGTGAGAGAATAAATGTATATTGTTACATTTTAACAAATAATAATATGAACTCCCCACATCTTGAAGGTTTTTTAATAAATTGTTCATTAAATTATTTTGATTTCTTTATAAAATAATTAGTTAATAGATCGTTTGGTTTCAACAAATTCAATTTTATTTGCACCTGAAAAAAAGTTAAGTCATATACTGAGCCCTTAAAGAATGAAAAACACATATTTTGATCTGATCGATCAGACCTATTATTTTCCCCAGGAAGGCTTTGATCTCAGAGATGGTTATTTGACCTTTCATGGTGTTTCTTTAAAGTACTTAATTGAAAAATACGGTACACCATTCAAATTGATTTACCTTCCCAGAATTGGAGAGCAGATCCGAAGGGCAAGAAATTTATTTAACAGGGCCATCAAAAAGAGCAAATACAAAGGTCAGTATTTTTATTGCTATTGTACAAAATGTTGTCACTTTTCACATGTTTTAAATGCTGCTCTGCGTGAAGGGGTTCACCTGGAGACTTCTTCTTCATTTGATATTGATCTGATTGAAAATCTTCATAAAACTGGAAAGCTTAGTCAATCAACCATTATTGTTCACAATGGATATAAAACGGATGATTATTTAAATAAAATTATGGATTTACAAACCAAGGGGTTTAAAAATTCCATAGTTGTTCTGGATTCGAAAAATGAGTTGGAAAGGATTACCCGAATAGCTAAGAAGCTTAAGTTGAAAGTTAAATTGGGTATAAGGATGGCCATTGATGAAGAACCTCAATCCGCATATTACACATCCAGATTAGGAATCCCACAGAGAGAAATTGTTAAATTTTATAACGAACAAATTTCCGGCAATAAATATATTGACCTCAAAATGCTTCATTTTTTTGTGGATTCAGGGATTAAAGACAATATGTATTATTGGGGAGAGTTTCAAAAAGCAATGAAAACATTTGTTGAGTTGAAAAAACTTTGTCCAACACTTAGGGCCATCAATTTGGGTGGAGGTTTTCCGATTCGTAATAATCTTGGTTTTACTTATGACTATGAAAACATGATCAGCGAAATCGTTTCAAACCTGAAGTCTTTATGCGATGAGGAGGGGATTGAAGATCCGGACATATTTACAGAATTTGGTAAATATACCGTTGGAGAAAGCGGGGCCATTATATTTCAGGTATTGGAACAAAAATTACAAAATGACGCAGAATTGTGGTATATAGTGGATAACAGCCTGATGAATACCATTCCAGATTCATGGTCAATTTTTGAGAAATTTATATTATTGCCGGTGAATAAGTGGCACAATGAATATTCCAGGGTTAATATAGGTGGAATCAGTTGTGACCATTCAGATTATTATAATTCCGAAGACCTTAATCAACAAGTGCATTTGCCAAAGTACAATGAAGATGACAAAGAACCTTTATATATTGGGTTTTTTCATACCGGTGCATACCAGGATTCCATCAGTGGGTATGGGGGTATTAAGCATTGCCTTATTCCTGCCCCTAAGCATATCATTATTGACAGAGATGAAAAAGGAAATTTTGTAGACACAATTTACCGAAATGAGCAGTCGGTGGAAGATATGCTGGAAATCCTTGGTTATA
>JRYF01004356.1_pt1 | contig 15676 bp, 14 predicted proteins | sample 235331 | NCBI WGS metagenome assembly JRYF01 (sample SAMN03074217, study PRJNA261475) | activated sludge metagenome | biome: Wastewater Treatment Plant; feature: Wastewater; material: Activated sludge; isolation source: activated biomass of a wastewater treatment plant treating hydrocarbon... ...
TTTTAATGCGATTGCCCTGGGCGGAAAGCGGAGATGTTGTCCCTGGCGCGCCAATCGGTGCACAGCAAGGACCCGCTCAGCCACTACGTGCTGAGCTGGCGGCAAGGGGAGCAGCCGACCCCGGCGCAGATCGAGGAAGCGGTCGATATGTTTCTGGACGAACTGGGGTTATCCGGACATCAAACGATTTACGGCCTGCATGTCGATACCGACAACGTCCATTTGCACGTGATGATCAACCGGGCGCATCCCCAAACCCTTAAGGTGATCGATCCCAATCAGGGCTTCGATCTCGAAGCGGCGCACCGCGCCCTCGCGCGGATCGAACACGCGCAAGGCTGGCGCCGCGAGAAACGGGGGCGCTATCGGGTCCAGGCCGACGGCCAGCTCCAGCGGGTGCGCCACGCGGCGCGCGAACCCGCCGCGCACGATCGCCCCGCGCCGCGGCGCGGGGCGCATCCCACAGGCGCGAAATCCGCCGAGCACATCGCTCGTGAGGAGGGCGCGCCGCTGATCCGGGCGGCCCGAAGCTGGGTCGAACTGCACGAACGACTGGCCGGGCGGGGGATGCGCTACGCCCGCAAAGGCAGCGGCGCGGTGCTGTGGGTGGGCGAGGTCGCGGTGAAAGCGTCGCGCGCCGGGCGGGATTGCGGTCTGGCGGCCGTCCAACGGCGCTTGGGGGCGTACCAACCCACGCCGGTGGGGTGGGTCGTCGCGGCGCGGGCGCCCGAACCCGATCGGCCGGACGCCCCGCGCTGGGGGGAATACCGCGTCGAACGGGCCGCGTATTACGGCCGGAAGCAGGCCGACCGGGAAGCGTTACGCCAGCGCCAGGACGCCGAGCGCCAGACCCTGCTCGCGGCCCACCGCCAGCAGCGGGCCACGCTGCTCCAAGACCCGCGCGGGCGCGGACGGGGAACGGATTGGCATGCCCGGCGCAGCATCCTCGCCGCCCGGCAGGCCGCCGAGCGGGCCACCCTGCGGGAGCGGCAGCAGTGGGAACGGGCGTGGCTGTCGGCGCGCTGGCGGGCGCGCTTTCCAGCCTACGCCGACTGGTTGCGGGAACCCACCCCACCCACCGGGATCGCCCTCGTCCCGCGCCGACGGGCGCGGATCGTCGGCCTCGAAGCCGGCGCCGAGGGTCTCGCGCCTCATGATATCCGCGCCTTCGTGGCCATCGTCTACGGACGCCGGGTGGATTACCGTCATCGGGAGTCCGCCACCGGGGCGCCCGCGTTCGTGGATCGCGGCGGGGAGATCGCGATCGCCGACGGGCGGGACCGCCCCAGCGTGCTGGCCGCCTTGCAACTGGCGACCCAGAAGTGGGGCGCGTTTCAGATCGAGGGGGATGCCGACTATCAGGCGCTGTGCGTGCGCCTGGCGGCGGAACACGGTTTGCGGCTGGGCAATCCGGAACTCCAGGGCGCGCTGCGCCAGGCCCGGCGGGCGTCGGCGCGACCGCCCGGGCCGGCGTTCCAACCCGGGGGTGGGGGATGGAGCCCTTAATCCCGCCGTCGCTGTGGATCGACGCCAGCCACCTACTCGTCGGACTCCCCGTCTTTCGCGGACCCTTGGGGACGCCGGGGCCGGCCGCGCGCCCGTTTGGCCGTGGCGGCCGAGGGGGCCGGGACCGGGGCCGGGGGTCGCCACGAGGCCATGGTGTCGAAATCCAGGCCCCGGCTGCGGGCCTCGAAGCGCGCCCGTTCGACCCAGGCCTCGAAGCCCGGTACGCCGCGGGCGAGGAGGACGCCGCGCAAGGCGAACAACAACCGGCGAACGGTCGGCGGCACGCGCGAGGGGTTTTCGGCGGTCAGCCAGCGCCGCGGGGCCGACCGCTCGCGGCCGAGCAACAAACCAAAGGCCGTGACAAGTTGGGAATCGTTCGGGTGACCGCGTTCGGCGGCGTTTTGATAGAGCGGATACACCTCGGCGGGATCGGGAAAGGTCGGCAGGTACTGCGCTTCGGGAAACCGCAGCAGCGCCCACACCAGCAGCGCCACGCTGGCATCCTCGACGAGCCGGTCCGGGTGGTGCTGGCATTGATACCACTTCGGCGCCGTGATGCCGAGCAGGTAGCAGGTTTCCGCGATGCTCAAGCCAAACCACTGCCGCAGAAACAGCACGTCGCGACCGCGCACCCCCCGGTCCTCCATCTCCAGCAGGCGGGCATCGGGAACGCTGGGGCCGCTCACGAGGCCGACTCGTCCGGCTTCACGGGCACGCGGCGCTTGGGCCGGCCGCGCGGGCGCGGCGGACCGGCCGAGGAGGGCTTGGGGCGGCGAGGGTTCGAATGCCCCGGCATCCGAAACCAGGAGGTCATGCGGGCGAGGTTCAACTGGCGGGCGGCGGCTTCCACCTCGACGCGCCGCACCCAGGTCTCCAGACCCGGCACGCCATGGGCGAGCAGCACGTTGCGGAACGCGAACAACAGGCGGCGCACCGAGGGGCCGGCCGTCCGGGAATGCGTCGGCGACAGCCAGCGCCCCGCGCTAGTGGCTTCCCGGCCGAGCAGCAGACCGAACGCGGTCTTGCCCAGGCGCCCCCGACGTTTCGCCGCCAGGGTCCGCGTGCTTTGGGCGGCCATCGCCTCATACAACGGATACACCTCGGCGGGATCGGGAAAGGTCGGGAGGTACTGGGCTTCGGGAAACCGCAGCAGCGCCCACACCAGCAGCGCCACGCCCGGATCGCCGACCGGCTGGCCGACTTCGCGCGTGAGCTCCTGCCAGCGCAACAGGGTGATCCCGAGCAGGTAGCAGGTTTCCGGCACCGTCAGGTCGTACCACTGCTGGAGAAACAGTAAATCGCTGCCGGTCACCGGGCGGTTATCCAAAGCGAGCAGGGTGGCGTCGGGAAAGGTCGGGGTCGTCATGCGTCGGCCGGAATCGAAATAGCGGAGTAGTTTTTGTTATTATAATAATAAATTAGTCACGAACGGCTTTAACGACCGAATAAAGTCGTTCGTTCCTTAAAATTCCATGATGACTTCACCCTGCTTTAAACTGCCCATGACCCAGGCTACTCCCGCCCCGTCCTTGCTCCGCCCGTTCAGCCCCGAGGTCCTGACCGGGCTGTTTCTGCCGGCCGACCAGCAGGAGACGCCGCTGGAGGTCGCCTTGCCGGACGCGCCGGTGCCGAATACGACCCGGCCCTTGCCCGCGGGGGGCGTGACGCTGTTCTACGGCCTCAGCGCGCCCGCGCTCATGGGCCAGGCCCTGCAGCGCGCCCAGCGCCAGAACTGGCGCTGCATCGGGGCGCGGGTCAGCACGGCCTTCAACCGGGTTCAGTTGGCCAACAGTCCGCTGACTCCGGAGCGCCTGCCCGCGGTCGAGGTGTTGTGGCTCAACAAGAACTACACCGGGCGCGACGTCGCCGCGCAAGTGCAAGCGTATCTGCTGCGCTACCTGGCCGAGGCGGGGCGTCCGGAAACGGCGGACCCGCCGCCGCGCTTCACGCAGGCGACCCAGCACCTCGAACTGCTGCCACGCCTGCTGAGCGAGCCTGAGTTCAGTCATCTGCGGGCGATGGTGGTGACCGTGCCCGGCCTCCCGGCCCCGGACGGCAATCGCCCCGCCGCGCAATGCTTGTATATCAAGGATCTGAGCGCGATCCAGGCCATTCGCGTCGACTACGGCGCGCCGCCAGATCAGGCAAGCCGGGTCTTTCGATTGCCCACGCCGGAGGAACTGGCTCGACCTCGGACCGCGCTCAACCCGTTCCAGGCGACGCTGCCCAAACCCAGCGTGGTCTATTTACGGGTCGGACCGACGGCGTAATCGGTGGCGCTGCGAGGGCGGATACTCCGGCGTCCCCGGATGGCGCGCGCCCCGTTCGATCTCGCCAAGAGCACGCGGGCACCCAGCCACTGATCCATCGATCATTTCGGCGCAACCGGGCATCGTCTTCACGGCATGGCTAATCCTTCCCATCTTGCGGATCGAACCTCTGAAGATCGATCCGCCGCCGCTTCTTGCGGATCACCGTCGGCAAGGGCGCCGCTCCGCCGGTGCGTTGCGCCGCGTCCCGCGCCCGCTCCTCGGCCGCTTGCCGCTCTAGCTTCCGCAGCCGGTTGCGTTCGTTCTCCTCGCGCCGCCGCTGTTTTTCGGCCGCCCGGCGCTCCCGTTCGGCGCTCCGTTCGGCCTTGGCCGCCTGTTGCTGCCGCTCCAGCGCCCGATGCTGGCGATGGCGGGTGGCGGCGTCCTGCTGCCGCTTCTGGTGTTCGCTCAACAGGCGGGCCGCCTCGCTGCGGGCCAGGGCGTCCACCTTGCCCGCCGGGTTCCCGTCCAGGTCGTAACGCAAGCCGTCGGGCCGGTGCAGCAACGCCAAAAGATAACCGGCCCGCCCGGTGTGGTTGGCCAGCACCTGCCGCAGCAGGTCGGGGTCCACCGGCTCGCCCCGCGCGACCAGCCGGGCGCGAATGTCCGCGTCGATGTCGCGCTTGAGCGGGAGGATCGCATCGTAGTCTGTCGGGAACGCCTTGGGAAAGCGGTCCATCAACAGGGCGTGCAGGGCGGCGGCGTGTTTCTTGGCGGCGGACATGGGCTGGCGGGCGGTCCCGGCGAGAGGCGTTATCGAGGAAACCCAATTTTTGCTAAAGTTACGCGGAGCGCGCGCGGGATTCCACTACCCGGGAATCGCGAAGCGCCCGAATCTCCCTTTTCGAACCGCCTTCCCGCTCGGTGGGGGGATGCCCAGGACGAAAGGCGCGATGACCGACCCGGCTCGCGAGGAGGGCTCCATTATGCTCGTTCGTCGGCGAACGTTGCTCTTGACCGCGGCGGCTCTGTCGTGGCTATCCGCAACCCGCGCGCAACCCGAGCGGGAATTCGAACAAACCTTCGGCGATCTCGACACCGTTTCCATCGCCACGGGCCGCGCCCAAGCCATCCAGACCGCGCCCGCCGTCGCCTCGGTGATCACGGCCGAGCAGATCCGCGATACCGGCGCCCGCGACCTGATCGACATCCTGCGGCAGGTGCCGGGGTTTTTCCTGGGTGAAACGGCCAATCCCTTCGGGCCGGCCGTGGCCGTGCGCGGCTTCACCTCCGCCTCCAATCAGACCACGCTGTTCATGGTGGATGGCGTCCCCCAGACCGAATTGGTGTTCGGGGATCGCTTCACCGCCCTGGGAAGAATTCCCCTGGACAGCATCGACCGGGTCGAGGTGATCCGGGGACCGGGTTCCGCCCTCCACGGGGCCGATGCGTTTTCCGCCGTGGTGAACATCATCACCCGGCGGGAGGTTCCCGAACAAAGCCAACTGGCGCTCGGCGGCGGCTCGCACGAAACCCGCAACGCGCGGGCGCTGGCCGGCGGACGCTGGGGCGACGTCGCGGTGGTCGGGGCCTTGGAGTATGACGAGACCGAGGGTTACGGGCCGTTCGTCGCGGCCGACCAGCAAACCCGTCTCGACGCGCTGTTCGGCACCCAAGCGTCGCTGGCGCCGGGAACGGCCCGACTCAACCGTCAGGAATTCGGGGCGCTGGTCAATTTCACGAGCCCGCGGGCCACGTTGGGACTGCGGGCCTCGGCCTAGCGAGATCTCGGGATGGGCGTCGGCCTGGCCGCCGCGCTCGATCCGGTCGGCGGCATCGACAGCACGCTCCTGGAAGGAACGTTCGGTTGGGCCGACCGGTGGGACGACTGGTCCGCGCGGAGCACCCTGAACGGGCGATTCCTGAACTACCAGGCCAACCACTGGCACTTTCTCCCCCCGGGAACCCTTGGGCTCTTTCCCGAAGGAGTGATCTTCAACGCGGAGTTCGACGAACGGTTCCTCCGCTGGAGCGGCGCGCTGGATTACGCGGGAACCCCCGGCCACGTCTGGACCTGGGGCGCCGGCGCCGAATGGGGCGAAGCGAAATTGCGCGCGGAAAGTCGTAACTACACGTTGGCCGACGGCCTCATCGTGCCGATCGGCCCCGTTCAGGATACCCTTCGCCAATACGATGCCGGCGCGACCACGACGCGCGACCTGTTGTTCGCCTACGTTCAGGACGAATGGCGCCTGCATCCCGACTGGACCTTCACCTGGGGTTTGCGCTACGACCACTATTCCGACTTCGGCGCCACGGTCAACCCGCGCGCCGCGCTGGTCTGGACCGCGCGGCACGACCTGACGGTCAAGGGGCTGTACGGCCGCGGCTACCGCGCCCCCACTCCGCTGGAACGGCAAGCCCGCCAACTTCCCGCCCTGGAACCCAACCCCACGCTCCGACCGGAGGAGGTGGACGCCGTCGAGTTGGCCCTGGATTACCATCCCCGACCGGAGGTGCGCGCGCGATTGAATGTGTTCTACCACGAGACCGACGACCAAATTCGGTATCAAAACACCGGCGGCCCGGAATTTCGGCCCGAAAACGTGGGCCGGCAAAAGGGCCACGGCCTGGAAGTCGAACTCTGGTGGGATCTCACCCGCGCCACCCGGTTCTACGGGTCCTACGCTTATCAGGACAACACCGACGAAACCACCGGTCGGGATGCCGGGTATACGCCGCACCATCAACTGTCGGCCCGGGTGCAAACCCAGTCTTCCTTCGGGTTGTTCGCGATCCAGGCCCGGTATGTGGGGAAACGGGAGCGGGTCGCGGAAGATCCGCGGCTGCGGCCGGAAACCTATGCCCTGCTGGACGTTTTCGCCCGCTACCCGTTCGCCAAACACTTGGAAGCCAGCCTGGACATCCGCAATCTGCTGGACGCCGAGGCGCAAGACGCCGGTCTGGGCACTGCCTTTCCCGGCGACATCCCCCTGCCGGGTCGAACGTTCTACTTCAACCTGATCGGGCGCTTTTAGTTCGACCTACGGCGCGACGCGCGCTCGTTCGTTTGCTTCAATGCGGGCGGGAACGCCCGTCCCGACCGGCGGCGCGGCCGCCGGGGGCGCTTCCGCCGACGCGGGCGCGACCCGCACGCGCAGGAGGCCCCGCTTTCGACCGGTTTCCGGGTCCACCGTGTCCATGGCGGCGTACAAACGGTCGGCCGGAACCAGGAACGGCTTATACTGCTCCAGGACATCGAGCACGAACGCGAGGTCTTCATCGGGGAGGTAGCCGCCCAGGGGCGAATGATGGCCGATCGCGACCCCAAACAGGGGTTGCCGGTTGAAATTGAGCACATAACGATAAGCAGGATCGTTCGCGCGATGCAGATGCGTCCGAAATTCCTCCAGGGTCAGGTCCCGCAGCACCGTCACCTCGAGGTCGGCGTTGGCCCGAATCAACTGGGCCAGTTCATCCAGGGTGAGCCCCAGGATGCGCGCCTTCCAATAGCCGACCGGCGCGCGCTCGAACACGGTGTGCTGGGTGGGGCGGTCCAGGCCCAGGGAGCGGAACAGGTTGACGACGGTGGCCGGTCCGCAGAACGCTGCATTGATCTGGTATTCAAAACCTTCCCGATAGGTGGCCGCCACCGGTTGCCGCCAGGCCCGCGCCAACCGCGCCGGGTCCTGATAGTACGCCGCCGCCGCGATCGAATCGAAGGGAACCGCTTCCTTCCCACAGGCGGCCAGCGCCAGGGCGAGCAGCAGGCCCATGCAGAGGCCGGCCCAGCGGCCGGTGTAGAGTACGGGGGAAGAGCGCACGGGCCTTCATCTCCGGTGGGCGGATCGCTCGATGAATGTTAGCAGCGCTCCATGAAGAATGTCGCATGGCGCGCGCGGTCTTCCTCCCGTTGCTCTGGTTCCTGGTCTGCGCGCGGGGGGTCTGCGACCCGGTGCTGGTCCTGTATCCCGAGGCGCCTCCACCCTATCAACAGGCCTTCGAACAAATCATGGCGGGCCTCGCGCGCGCCGCGCCCGGTCCGCTCCAGACTCTGGCGCTGGCTCCGGAGTGGGAGCCGGCTCAGGTCCGTCGCTGGCTGGACGACCGGCGGGACCACGCGAGCGCGCTAGTGCTGCTCGGCCAGCGCGCGCTCCACGCCTACGCCGCCGACTGGACCGAGCTGCCGGTGCTGGTCGGCGGCGTCAACGCCCTGCCCGGCCAAACGGCCTGGCCCGGGGTCAGCCTGATCGTCGATCCCGAGGTATTTGTGCGGACCCTGCGCGACTTGCTGCCCGCCGTCGACACCGTCGTGGTGATCCATCACGCGCAAGACCGAGTCTGGCTCCAGCAGGTGGAACAGGCCGCGGCGGGGCGGGGGCTGCGCGTCGCGCCGACGGCGGTCGCCGACCCGACGACCGCCGTCCGGGAAATCACCCAGACCTTCGAGCGGATCGATCCCCGGACCACCGCACTGTGGTTTTCCCGCAACACCCTCAGCCTCAATACCGAACTGATCGTTCCGTTCGTCTTGGAAGAGACCTGGAACCGCCGGATCGCGGCGTTTTCCGACACCGTGACCCACACCCAGCGCGGGTTGCTGTTCTCGCTCTATCCCGACTACGGCGGCGTGGGCGAGGAACTGGGCGGCCGCCTGCGGACCGCCGGGGGCGCGCCCGCCGCCGACCTGCGCTACACCCGCGCCGCGCGCCTGGCGCTGAACGTCCGCACCGCCCGCCGCCTGGGCCTCCACCCGGGTCCGGAGCTGCTCGAGCGGGCCGGTCAGTTGTTTCCCTTGCCGTAGGCGATCCCGGCGATGCGCGCGCGGCCCTCGCTCTTTCCCTGGACGCTGCGGCAGGTGCTGGGGCTGGTTTAACTGCTCGGCGTCGCGCTGCTGGCGGCGGCGCTCGCCGGTTGGCTGCGGGACCATTTGCACGTCCAATTCCGGGAAACCTTGCTGGGGAACGGCCGCTTCCTGGTCGAGCGGTTGGCCGAGGACAGCCGCCTCGCCCTCATCCAGCGCGCGCCGGCCAACGTCCGGATGCGCGCGGCCCTGACCCGCGACTTTCCCCACGTCGCGGGCGTCGCCGTCCTGACCCATCGCGGGGAGCCGCTGGTGGCGGAGGGCGCCCTGCCGGTTGCGTGGGCCGCCCTGCCGCCCCTGGACGGCGCCGCCGGCGGCGCGCGCCTGATTTGGGAAGACGACCGCTATCTGGTGCTGGTCGCCCCGGTGCGGGTCGTCGCCGACGCGACGGAGCCGGATCCGTTTGCGGTGGACGACCCGGCCGCCCCCGCCGCGCCCCCCGACCGACCGGCTCCCGCGGAGTGGCTGGGGGCGGTGGTGCTGATGCTGAGCAAATCCGCCACGGACGCGGCCGTGCGCGCCACCTACCAGCAGATGCTGGCGGCGATCGCCGCGGGCGCGACCGTCGTGGGCGTCGGGTTGCTCGCCGTGCTGGGGTGGATCACCCGGCCGCTCCAGCGGCTGGCCGAACGGATGACCGATCCCGAGACTCCGCGGCTCTATACCCCGGCGCCCGTGCGCGGCGTCCGCGAGGCGCGCGCCATGGCGGCGGCGTTCAACGCCTTGCTCGCCGCCTTCGCCGAAGCCAACCGGGAACTGGTCGCCAGCAACTTCGCCCTGGAGCGCGCCCGCCAGGATTTGACCGGGCGGGTGCGGAAGGCGACCGGGGACTTGATGGCCACGCTGGATGAGTTGGAACGCCAGAATGTCGCGCTGCGGGACGCCCGCGAACAGGCCCTGGCCGCCAGTCGGGTCAAATCGGAATTCCTGGCCAACATGAGCCACGAGATCCGCACCCCGATGCACGGCATGTTGGGCTTCATATCGGTGCTGGCCCAGGCCGACCTGCCGCCGGCCCAGGCCGAGTCCGCGCGGATGCTGATGACCTCCGCCGAGCATCTGGTGAAGGTCATCGACGGCATCCTCGATTTCTCGAAACTGGAAGCGGGGAAAGTCGTCCTGGATCGGTCGCCCTTCTCCCCGCGCGCGGCGGCGCGCGCCGCCGTGGGGCTGTTCGCGCCCGCCGCGCGGGCCAAGGGCCTGACGCTCGAGCTGGCGCTCGATCCCGCCCTGCCGGCGCGCGCGATCGGCGACGAACAGCGGTTGCGCCAGATCCTCGCCAACCTGGTGGACAACGCCATCAAATTCACCGCGCGCGGCGGCATCCAGGTTCGGGTCGATCTCGCCTCGCGCGGGCCTCACGCCGCCACCCTGCGGGCGACCGTGCGCGATACCGGCATCGGGATCCCGCCGGAATGCCAGGCCGCGATTTTCACCGCGTTCGATCAGGGCGACGGCGCCGCGCCCCGACCACCGGGCGGCACCGGCCTGGGGCTGGCCATCTGCCGGCAGCTGGCGACGCTGATGGGAGGCCGAATCACGGTCGACAGCCGACCCGGAAGCGGCTCGACCTTCCAGGTCGAACTGGAGGTCGAGGGGGCGGCGGGGGAGGCCGAGACCGAAGGCGAGCGCCGCGAACCGGAACTCGGATTGCTTCAGGAATCCCCGGAACCCAAGCCGCCGCCACCCGCGCGGTTACCGCCCTCCCGGCCGGAGGCGGAACGCACCGACCTCGGCCCCGTCACCGGCGCGCCGGAGGCGGGTGCCCGGGAACCGATCCGGATTCTGGTCGTGGACGATAACCCCGTCAACCGCGCGCTGGCGCGGATCGTGTTCGCCGAGGAGGCCGCCGAGGTCGACGAGGCGCCCGACGGCCGAGCGGCGCTCGAGGCTTGCCAGCACACCCGCTATGACCTCATTCTCATGGATCTCCGGATGCCCGGCATGGACGGTCTGGAAGCCACCCGCCGCCTCCGGCGGTGGGCGGACAATCCCAATCGCGCCGTCCCGATCGTCGGCCTGACCGCGGCCGTGCTGCGGGAGGATCGCGATCAACTGTTGCAAGCGGGGTTTTCCGACTGTCTGTACAAACTGCTCAAGGCTGAAACGCTGGCCGCCATCCTCGCGCGGTGGGGCCTCGACCGGTGCCAGCCCGAGCGGTCGCCGCCAGCCCCACCCAGTCGAGGTGACCCATGACGCGCCTTCCCGATCCCGATCCCGCCGGTTCCCCCGGCGACTCGAGCCCTCCGCCCGCCCTGGAGACCGTCCTCGACCTGCGCTACCTGCAACCGTTCACTCGCCGGCCGGGGCCGCTCCGCCATCTGGTGCAAACTTTCCTCGACAGCAGCGCACCGATCCCCCACCGGCTGGAGCTGGCGAGCGCCCGTCGCGACCACCCGCAAGTTCGAGAACTCCTGCACGAGTTGCACGGCGCCGCCCAGGGCGTGGGCGCCCGACTCCTCGAATCCACCTGCCAGCGGCTGCTCGCGCGTTCGCCGACCGCGCTCGAAGACCGATCCACCCCGGTCGCCGCGGAGATCGCCGCCGCGCTCCAACCGACCCGCGCGGCCTTCGCCCGGTTTCTCGACGGATTGCCTCCCGCCTCCGAACCGACTAGCGGGCGGCCGCCGGCCCCGGCCACCCTGCTGGTCCTGGAGGACAGCGCGACGCTCCGGGCGCTGCTCCGGAATCTGCTGGCCGACGACTACCGCCTGATCGAAGCCGACACCGGGCGCGCCGCGCTGGCGGCCTGCGCGGGCGAACCGCCGCCGGACCTGCTGCTGGTCGATCTCAATGCCGGCGCGTGGGGGTATCTGATCAAACCGCCGGAACCGGATACCCTGCACGCCGCCCTCGAGACCGCGCTGGCGCGCGCCCGGGACGCCGCGCGTGCGGCCGCCCAGCGGGTGAACGACGTTGCCACCGGGCTCCTCATGGCCCACCACCACCTCGGCGAGGACGAGGTATCGCCATCTGAAACTGCCTTCCGGCCATACCGATCTGGTGGGCTGTACGCTGCTCGGTGAAATCGTCTATCAGTACCGGCCGCTGGAGGTGGTCGACGCGGCCAGCGGCGAAGTGCATCGCGTCAAGCGCTTTACCCGCGACCAGTTCTGTGCGCCGCTGGCGTATTTCGAGCAGAAGTTCGAACTGACCAACGATCAGGTGCGGCAGGGTCTCAAGCGCCTGGAGCAGGCGGGGCTGATCGTCCGCGAGTACCGGACCATCACGGTGGCGGGCCGCGAGGTGCATGGCATGGCCTTTATCGCCCCAGTACCGGCGGCCATCCAGGCGATCACCCCAGAACCGGACGGTGCCCATCATCCAAAGCGCCGACCTGCGGCGATCCTCCCGGTACGCCGCCCCGCCGCCCCACCGGGGGACGCGGCGCCCGAGCCGGGGGACGCGGTGTCCGTACCGGGGGTCGCGGTGTCCGTACCGGGGGGGGGGCGGTACAGAAACCGCCATACCAAGATTCCTTACCAGAAACCCCTCAAGACCCCAAACCCACCCCTCCGACCTCCCCAAACGCCGCGGAGATCGCAACGGCAAAGTGGAGTAGGCGGCGTTCGCTCGAAAACGAAAACCCAGTTACGACCGTCGCTCCTCAGGAAAACACCCCCGATCCCACTCCGACAGCGTCGCCACCGCTCTCCGAAACGCCCCGGGACCCCGCGCCGGATGTTCCGCTGGTGTTCGATTTTCACCTGGCCCGCCTCGATCAGGCGGAGCAGGCGGAATTCCGCCAACGACTCGCCCGCTTGCCGCTGCCCCTGGCGCAGTTGGTGCTCGATGAGTACAACAGCGCGGTGGGCCGGGGCGTGCTGTTTCACAACCGCTGGGGTTGGGTGGAGTACCTGATTCGCAAGGCCCAGCGCGGCGAGTTCATTCCGACCTCCGATCTGGCGGCCCGCCGCCGGGCGCTGGCGGAGCCCCCGCCGGTGCCGCCGGCGGACGTCGCCCCGCCGCCGGCGCCCAGCGCGCTTTGGGAAGAGCGCCGCGCCGCGCTCCAAGGCGTGCTGACGGACGGTGAGTTCGCGACCTACGTGCTCCCGCTGCGGGGGGTGGAGGACGGTGCCACGCTGTGGCTGGAGGCCCCCAACCGTTATCTGGTGAACTGGATCACCGCGCATTGGCCGGTGTTCGAGCAGGCGCTGGCGCCGCACGCCGCCCTCGCCCTCGGCGTGCGCCTGGAAAGCGGCTGAGGGCGTCCGCGCCGGTCCCGGCGTTCGCTGGATCGTCGGCGAGTGGATTCTGCCCGCACGGGCGCCCGCCGCGCGAGCCGAGCAAGCGGGGGCGCGGCGGTTGCGGCTGTTACGGCGGGCGATTCGCGCCCGTCGTGAACGCCTGGTAAGGAGACCTCGGCCGGCGTTTCCTGGCTTGATTCGGCTTGGCTAAGATGAGCCCAACAGAGCTTTCGAGGTGTACCGTGCAAGTCAATAGGTGGGAGGCCGAGAACCGGCGGTCCAGTCTGATCGTGGCGGCGGAACAAGGCGAGGAGGTCCTGAACGCCCGCAACGGTTTGCCCGTCGCCCGGATCGTTCCCTACGGTTCCCCGCTAGTCAACCCATCCGGCGCCTGGAAGGGCTGGGTCCCCGATTCGACCGACTGGCGGTCCGCCGCGACCGAGCGGGCGATCGAACGGTGCTTCCACGACGAAGACGATGCGCCGGCTGCTGGATACCTGCATCCTCTACGACTGGATGACGGGCGCCATGGCGCGGATGTTTGTGGTTTGCTACAGATCGCAAGCTGCGAATCCGACGGTGGTTCGGAATCGTCTTGCGGAAAAGACCTCGATTTCGCTTTATGACATCCCTTTTTAAATGGCCATGTATCGAGTGCTTTTTATCATTCTGCTGCTCGCCGGTTCCGGGCTGGGGCAGGCCGACACCTCCCCTGAAAGGATTTGCGGGAAACTCCCCATGAACGATCCGAAGCGGGAAAGCCAGCCGGCTTTTCGACTCGGTTGCGAGCGGGGGGCGGACGGCGGCGAACAGATTCAATTGCTTGTCGATGGAGAAGAGCCGCTCGTGTTGGCCGGCGTCGACGGGGAATCGCTTGGGTCGGAGGAAATTCTCTTCGACCCCGCGTCCGTGATCGTGCGGTTGCTCGAAGGGCCGCCGAACCTCTACTGGATTCAGTACGGCCATCGCAGGACGCGGGAAGTCGGTCATGTGGAAATCGATTACCGGCGTCACTGGGTCGTGTCGCAGGGCAATAGCCGGAAAACCCTTTTTGATAAATGGCTTACCAGGAGCTACGCCAGCCGGGGTGGAGTGAACTCATCGACCTGGGAAGACATTGCGTTGACTTATCGGGAAGAGAACTTGCGCGTTATCAAGACGACTTCGGGAACCACCGACTTCGATCCCGAACTGTACGGCGAAGAGACCTGCGCGCTGGGCGAGGTGTTCTGTGAAAATCAGTGCGGAGACCTCGACGGCGGAAAGGCGCGGTTCGCGGAGAGTTGCGTCGAGGAATGCCTCGACGGCAAGGGGGTCATCAGGTTCGCCGATCGCGAGTATCGGGTTAAGACCTCGAAAGACATCGCGATTAAGAGCGGCAAGGTCAGTTTGGGGCCGAACGTTTGGACCCGGCAGTATTGGCCGAGGCGGTATACCTGTGCGGAACAAACTCTTATCGAATCCCCAGTTCGTTTCCTGGTCGTGGACGATGGTGTTGCCGCCTGGCTGGTCGTGCGCGACAAAGCGCCGCTCGGTGCAGGCGAAGACCTACCGAAAGAGTCCTTGCCCGATCCCGAGAGTCCGGCTCCTATTCCCGCCGTCGCGGCGTGCTGGCTTTACAACCGCTCGCCTTGGAACGAAGCAAACTCGACCCGCGCCTATCCGCCGGCGCCACCCGAGCAGGTCCGTCCCCAACACTTCGTACCGGAGGATTGCTGTCAGGTCGAAACCTTCGCCGACGGCCATCGGACCTTCGTTTACGAAACCGTGAAAGAGGACCAGCCCGGTCGCCTGTTGGCGATTTTCGCCCACTCCTCGCAGCGCTGCCACAGCGCCAATCTCGCCGAGGACGGGCGCTGGGGCAAGGCGCTACTCGATTGGGTCGGCAACCCGGTTTTCAGCCCCGACGGTCGCCAGCTCGCTTACCGGGCCGAGCAGGACGGCAAGAAATTCATCCAACTCCAAGCCGTCGACGATCTTTATCGAATCGCTCCACGGCATCGATCTCGACGGCGACGGCAAGGAGGAGTACGTCATCAACGCTCAGAGTCGTAAAGAGCGGCCTGAGGACCGGTCGAAGAAGGATTTCTCTCTGGTGCTCCTGGTCGGGAGCACCAACGGTAGCCATCGACGGTGGACTCAAGAGCATCAGGGCGATTTCGAAGATTTTCGCGACGTTCGTTATGCCGTCGCCGTCGACGGGATCATGGAGATCTTCGTCGACGGGAGCGGTTCTGCGGAATTTGCCACCCGGGTCTACACCCTGAAGGACGGCCAGCCGGTCGCGACCGCTCTGGGCTTTCACGAGGGGGATTGACCGGGGCAATCGCGCCAGGGGCGGGATGGCTTCTCTTTTTATACCATCATCTAACTCACCAGTCCTCCCTTTCACCCCCCCCTGCTGCTCCCGCTTCCCCCAGCCGCCGCACGCCCGGCTTACCCGGAAAAAAACGAAACACGTAACATGTAATAAGTTCCTAACCCCCGCTAACGTTCGATTAGCGGGGGCTGGAAAAGGGATTTTGTTGGGGGCAGAATAGCGGTTGGGTTGGGTTGGAAGGAGTGGGGTGATGAGGAAGTTAGATGATGATATAAATAGCGCGGAAGTCCCGGCGGCGGGTCCCACCTTCCTCCCGGCCCTGCCGGCGGCGGTACGGGACTACGTCCATGCAGCCCTGGCCCCGCGTACCCGCCAGGCGTATCGCGAGGACCTGGCCCGGTTCCTGGCCTGGGGCGGGCGGATTCCCAGTTCGCCGGAGGTCGTGGCGGCGTATCTGGCGGCCCATGGGGCGAGCCACGCGCCGGCCACGCGGGGGCGCTGGGCGGCGAGTTTGAGCCGGGCGCATACCAGCCAGGGTCTGGCCGATCCA
>JRYF01002483.1_pt1 | contig 15672 bp, 12 predicted proteins | sample 235331 | NCBI WGS metagenome assembly JRYF01 (sample SAMN03074217, study PRJNA261475) | activated sludge metagenome | biome: Wastewater Treatment Plant; feature: Wastewater; material: Activated sludge; isolation source: activated biomass of a wastewater treatment plant treating hydrocarbon... ...
GTGAAAAACTAAAAGTGAAAAACTAAAAGTGAAAAGTTAAAAATTAAATAGTATGGCAACATTTGATAAAAAGAAGATTTTCAATCTGGAATTAGCAATCGAATACTCCGAAGGTGGTGTAATCAGCAAACAAGTAACTAAAAGTAAAGCGGGAAACATCACGCTGTTTTCTTTCGATAAAGGAGAAGGGCTTTCAGAACATACAACTCCTTTTGATGCCGTTGTGCAATTATTAGATGGCGAAGCTGAAATCACAATTGGAGGTGAAGTTTTTCACTTAGTGAAAGGCAATTCTATTATTATGCCTGCCAATGTGCCTCATTCTCTTATGGCAACTGAGCGTTTTAAAATGTTGCTGACGATGATTAAAGATGATAATAATTGATATGCTGTAAAAATGAACGGAAAACACAATATCGCAATCGGTTTTATCACTATGGGAGCATTTATGCTCTATGGTTTTTTGCTGATTTACCTCAGAGATTTTGCACCCAATGCCGAGGAATGGGCAAATTCGTATAGCAACGGCAAGCATTTTGAAGCACGATTGGCACACGTACACGGTAATTTATTTGCCTTTCTAAATATCGTCATCGGTTTTTTGCTCTTGCATTTCAAAGAGAATTTACACTATTCAAAAGCCATTTCTTGGTTGGCTATAATCGGGTTGCTAATGCCAATAGGTATTTGGGCAGAACTGTATTTGGGTTTACCTCCGATTTTTGTTTTGATTGGTGCACTGTCTATGACAGCTTCTGTTTTTATTGCCGGGTTTAGCTTTTTTAAATTTAAAAATGAAATCAAAAAACAACATTGATAAATGAAAGCACTTAAAATCATACAGACAGTTCTATTAAGTGTCATTGGTGCAATATCCATATTTATGACTACTTCTGTCATTTTTGATTTATTCGGTATTCGAGAAAAAGAAGGTAACTATGTCTTGTTTATCGTTTACACCAATTTGATATGTGGTATTCTGTATTTGTTGGCTGCTTATACCACTTGGACAAAACCCAAACTAAGTTTTAAAACCTTACTCATTTCATTATCCCTACTGATTATCGCATTTGTTGCATTTCTATTGTATATACAAAATGGCGGAATACACGAAGAAAAAACGGTAAAAGCGATGCTATTCAGAATTGTATTTACTGCGATAATGACGGGTATTAGTTGGCTGATTTTAAAAAAGAGAAATTTAATTAAAGAAAAGTAAAACAAAAAAATTTATCTAATTATGTTAGTGAATACTCACAAACTCATTTTCATCTCAATACTTTTTATTGGGTGGAACACAGTGCAGGCACAAGAAGTCTGGACACTAAAACAATGTATTGATACGGCACAAGTACATAACAAAAACTTGCAAATTAACCGTAATAACATCAGCATTAGCGAACAAAGAGAAAAGGAAGCAAAAGCCAACCTAATTCCAAAAATCACAGCTAATGCAGATTACAAGTATTTTATGGAGTTGCCTACGCAACTAATGCCAATGAATGCACTTAATCCATCTGCACCCAAAGGGCAGTTTAGGGATTTACAATTTGGCGTTCCACACAACATCAATGCAAATATTCAATTGGCAATGCCTTTGTACAATCCACAAATTTATGGTGCGATTGAGAATACAAAAATTGCTAATGAATTAACTCAACTGCAATATCAGAAAACAGAAGAACAAGTTTTATTTGATATAACAACACTTTACTACAATGCACAAATTCTAAAACATCAACTGGATTTTATGGATAGCAATCTGATTAACTCAAACAGATTATTGCAAAATATGGAATTGCTAAAAAGTCAGTTGTTGGCAAAAGGTTCTGATGTAAACAAAGTGAAATTACAAACGGAACAATTAACCACGCAAAGAGAAAATGTTTACAGTAAATATTTACAAGTATTGAACGCTCTGAAAATGAATATGGGCATTTCATTAGAAGAAAATATAACGGTTGTAACCGATATTTTTCAACCAACATTAACAGATAATTCTTCTCGCAACTCATTGGATTTACAGCTTATCAATACGCAAAACAAACTTTTGAACAACGAACTTAAAATCCTTAACCGTTCGCGTTATTTACCTTCTTTGAATTTCATAGCTTCTTATGGTACAACAGGTTTTGGGTATGACAAAACACCCAATGATTTTTTAGATTTCTATCCGATTGGTTTTGCAGGAATACAGCTTAGTTACCCACTTTTTAACGGTACCGTTACACAACGAAAAATCAATCAGAAAAAATTGGAAATCAATAATAATGAATTGCAAGCACAACTAATTTCTGACAAAAATGAAATGGAAATTGAAAATGCCATTCGTCAACGGGCGATTGCCGAAAACACCATTATGAATACAGAAAATCAAATTGATTTAGCCAAAACAATTTATGATCAAACCATACTGCAACAAAAACAGGGAACGGCAAGTTTGACCGATGTTTTATTGGCTGACAACGCTTTGCGTGAAGCACAACAAAATTATTTAAACGCCATAATTGACTTTTTAAAAGCTGATTTGGAATTCAAAAAATTAACAGGAACGATTGCAATTTAGAATTATGAATTATGAATTAAGGCTGAATTAAGAATTAAAAATGTACGATATGAAAAAAATAATCTGGATAATAGTAGGAGTTGCAATTGTTGGTTTGGTAATATTCAAATTGACAAGTAATAAAAAAACAACTGAAAGTAAGGTTTACCAATTCGATAAAGAAAAACCAATATTAGTTGATGTGGATACTATTCAATTGAAAAATATCAATGAAGAAGGCGTTTTTACAGGGACTTTTGAACCTAATCGAGAAGTGAAAATAAGTGCTGAAACACAAGGTAAAATTAATGCTGTTTTAGTAGATGTAGGTAGCTATGTTCAACAAGGGCAAACACTCATTCAATTGGATAATTCACTTTTAAAACTACAATTACAAACCGTTGAAGTGCAAATTGAAGGTTTGCAAGATGATGTAAATCGTTATACCATTTTAACGGAAGCCGATGCCGTGCAAGGTGTTCAATTGGAAAAAGCAAAGTTGGGGTTGAAATCTGCAAAAGTGCAAAAAGCAACTTTGCAAGAACAAATCAATAAAACAACTATCAAAGCTCCATTTAGTGGTGTTGTAACAGCAAAACTAAGTGAAATTGGAGCTTTTGCAGCACCCGGAGTTCCTTTGTTGCAAATTACCGATATAAGCACACTTAAATTTACGGTAAACGTACCTGAAAGTAATTTAAAGCAATTTCAACCCAATCAAAATTATAACATTTCAGCGGATGTTTTCCCTGAACTAACATTGAATGGAAAATTATCTATGATTGGAAGTAAGGCAAATATGGGAAATAGTTTTCCTGTACAATTTCAAGTAGAAAACACCAAACAATCCACTATAAAATCAGGAATGTTTGGAAAGGTTTCTCTATCCGAAAACGAAGTAAAACAAGGTATTATTATTCCGTCTTCTGCCATTATAAATAGTGAAAATCAAGCACAAGTTTATATCGTGAAAAATGGAAAATCAGTTTTGCAAACGATTACAATTTCTAAAAATATTGGGAATAAAACGATTGTTTCAGGTGGTTTAAATGTTGGAGACATTATCGTAACAAATGGCTTTATCAATCTTTTTGACGGAGCGAATATTAATATAAAATAAAATCAGCGAAATATGAATATTACAGAAATATCAATAAAACGACCATCGCTGATTATTGTTCTTTTCAGCGTATTTGCCCTTTTGGGAATTATCGGCTTTAAGAATTTGAGTTATGAATTAATGCCCGATTTTAACCAACCTGTTGTAGTGATTAAAACAGTTTATCCCGGTGCTGAACCCAATGAAGTTGAAACTTCTGTTTCCCGAAAAATAGAAGATGCCCTTTCCAATTTGGAAGGTGTGGATTATTTGGTTACAAAATCATTACCCAATGCTTCCGTTATCATTGCCAATCTAAAATATGGAACCGATTTAGATAAAACGATGCAAGATGCTCAAAGCTATATTGATAACATTCGTAAGGACTTGCCAAAAGATATTTTAAGCCCTGAAATGAGCAAAGTATCGCCCAACGATTTACCAATAATGTCCGTAAGTGCAACGAGCAATCTAAAACCGACCGAGTTTTATCAAAAAATGAAAGATGATTTCTTGCCTCAAATTCAACAAATAAAAGGCGTGGCAGAAATCACCATTTTAGGCGGAGAAGAACGAGAAATACAAGTAAAAGTAGATAAGGAAAAACTGAAGTTGTATAAAATTTCCTTGTATCAAGTCGTAGAAGCAATTAACCGTTCGGGTATTGATTTACCAGCAGGAAAAATACAGACTGAAACAGAAAACAACTCTGTACGATTGGTTGGAAAGTACAATGATATTGCAGATATACAGAACGTTCAAATAGCAATGCCTTTTCCAGGAAGTCCTGTCTATGTAAAAGATATTGCCGAAGTAACAGACGGTATCAAAGAAATTACTTCATACAGCCGTTTTAACGGAATGACAGGAATTGGTTTAATGGTCAAAAAACAAGGTGATGCGAATGCTATTGATGTTTCTACCTTGATTAAAGAAAAGTTTCAATCTATTGAAGAACATAATGCCAATTCTGATGTGAAATTTGTCGTAACAGACGACAGTACGGACAATACCATTGCAGCCGTTAATTCAGTAGTTATCGATTTAATAATGGCGGTCATTTTAGTTTCCCTTGTAATGCTATTATTCCTTAGAAGTTACCGAAACGCATTAATCGTTGCTGTTGCCATTCCAACTTCTCTAATAACAGCTTTTGGAACAATGTGGCTATTAGGTTACACGCTCAACCTAATGACGCTTTTGGCAATGTCTTTAGTTATTGGAGTTTTGGTAGATGATGCCACCGTGGTTTTAGAAAATATACAACGCCATTTGGATATGGGCAAAGACAAGCGAAAAGCAGCAATGGACGGACGAATGGAGATTGGTTTTTCTGCTGTTTCTATTACTTTGGTGGACGTAGTCGTTTTTGTGCCAATACTATTTTTACAAGTATTTGTAGCCGATATGCTCAAACAATTTTCGGTAGTTATTATTGTAACCGTTTTAACGAGTTTATTAGTCGGTTTCACCTTAACACCTTGGTTGGCTTCACGAATTGGAGAAAAAGATAATTTAAAACCAAGCAACTTTTTCAATCGTTTTTTATTGTGGTTTGAAAAACAATTAGACCGTTTTATCAATTGGTATAGCGGTACATTGAAATGGGTTTTAAATCATAAACTTATTTTTACAGGCTTTGTTCTTTTACTTTTTGTAGGAACTGCCGTGATGATGAAACAGGGAATTATCGGAAAAGAATTAATTGCAACAGGCGACCAAGGAAAATTTCGTTTAGCATTAGAATTTGATAAAAATATTTCCCTTGAACAAAACAACAAAGTTTCTGAAAAAATAGAAACATACATTTTACAGCAACCCGAAGTAGAAAGTGTATTTAGTAATGTTGGCGGACCGAGTACAGGAATTGGAAGTTTGGGAGTTGGTTCTGCAAATAAAACAGAATTTACTGTTCAATTAAAATCCAAAAAAGAAACCAACAATCTTTCTACGGAAATTTTTATGCGAAAACTACGTGATGATTTACAAAATGACTTTTCGGGAGTAAATTATTCCATAATGGCATTGGGATTAATTCCACGAACTGCACCGATTGAAATTACATTAAGTGGAAGCGATTTAAATAAGGTAATGCAAACAGGAAATGATTTAAAAACCATTATCGAAAAAATCCCGGGAGCGGATAATGTTCGTCTTTCTGTAGAAACAGGAAGTCCTGAACTAAAAGTTATCCCCGACAAAGATAAAATGCAACGCTTAGGATTAAATACGGCTTATGTGGGTGTCAATTTACGAACCGCATTTACAGGAAATGACGATGCCACTTTAACCGAAGGCGGAACAGAATATCCCGTTCGTATATGGTTAGATAAATTTAGTCGCCAAAATGAAGATGACATAAAGCAGTTGAATATCATAAATCCAATGGGCGTTCCCATTGAAGTATCACAAATTGCAAATATAGAAAAAGACAATTCGCCCTCACTTTTAGAGCGTAAAGACCGTCAACCTGCCGTTACACTAACTGCCGATGCCTTAGGTCGTCCGTCTGGAACAGTAGCTGATGATGTGGTGGAATATATCAACAAAAATCCTTTACCAGACGGCATACAAATGACTTGGGGAAGTGATATTAAAAGGCAAAACGACAGCTTTGGTGCATTGGGTTCTGTTTTGTTGATTTCCTTTGTGCTAATCTATCTGATTATGGTTGCATTATACGATAGTTATATTTATCCGTTTGTTGCCTTATTTGCTATTCCAGTTGCGGCAATCGGAGCATTTTTAGCACTTAATTTATCATTGAGCAATCTCAGTTTATTTGCTCTGTTAGGTTTAATTATGCTGATGGGATTAGTGACCAAAAACTCAATTTTAATCGTGGACTTTACTAACCAAATGAAAGCAGAAGGAATGCACTACAAAGAAGCCATTGTTTTGGCAAGTAAAGGAAGAATGCGACCTATTTTGATGACGACTTTATCAATGGCTATCGGAATGTTACCTATAGCATTAGCAACAGGAACATCAGCCGAATGGAAAAACGGATTGGCTTGGGTAATTATTGGCGGTTTACTTTCGTCATTGGCTTTAACTGTTTATTTAGTACCAATGGTTTATGATATTGTGGATAGTTTGAAAGCTAAGTTTAGCAAAAAAAACCAATAATATTAAGTCTTTGGCAGGAGTAAGAATATAGAATATTATGATTATTATTCATTTCTTCTCCTTGCCAAAGCACAATTTTTTAAAGAAAAAAAGTAAAATGAAAACAATTATTTTAGCTATTATTTCAGCATCTATTTTGGTAGTGATTTCACCTGATAACTCTGAAAGCTATAACTTAACAGTAGAAGTTGAAAATTTGAGAAATTCAAAAGGAACGGTTCAAATAACATTGTACAACAAAGACGGTTCTATTCCTGATGAACAGTATAAAAATCACTTCAAAATGGGAAAAGCAAGTATTATAAATGGAAAATCTCAATGTACATTTTCAAACTTGCCAAAAGGCAATTATGCAGTAAACATTTTGCACGATGAAAATAGTAACGGAAAGATTGACAAGGGATTGATCTTACCAAAAGAAGGAATTGGTTTTTCAAATTATTCTTCAATAGGATTAACCAACAGACCGAATTTTAAAAAAGCAAGTTTTGAATTAAACCAAAATAAGACAATTAAAGTAAAAGTGATTTATATGTAATCCAACACACCGTGTAAGCACATCTCGCATTAGCTTCGCTGAACTTGCGTTTCGCACAAAGCCACGCTAAAGCCAAAATGCGAGAAGAGCTTACACTACCTACTTTAAAAAATTATTTTTTCTTCCCTTTCTAAAAATTTCAAACTGCCATTTCACAGCCGACACAACAGATAAACCCTTTACAGACAAGGACTTGACAACACTAAAGACAGAACGCCAGCCTGTAACATCGGTTTTGCAAGAGAGCGGGTGAAGTGCTTCAATTGAAACTTTTTCGCTATCTTTGAAGTCCAGTTCTTTGATTGGAGTTTAGTGCTAAAAGTCCGCTCCCTCGCAAAGCCCCGAGACGTTGGCAGCAATGGTAACGGACGACACTACCAAGACCAAACGGACAGAAAAAACGAGCAGACAATGACACAAGACAAAGATTTAATTTTTGCCCAACACACATTTTTTTGTTTTTCTGCCACCGCACAAGTGGCACATTTGGTTTTGCCCGACACACAACGCCAACGCTTCGCAAAACCAAAAGAGCCACTTTTTTCCAACGCTTTGAATACAGCGTTTCAGAATTTTACTAACTTTGCCACCAAATGAAGTTTTTTGCATACATATTCAGCATTTACATTTTGGCATTATCAGTAATGCCTTGTAGTGATGCGTCTAATGATTGCAGAAGTAAAACCGAAGTTGCAGAACGTGCAGATGCTCACAGCCACAAGAGCGACCATAACGATACTTGCAGTCCGTTTTGTACTTGTACTTGTTGTGGTACAACGGCAAGTACAAATCTCGGAGTTTATAAACTTTGTATAAAGAAAACCCCTGTAAGTTCAAAAATCACATTCCCAAGACGTGATTTTGTATTAGTTTCCAATTTCTACGGAAACATTTGGCAACCGCCTAAGATTAACGCTTAATTTTTTTGGTTTAATGTACTATCGGTACAAGCATAACGCTATGCGTTAGTTGCTGTATTTACCGTGCTTTCGTGCATTTACCTTTCTTTCTGTTTCCTACGGAAAGTGTTTAAATCCATTCGTGTTAATCAATAATCAAATAAATTGTGTTAGACAGTATTATAAAATTTAGCATAAAAAACAAGTTAGTCATTGGAATAATGACCTTGTTACTCATCTTATGGGGAAGTTGGAGTGCTACCAAACTGCCCATTGATGCCGTTCCTGATATTACCAATAATCAGGTGCAAATAATTACGCTTTGTCCTACATTGGCAGGACAGGAAGTAGAGCAATTAGTTACATTTCCTATTGAACAAAGCATTGCCAACCTGCCCGATTTAGAAGAAACCCGAAGTATTTCACGGTTTGGGCTTTCGGTTATTACGGTTGTATTTGATGATGATGTGGATATATATTTTGCCCGACAGCTTGTCAATGAAAAACTGAAAGAAGCCGAAGAAAAAATCCCAAAAGGCATTGGCACACCCGAACTTGCACCTGTAAGCACAGGTTTGGGCGAAGTGTACCAATACATCATACACCCCAAAAAAGGGAGTGAACATAAATACAATGCCAAAGACTTGCGTACTATGCAGGATTGGATTGTTGCCCGACAGCTAAACGGAACAAAAGGCATAGCCGAAGTAAACAGTTTTGGTGGCGAACTGAAACAATATGAAGTAGCCGTAAATCCCAACCGCTTAAAGGCAATGGGTGTAAGTGTTACCGATATTTTCAATGCTCTTGAAAAGAACAATCAGAATACAGGTGGTGCATACATTGACAAAAAACCAAATGCTTACTTCATTCGGGGTATTGGTTTGGTTACTTCGTTGGAAGATGTAAAAAACATAGCTGTAAAAAACACTAACGGCAGTATTCCGATTTTTATAAAAGATGTTGCAGAAGTTCGTTTTGGTAATGCGGTTCGCTACGGAGCATTAACCTACAATGGCGAAGTAGATGCCGTTGGCGGTGTGGTAATGATGCTCAAAGGCGAAAACAGCAACGAAGTAGTAAAACGTATCAAAGAAAAATTGCCTGTCATTCAGAAATCTTTGCCCGATGATATTGTCATTGAGCCTTATTTGGACAGAACAGATTTAGTTGGCAGAGCAATCAGCACCGTAGAAAAGAATTTAATTGAGGGAGCGTTGATTGTCATTTTCGTGTTGGTGCTGTTTTTGGGAAATTTAAGAGCAGGTTTAATTGTGGCTTCCGCTATTCCGTTGTCAATGCTGTTTGCTTTGGGAATGATGAATGTTTTCGGAGTAAGTGCCAATTTAATGAGTTTAGGAGCTATTGACTTTGGTTTGATTGTGGACGGTGCAGTTATTATTGTAGAAGCCACTTTGCATCATTTAGGATTACGTAAATCAATGGGAAGACTTACCCAATCGGAGATGGACAATGAAGTTTTTGTTTCTGCATCAAAAATTCGAAAAAGTGCAGCATTTGGCGAAATTATCATCCTAATAGTGTATATCCCCATTCTCACATTGGAAGGCGTTGAGGGCAAAATGTTTACACCAATGGCTAAAACAGTAGGATTTGCCATTTTGGGAGCATTGATTTTGTCGCTTACTTATATACCAATGATGTGTGCTTTGTTTTTGTCAAAAAAAGTTTCACACAAAGAAACCATTTCAGACAAGATGATGAACTACCTGCAAAGCATTTACCAACCGCTTTTGCAGAAAGCCGTAAAAATAAAATATTGGATTGTTGCTTCGACCGCTCTACTCTTTGCCTTTTCCCTTTTGCTCTTTAAAAATTTAGGTGGCGAATTTATACCACAATTACAAGAGGGCGATTTTGCGTTTCATTGCATATTGCCACAAGGCAGTTCGTTGAGCCAAAGTATTGAAACTTCAATGCAGGCATCAAGAATTATCAAGGAATTTGATGAAGTAAAAATGGTAGTCGGCAAAACAGGGGCTGCCGAAGTACCTACCGACCCGATGCCACCTGAAGCCACAGATTTAATGGTAATACTTAAACCAAAAAAGGAATGGAAAGAACAGAAAAGCTATAACCAGCTAGCTGATGAAATCAATGAAGCTTTGGAGGTTATACCGGGTGTATTCTTTGAAAAAAATCAGCCTATACAAATGCGTTTCAACGAATTGATGACAGGGATTCGGCAGGATGTGGCGGTTAAGATTTTCGGGGAAAATTTAGACAGTCTTGCCATTTATGCAGATAAGGTAAGTAAGGTTATTCAAACAGTAAACGGAGCGACTTCGCCACAGGTAGAACGGGTTAGCCGATTGCCACTAATCAATGTAGAATACGATAGAACACGACTTGCCAATTACGGTATCAATGTAGAAGATGTAAACAATGTAGTAAGCACCGCATTTGCAGGAAAAAGTGCAGGACAGGTTTTTGAAAACGAAAGGCGTTTTGATTTGGTTGTGCGGTTAGACAGCACTTATAGAACCGATATAGACGATGTAAGTAATTTGATGATACCGACCAATACAGGCAATCAAATACCATTATCGCAGGTAGCAACTATCAGTTACAAATTAGGTGCTGCACAAATCAGCCGTGAAAGTAGCAAACGCAGAATTGTAATCGGTTTCAATGTATCGGGTAGAGATGTACAAAGTGTGGTAGAAGATATTCAGCAGAAATTGAACGAACAGGTAAAATTGCCGACAGGTTATTATTTCACTTATGGCGGACAGTTTGAGAATTTGCAAAAAGCAAGTAAACGCCTGATGATTGCTGTACCTGTTTCGCTGTTTCTCATTTTTTCATTGCTGTACTTTACATTCCGTTCACTCAAACAGGCAAGTCTGATTTTTACCGCAATCCCAATGAGTGCCATAGGTGGCGTGTTTGCGTTGCTGTTGCGTGGTATGCCTTTCAGCATTTCGGCAGGTATCGGCTTTATTGCTTTGTTTGGTGTAGCAGTATTAAACGGAATTGTCTTAATCGGAACTTTCAACCAATTAGAAAAAGACGGAGTTAAAGACATTTTCAAACGAGTATTTGACGGCACAAAGGAAAGGTTGCGACCTGTACTAATGACGGCAACCGTAGCAAGTTTGGGCTTTTTGCCTATGGCATTAAGCACAGGTGCAGGAGCAGAAGTACAAAAACCATTGGCAACCGTTGTTATTGGCGGATTGATTACGACTACTTTCCTTACGCTGTTTGTACTGCCTTTGCTGTATATCATTTTCAATTCAAAAATCAACATCAGAAAAAAAGGAAAAATGAAATCCGTTACAACCGTAATTGTGTTGTTGCTTTCTGTTTTAAGTTTCAATGCAAATGCTCAAAACAAAAAAATAATTGGTGTAGATGAAGCGATAAACATTGCATTGCAAAACAACGGAAATATAAAAGCGAAAGATTTTGAAATAAAATCGGCTCAAAGTCTGAAAAGAACATCGGGCGAATTACCGAAATTAGATTTTAATGCACAGTTGGGACAATACAACAGTATAAAGTTTGACCAATCTTTTCAAGTAGCACAAACGATACCGTTTCCGACTTTGTTCGGTGCTAAAAAACAACTGATAAATGCCGAAGTAAAAGGCAAAGAATTACAAAGTGAAATAACCGTATTGGAGTTAAAAAATCAAGTGCGTACTTATTTCTATCAAATTCAGTATTTGCAGAATAATCAAAAGCAGTTGTTGTATTTGGATAGTTTGTACAATGATTTTATCAAAGTGGCAGAACTGCGTTACAAAACAGGCGACACCAAAAAAGTAGAAATCAGTACAGCACAAGCCAAGCAAGGCGAAATCAATTTATTGCTGAAACAAAATGGAGTTTATCTCAATAATGCTTATCAAAATTTACAGGCATTGATGAATACAAAAGAACCGTTTGAAGTTGCCAATGATACAGATTTTAAGCCTTTGCAGGTAAGCACTTTGTTAGACAGCACAGCCATTGCAAACCACCCGACAATTAAGGCGTTGTATCAAGATATAATCATTGCAGAACAAACAAAAAAGGTAGAGAAAGCACAGGGTTTGCCCGATTTTACGATTGGTTACACTAATCAGTCTTTAATAGGTTTTCAAACTATAAACGGACAGGAGCAGTATTTTAATTCGGGCAATCGGTTCAGTTATGTAAGCGTTGGTGTTTCTATTCCTTTGACTTTCGGAGCTACAAAAGCAAGGATAAAATCTTTGGACTATCAAAAACAAGCCATTGAAGCCAACACCAAGCAACAGCAAATTTTGTTGGAAACACAGTTTCAAAATGCCATACAGCAGTATCAGCAGGATTTGCAGGAGTTCAATTACTATCAGCAACAAGCCTTGCCTAATGCAAACGATATTGTTTCATCGGCTCAATTAGGTTATCGCACAGGCGATATAAGCTATGTGGAGTATTTGTATGCTTTGCAAACGGCAACAGACATTCAGTTGAATTACCTAAAAAGTATTCAGCAGGTCAATCAATCGGTCATCAATATTTATTCAATAATCAATCAATAATTCGGTATGAAATTCAATATAAAAAATTCAATCGTTTTTCCTTTGGCACTATGCACTTTGCTTGTGATAAGCAGTTGCGGTAGCAAAGACAATCATTCGCATAATGACGAAAATACAAAAGAAACAGGTACTTCTGACGGACACAACCACGAAGAAGAAACGCCAACCATTGTCACGCTTACACAAGAGCAGATAAAAGCCGTTGGCATCACGTTGGGCAAAGTAGAAAACAAGGAACTCACAGCCACTATAAAGGTAAATGGTATGCTTAAAGTTCCAAACAACAACAAAGCAATTGCCACTTCTTTGTATGGTGGAGTTATCAAAACGCTGAATGTGCAAATTGGCGATTATGTAAAGAAAGGACAGGTAATTGCTACGATTGCCAATCCGCAGTTTATACAGTTGCAGGAAGAATATTTGACTATTGGCAGTAAAATCACTTTTGCAGAACAGGAAGTACAACGCCAAAATGAACTCAATGCAGGAAACGCAGGAGCTTTGAAAAATCTGCAATACGCAACGGCAGAACTCAATACGCTTCGCACCCGAAAAGCATCATTGCAACAGCAAATACAGCTAATGGGCATCAATCCAAATTCGGTATCAAACAGCAACTTGAAATCTACATTGGTAGTTACAAGTCCGTTGAATGGAACAATAAGCAATTTGTTTGCAAAGATTGGCAGTTATGTAGATATTTCTTCGCCTGTTGCCGAAATCGTAGATAACAGTTCATTGCATTTGGATTTACAAGTGTTTGAAAAAGATTTACCGCTTTTGAAAATCGGGCAAACCATTCATTTTACCTTAACCAATAATCCTACTAATGAATACGATGCAAAAGTGTTTAGCATTGGTTCATCATTTGAAAACGAGAGCAAAACCATTGCCGTGCATTGCACCGTTACAGGAAACAAAATAGGTTTGATTGACGGAATGAACATTACAGGAATTGTGAGTTTGAGCAATGCCCTAACACCTGCCGTACCCAATGAAGCCATTGTAAACGCAGACGGAAAAGACTACATTTTTGTTGTTACTGATAAAAAAGCGGAAGAACACCACGAAGAAGAAAGCGAAGAACACAACCACGAAAGTGAAGACCGTAAACACAGCAATGAAGAAAATGGCAACATCAATTTTGAAAAAATAGAAGTTGTAAAAGGCGTTTCCAATATGGGCTACACCGCAATAACTTTTGTACAGGACATTCCTGCCAATGCTCAAATTGTAATCAAAGGAGCATTTTTTGTCAATGCCAAATTATCTAACACAGGAGGACACAATCATTAAAAATTAAAAGCAATGATAAATACAGATAAAAATCACAAGCATATTTACAATGTACAAGGTAAGCAGCTTTGTTGCACACAGGAAGAAAAAATTTACACCAATGCAGGTGCAAAAGAGTTGATAAAAGAAAAGCATCAACACGACCATAGCGATGATGACGGACACGACCACAGCCACAGAGATAGCAACCTTTTCAAAGTGTTTTTGCCAAGCATTATTTCATTGGTGCTATTGCTTGTTGCCGTTTATTTAGACAATTTCCTAAAACCAGAATGGTTTACAGGTTTGGTAAGGATTGTTTGGTATGTGGTGGCTTATATTCCTGTTGGGTTTCCTGTAATCAAAGAAGCCGTTGAAAGCATTGCCAAAGGCGAGATATTTTCCGAATTTCTGTTGATGAGCATTGCCACAATCGGAGCGTTTGCCATTGGCGAATATCCGGAGGGCGTAGCCGTAATGTTGTTTTATGCTGTTGGCGAAGTGTTTCAGACATTGGCGGTAAAAAGAGCAAAAGCAAATATCAAATCTTTGCTTGACCAAAGACCCGATGAAGTAACCGTTTTGCGAAACAACCAACCCCAAACCGTAAAGGCAGAAAGCGTAAACATTGGCGAAATCATACAATTAAAATCGGGCGAAAAATTGGGATTAGACGGAGTTTTGTTATCCGAAACAGCATCATTTAACACCGCAGCTTTAACAGGCGAAAGCAAACCCGATACCAAAGCCAAAGGCGAAACAGTTTTGGCAGGAATGATAAACCTAAACACCGTTGCACAGATAGAAGTTACCACAGCATACACCGATAGTAAGTTGAGTAAAATTTTAGAATTGGTACAAAATGCCACTTCACAAAAAGCACCGACAGAATTATTCATTAGAAAGTTTGCAAAAATATACACACCGATAGTTGTACTGTTAGCTATTCTAATTACAGCATTGCCCTACTTCTTTGTAGAAAATTATGTGTTCAGCCAATGGTTGTATCGTGCTTTGGTATTCCTTGTTATCTCTTGCCCTTGTGCATTGGTAATAAGTATTCCTTTAGGCTACTTTGGCGGAATTGGGGCAGCGAGTAAAAATGGAATATTGGTTAAGGGAAGCAACTTTTTGGATGTTCTTGCCAGCATACAAAATGTAGTAATGGATAAGACAGGTACAATGACGGAGGGCGTATTTAAAGTTCAGGAAGTTGTATTTGACAAGGCATTTGATGAGAAAGAAATTTTAGAAATGGTCAATGCTTTGGAAAGCCATAGTAGCCACCCCGTAGCAACTGCCATTCAAGAATATGTAGGCGATGTAAACCACAATATCCCATTAGAAAATATAGAGGAAATTGCAGGACACGGACTAAAGGCTAATGTAAATGGGAAAGAATTATTGGTAGGAAATTTCAAATTGATGAACAAGTTTAACATTCAGCACGATGTTGATGTAAGTAAAATTGTTTACACCATAATTGCCGTTGCTTACGACAACAAATTTGTAGGTTATCTTACAGTTGCCGACAGCATAAAACAAGACTCACAAAATACCATTGACAAGCTGAAAATGCTCAACGTAAAACCGACAATGTTGAGTGGCGACAAAAGTTCGGTTGTGAAATTTGTTGCCGAACAATTAGGAAT
>JRYF01001571.1_pt1 | contig 15671 bp, 19 predicted proteins | sample 235331 | NCBI WGS metagenome assembly JRYF01 (sample SAMN03074217, study PRJNA261475) | activated sludge metagenome | biome: Wastewater Treatment Plant; feature: Wastewater; material: Activated sludge; isolation source: activated biomass of a wastewater treatment plant treating hydrocarbon... ...
TGGAAGCCTCCGGGTGGTCTTGTTTCGTTCAATGAGTGCCCAACCACGCCTTCCAGCCGACGTCCCTGTCGCCGCTTCGCGTCGCCAGGGCCTGCGGCTGAAGGCGGGCGTTATGCAGTTATTTTCAAGCCCGCCTGACAAGCGTCACGTGACGCAATACGATTTGTCATATGATTAAATCTTTCGCAGATAAACGAACTCAAGAGTTGTACTCCAACGGTAAGGCAAAGAAGTTTCCTGCGGATGTCGCATCAAGAGCTGCCAGGAAGCTTGAATACGTTAATCTGGCTGAACATTTGGAGGACTTGAAAGTGCCGCCCGGCAATCGCCTGCACCCACTATCGGGAAACAGGCAGGGGCAGCATGCAATTTCAATTAATGATCAGTGGCGTATCTGTTTTNNGTAATTGCTCATTAAGTGCAGGTAAGTTGCCCATTGAGCATCGCCAACATATTGAAAAACAGAAAGTATTATTTTGATACTTTCCCGTTTGCCTGCAGTTAATGAGAACTTACGATGCGTATGAAGTCGAAGTGTGTGACTACCACTAAAGAGAGGTGATGACTATGGCTATTCCTAACACAGTCGGCATGAAGCGCAAACCGACTCATCCGGGTGAAATGCTGAGAGAGGATTATCTGCCGGACTATGGCCTGACCGTTTCGGGGCTGGCCGAATCTTTGGGTGTCTCTCGCCAGTCAGTTAATGAGTTATTGCGTGAGCGGCGTGCTGTTAGTCCTGAAATGGCGCTTCGGCTTGCCCGTTTGTTTGGTAATTCTCCGGAATTCTGGCTGAATGCGCAGCGATCTGTTGATCTTTGGAATGCGGCTCAGTCGGTCAAGGAAGAAGTGGATCGCATAAAGCCGCTACATGCTGCATAACCAAGCCATGCACCGGAAGCCAAACCCTCCGCTTTGCTGCGGTTTTGTCACCGGTGATGGCAGGCGTAGCTCTCACCAGGAGACACTCATGCCCTACTTGAATGTAAAAGTTTCGATACCCGAGTCATCAGAGTCCGCTGAAAAGATAGTGGCCGTCTTGATGAAACACACAAGCGAAATTCTCGGCAAAAAGCCTGATGTCACTTCCATTGAGATAGATTTCATAGCACCCGATAAATGGTTCGTTGGCGGTGTGCATGTAAGCGATCAAAAAGCTGTTACGTTCTACCTTGACATAAAGGTCACTGACGGAACAAATACGAAAGCAGAGAAGGCGAAATACGTAAATAATGTGTTCACTGACTTTGAGTCCATTCTTGGTTCAATTACTCCAGCCAGTTATATCGTTATCCACGATGTGCGCGCGGACTCATGGGGTTTTCAGGGGCGCACGCAAGAGTATCGGTTTATTCAATCTCAACCGTTATGAGCTATAACAAGCGCTTCGAGAGGGACGCTCCGCCGGCAAGCCGGCTCCGCGCCCCTCAAGCTAAACGTTGGGCCTCCAGTACGTATAGTGGAAAGACCTCTTGGTGGAGTGGGTCATGTGATACACTAGACATTATCCTTGGGAAGGAGGAGCACATGGCAGAGAATACACTGGACCAAGTCCAGCGTCTGGTGGAACAACTCTCCTCCCGTGAGCAAGCACATTTGTTGGCCTTCCTGGCACTCCGTACGGCCCAGGTAGTGACTGCAACAGCACCCCCTGTCTCCCACACCCCGCCAGAGGCTGCGGCGGCATGGGAGGAGTTCTTCCGTCTTGGCGACGCCCTCGCCGCCAGTGATACGCCAGCATCAGAAACTTTGACGGCAGCAGTGCTGGCGATGCGGCGGTGAAGCATGTACACAGTCGATGCCAGCACTTGGAAGAAACGCTCACATTTCGCCGCAGGGCCAAATCACCCTGCCTCCATCGATCCGGGAAATTCTACGGGGCGATACGATTCGCTTTGTAGTCGAGGGCGATGTCGTCCGGCTCGAATCCCTGCCTGAATTGGCCGGCAGCCTCAAACGCCACGCCGAAGAATACGTCCCGTTGGAAACTATCCACGAGCAGATATGGAGCGAGGTTGCGGATGAAAACCATCCGGGTGGTTGATACTAATGTCATCCTGCGCTATTTGCTGGCCGATCACCCCGAGTATTTCGTGCGGGCTTTGGAATTCATGGTCGAACTGAAAAGCGGAAGTAATTGACACGTCATTTGTAAGGAGCTTCTTAAGTACAACGCCGCTCTCTCGAATCTCATCTGTGCCTTGGAGAATTCAGGTTGTTGCCGCGCTGCACGATGTGAACGGGGACGCCCGGCAGGAAGAAGCGGCGTTTGCGAGGCATCCCAAGGCCTCCTGTAATGGTAATTGCTCATTAAGTGCAGGTAAGTTGCCCATTGAGCATCGCCAACATATTGAAAAACAGAAAGTATTATTTTGATACTTTCCCGTTTGCCTGCAGTTAATGAGAACTTACCTGTAATGACTGGATCGAACTCAGTATGGCGAAAAAGGGATTTGACTCCTCGCTTCTTCCGACCCCTCTTCCTCCCGCTCCATGGCGGGAACGGGGGGTGATGAGGGAGTACAAGCAGTTATCGAACTCGCCAAAAGCCGGGCTGAATGGCGGTTATTTTAGCAGTTCCCAGGCTGGCGGCCGCATGCCGCGTTTTGGATGCCCGTCCCGGAGTCATTGTAGAACTGCTGGTCCAGCACCGAACTGCCCTGAACTTGCTGCGTGGGGTCGACGAAACCGAAGGACGTCACGCCGATCACCTGATTTCTCGCGGGGTCCAGTCCGCCGGTTTGGCCGTCGGCGGGAGGGCCGAAATTGCTGACCCAAGGACCGCCGCTGGAGCCGCCGGCCATGTCCGAACCGTACAGGGCGGTATTGTTGGCGTAGTCGCCCCAGCTTTGCGCGGTGACCTGATGCATTTTTTCTCCGAAGTCGTGATTGCCCGGATAACCCAGCAGGTGGGCGTGATTGGGGGCGAGCGCATGGGTTTTCCAGCCCAGCCAGCCCAGATAGTCCCCGATGCGCAGGGTCGTCCCGTCGATGGAACGATCCTGGATTTCGAGAATTGCGAAATCCCCCGCGTTGGGCACCGCGCCGCCCCCGCCAAACCATGCGCTGGTGGTAATCACCCAGGATACGCTCCACGTTCCATACGGCGCGGTCCCATCCCGATAAGAGGGAATGAAGCGGAAGTTGGCGAACCAGCCGTTTGGACTATTATTCCCGGCATGAACGCAATGCCCGGCGGTCAGCACCAAGCGCGGAGCGATGATGGCCGCGGAGCACATCCCCTCTCCAGAGCCGGGTATGGTAAAAAACAGCTTGCCGACCGCCCGGTAGGGATAGGCCAGATCGGCGTCCAGCGGCACCAGACGCTGGCTGGAAAAGCGCGCGTTCGGATGGAAGACGCCCACGTCCAGCGGCCGAAGGGCCTCCGCCGTCACCTGCCGGGGCAGGCGCTTGCCGGTGGTGGAGCCGGGAACCGGCGGCTCGTCTTCCTGGGGAACGAACAGGAATTCGGGCTCCGGGGTAGGTTCGACCAGGGGGGGCTGGTCCGCCATGCTAAAGCCCGATTGCTGGCCGATGCCGGTGGATTCGCGGTCCAGGCTGAACGGATCGAAATCGGTGATCGGCAGTTCCAGGGGCCGGGCGGCGGCGTACCGCGCCGGCGTCCATACGTCGGCGGCGAGCTGCCGGGCGCCGAATTCGATGGATACGCCGTGGGAGACGGCGTCGGCGGCGTGTCCGGTGGTCTGGCTCAGGGCCAGGGCGACGGCGGCGGCGATCAGGGTCTGGCGGGTCATGGTGATACTCCTCAAATGATGGTGGAAAGTGAGTTTCGTTGAGGAGTAGTGTGCGGAAAGGCCCTCCGGGATACTGTGAACGACGCCACGCGGTTTTTGTGCATTATTCACGACGAACCCCTCTCAACCTCGGCGAGGCAAGCCATGTTTGCCGACATTCCTCTGTTTGCCGGTCTGGACGAAGCCGCGCGGGCCGCCATCGAGGCGGGCGCGCTCGTCAAAAATTATCCCAAGGGCGCGGTCGTCATTACCCAGGATGATGATTCCGGGGCGATGTACCTGGTGCTGGCGGGCCGGCTCCGGGTGTATCGCACCAATGAAGACGGCAAGGAGATCGTGCTCGGCGCGCTTGCGGGAGGGGATTACTTCGGCGAACTGGCCGTGCTCGACCCCGCGCCGCGTTCGGCCTCGGTAATGGCGCTACAGCCCTCGCGGCTGGCGATGCTGTCCCGCGAACACGTGATTCGCTGTATCGAGCAACAGCCGAAAATCGCCCTCAACCTGCTGGCCTCCCTGGCGGCGCGATTCCGGGCGCTGGTGATCGCCACGGGCGATCTGGCGTTGCTGGATGTTTATGGCCGGGTGGCCCGGCTGCTCCTGGAGCATTCCCAGGAACGGGATGGCGAGCGACTGACCGCACCGATGACCCAACAGGAGATCGCCGATCAGATCGGGGCCTCCCGCGAGATGGTCAGCCGGATTCTCAAGGAACTGCGCGCCGGGGGGTACGTCAGCTTGCGCGGTCGGCAGATCGTGCTGCACCGCAACTTGCCGGCCAAGTGGTAGGCTCTCGGTAGAAAGCGCCGATGTCGAGAAGGCATGACGGACGGTGCAAGGCGACTGAATGATGGTCGCCTGAGTTTACGGAGATGGAGCACCGTTCGCTGGGAACCGGCCGAGACAACGATACAAGGTCCGCCGTTGGCCGAGGGTGGCGGAGAACTCGGCGAGAGTATCGGCGAACGGCGCCAGTTCCGGCCCGAGGGTCTCCTCGGCCAGCGCCGCCGGCGGAACGCGCAGCGCCAGCAGCGGCAACGCCGCGCGCAAGCGCCCGTCTCTCTGGGCCAGCCAGCGCGGCAGCTTCCCGCGCGCCGTTTGCCACAGCGCCGGACTCCACGGGAAATCCGCCGTCTCGATGATCCGCGCCGCCAGCCCCGCATCCTCCGTGTCGGCGAGAATCCGGTGCAGCGCGGCGGCGGCCTCGACCGGGACCAGAGTCAGAGCGAGTTCGACCGCGTCCTGATGAGCGAAACCACCGCGTTCCAGCAGCGCCCGCGTCCAGGCGGGATGGCCAGGTTGCTGGCCGATGGCGGCGCGGAAGCCGGCCAGCAGCGCCGCCTTCCACTCGCTCCTGGCGGCCAGGGCGAGAATCCCGGCCGGGTCCAGCGTCAGTTTTTCCTCCCACCAGCCCAGCGGCGCATAACCGACCATCTGCCGCAGCCACCAGGCCCGCTCGCCCATTTTCACCCCCGTCGGCGGCTGCTCGATGAGGGCGTCGTCCTTCCAGTCCGGGGCGAAAGCGTCGGGCGGTTCGATGACGGTAACGGTGCGAAGAACCTTGCGCTCGCTGCGAATGCAGAGGTCCAGCCGGGTGGTCATGCGTCGGGCAAACGCGCTGGCCGGCAACCGGGACAGCAGGACGGCGGCGATCTGGCGCACCTCCTTGCCGCGGTCGTTGGCAAGGACGGCGGCGAGGAACGGTTCATCCTCTGGCCCCAGTCGTTCCGCCAGGGCCGGCAGCAGCAGCGCCCGCGTCCGCGCGCCGTCGTTGGGAAACGTTTGTTCCAGCAGGCGCCGCGCCTCGGCGGGATCGATGGCCCGCAACCGGCGGAGAAAAGCCGCGCGCTGGTCGGCGTCGCCCTCCTCCCACAGTCGGCGCTCGACCGGTTCGGCCCCGGCCAGGGCGGCAAAAGCCCAGTCGGAATTTTGCGCGGCCAGCCAGGCGCCCCGCTGGCCCAGCGCCGCTCGGAGCGGCTCTCGCAACGCGGCCGAACGGCGGCCCAGTTCCAGCGCCGACGGGAGCAGCCGGGGCGGCAGACAGCGTCCCGCCTCGGCCAGCAATCGGCAGCCTTCGGCGAGCAGCGGGATGCGCTCCTCTTCCACCATCCGATGCAGCAATGCCGTGAATTCTGGTTCGGTTATCACTGCCGCGACTTCGGGCGGTGCGGGGGCCGGTTCCAGTTCGGCCGATGGATCGATCATCGCGGCCGCCCGATCGGCCAGCGCCAGAACGCCCGCCGCTCGCAGCAACCGGGTCTCCGCTTCGGCGTCGGCCAGCAGCGCGTTCAGCCGGCCCGGCAGGTGGATCGGGGGTACGCCGCGCCCCGCGCCGAGCAGCGCGGTCGCCGTCAGTTCGGCCCAAATCGTCATATTGTGTTCACAAACCCGTGAAAGCCCTCGGCCCAGGCGCCGAGCACCCGCAGTCCGCCATCGTTCCATTCGCCGAACACGGGGAGCGGCCGACCACCGGAGATCGCAAGCAAGGCCCAGGCATCCCGTTCCGCCACGTGCAGCGGCAATTCCACGCCGGCCGCGTCGCGCAGCCGCCAGACCCCGCCCCGGCGCACCGGAACGACGCCGGCCACGGCGCAAGGATAGGCCAGCAGCCACGGATTCGCCGCCAGCGCTTGGGCGCATTCCGCCAGCACGGCGGCGAAATCCGGATGCGCGGCGGCCGGTTCGCGCACCGGACCGACCGGTTGTTGTGGCGGATCGACCAGCAACGCCCGCAACGGCCAAGCCGCCGGATAGAACGCCAGACGGGTCCGCAAGCTCGTCCCGACCGCCAGCGGCACGGCGAAATGGCGCTGGCCGTGCATGAAATCGAGGAGCAGAGCCGATTTGGCGCTGTTTCGGCCCAGCAGCCAGGTGCGGCGCTCCCAGAGGCGGTCGCGCTCGGTGAAGACTTGCCCCACGAGGTCCCAGTCGTCGGCGACCGGCGCCGCCTCGGCCAGCACTTCGTCCTTTTCCAGTGGCCACCCCAACCCGGCGCGGAGATCGGCTTGTACCGGCCCCGGCAACGTCTCGAACCGGCGCAAGCCTTCGGTCAGCAGATGCATCCGGCCCAACTGACCGAGCGCCCGTTGCGGCCAGCCGTCGCCGGAGCGGACCAGCGTTTCCAGACGGGCGATTTCGGAGGCGAGGCCGGGCGCCTTGGCATCGACCATCCGCGCCGCGATCCCTCGAAAAAAGGATGCCGGTTGTTGGGGCCACGCCGCCAGGCCCTGGCGGACCTGATCGGCCAGCCACAGCGCCAGTTCCGCGCCGCCCGCGCGCATTTGCGCCAGCCGCTGGGCGGTCCGTTTGGCCGCCGCCCCGGCATCCGCCGGCCGGTTCTTTGTCTCCGTCTTGCCGGTCTTGATGGCGGCTGGCTGTTCCGCTCTGGCGCGCCGCGCCGCCCGCCAGCTCGCCGCCCACGGCGGCGGATCGCCAGTCTGGACCGTCACGGCTTGCTCCACCAGCAAAAACAACAGCCCCAGGCCGTGCTTGCAGGGAAACTTGCGGCTGGGGCAGGTGCATTTGCAGGCCGGTCCGCTCAGATCGACCACGACCTGATAAGGCTGGCTGCCGCTGCCCTGGCACTCGCCCCACGCCAGCCCTTCCGCCCGGCCCAGCGCCGGCCACTTCGCCGGATGGGCCAGACCGCGTCCGGCTTTCACCGAAGCGGAGTCCGGAGCCAGCGCGGTGATCTGTTCCGCGGTGAGGTTCACGTTTTCATTCCGTGGGTTATCAGAGACTGGATATCCATGGTATTCCTGTCCAGACGTGGGGAATCACTGCTTCGAAGCGCCCCGGCGGCGCGCGCCACCTCTCCTGCAAACAGGACGATATGCCTGCAATATTTATCAATATTCACATGCTTCCAGCAAGACGGGAATCGCACGACCTCCTGCGCTAATCTACCTGCTATCCATCAATACATTGAGGTTTTACCATGGAGAACATCGAACTGTCGGAAATGCTAAGCCAACTACGCGAGGAATTGCTGAAGGCGCGGGGTCAGAGCGAGGGCTCGGACCTGAGGAGGAACGACTTGGTGGATCGCTACAAAGGTCGAATAGTGCATCAAACATGGGCCACGACGGTTCCACCAATCAGCGGCCTAAAACCGGTAGCAACGAACGGTCCGTTGCGCGGCCCGCTGCTGAACCGGAGCGTTATCTCCGGCAAGCATCATGCCGGGGAATACCTCCGGATCCAGAACCTCGTCGCCCGTTTATCTAGCCTAAGGTGGTTGGCGCTGAGTCCAGACAGTTGTATCTTCACGGTCGCACCTAACGACGTCAATCCGGAGACCGCACCATGACCACGCCGACCGGTCAGAAAGCCCGGATGCTGGCGGGTGAACTCTATGTCGCCAGCGATCCCGAACTCGTCGCCGCGCACCTGCGCGCCCAGGCGCTTCTGGCACGGTTTAACGCCACCGCGGCGGATGCCGGCACGGAGCGGCGCGCCCTGCTGGCGGACTTGTTCGCCAAATTCGGCGAAGAGGCCGTGCTGAAGCCCACGCTGCGCTGCGACTACGGCTTCAACATCGCCATCGGCGACCGGAGCTTCGTCAATTTCGACTGCGTGTTCCTCGACTGCCATCGCATCACGATCGGCGACGAGGTGCAAATCGCGCCCGGCGTGCATCTCTACACCGCGACGCATCCCATCGAGGCCGAGGCGCGCCGCTCCGGCGTCGAGTACGCCCGGCCCGTGACCATCGGCGACGGCGTCTGGCTCGGGGGTGGCGTCATCGTGTGTCCCGGCGTGACCATCGGGGAGAACACCGTCGTCGGCGCGGGAAGCGTGGTCGCGCGGGATTTGCCAGCGAACGTCGTCGCCGCCGGCAATCCCTGTCGAATCTTGCGGCGACTGTGACTCGTCGCGGTGGCGCCAAGTGGCCGCGCCGCGGGACATCCCTGATCCCCAAAAAGGCAGCGGGAACCGTGCCCCAGGTAACCGGCCCGCTTTTAAAAAAGCACCTTGCGAAACCTCGACCGAAGGAGATTCCCATGGGATTCATTGCCCATTACGACGAACTGCCCATGAACTGGGTAGGCGACTGGGCGGGACGCCGCGCGGCCCTGACACCCTATCGAACCGCCCTGTACGACTCGTTCACCCAAAAAACCTACACCTTTGAAGACATGGACGGCCGGGCTGGCCGGGTGGGGACCTATCTGGCCGACGTGCTGGGCCTGTGCAAAGGCGACGTCCTCGCGCTGATCTGCCGCAACCGCATCGAAGCCATCGACCTGTATCTGGCCTGCGGAAAACTGGGGATTATTCTGGCCCCCTTGAGCCAGCGGTTGAAAAAGCCGGAACTGGACGACCTCCTGGCGCGGCTCCAGCCCCGCGTCCTCGTTCACGAACATCCATTCGCCGAACTGGTCTCGACCTTGGCGGTTCCCGCTTCGGTGCAAGCGGTGATCGATCTCGATGACGACCAAAACCGGTTTGAAACCGTCATCCTAATGACCGAGCCCCGCGCGGTGAACGTGCCGCTGGCGCTGAACGATCGCTGTTTGTACGTCCATACCGGTGGAACGACCGCCGTGCCAAAAATTTGCATCGTGTCGTATCGGCAGATGGTTTGGAATTCGTTCGACATCCTCGCCACCGGCCTCACGGGGTCGTACCAAAAGGTCCTCATCACGTTCCCGTTCTTTCACATCGGCGGCTGGAACACCTTTACGCCGCTGTTTCATGCGGGCATCACCAGCGTTCTATTGCGGGAATTCAATCCCGGTCTAATCCTCGAACTGATCCACGAGGGGCGCGTCGAAAACTTTGGCGCGGTGGAAGCCATGCTGCAGTTTCTGATCGCTCATCCCAAATTTGCGGAAACCGATTTTTCCCGCTTGAAGGCGATCACCACCGCCGCCGCGCCGTGCTCGAAAGCGGTGATGCAAACCTTCCTGGAGAAAGGCGTGCCCATCAGTCAGACTTACGGGATGACCGAGGCCGGCCCCTCCAATTTTGCCTATATCCCCCGCTCCGATGCCCTGGACGAGTTGCTCGCGAACGCGGCGAGCATCGGCACCTCCATGTTTCATTGCGACGCCAAAATCGTCGATCGGGAATCGGGGCGCGAAGTCGAACCCGGCGCAATCGGCGTGCTGTGCTTACGCAGCCCGCACAATTTCGACGGCTATCTCGACGATCCGGCGCGGACCGACAAAGTCCTCGACCGGGACGGCTGGATTTATACGGGTGATTTGGCCGTGCGGGATCGAGAAGGGTTGGTGTTCATCCAGGGACGGGCCGACAACATGTTCATCTCCGGGGGAGAAAACATCTCTCCGGAGGAAATCGAACAAGCCTTGATGAAACATCCCGCCGTCGCTGGGGCGATTTGCGCCGGCGTTCCCGATCCCAAGTGGGGACAGGTGCCGGTCGCGCTGGTGGTGTTTCACGGCGGCCGGAGCGCCGCGGAAGAGGAACTCAAGGCGTTTTGCCGGGACTGTGTGGCCGATTACAAGGTGCCCAAACAGATCCGGCCGGTGGCGGAATTACCGCTCACCGGCGCGGGCAAACTGAACCGTCAGGCCGTCGTCGCGATGGTTTCCTGAAATCGCGGACTCAAGACAGCGGCGCCTTGCGCCGCCGTTGATTGAAGCCAAGCGCTTTACCGTCAACATATAGGACTGGTCTTTGGATCGATTTTTCAAGCTTGTATCCAGTCTCCTGCCAGGGAGAGTCACGATGAAGGCATCGCGGACAAGACAGCAAGAGTACATGGGGAATTTCCATGCCAGCCTCTATGAAAACAATCATGTCGTCATGCTGTTGATCGATCCCAGCGATGGCTCCATCGTGGACGCCAATCCGGCGGCCGAGAGTTTCTACGGCTGGACCCGGGAGGAATTGAAGCGCAAGAACATCGCCGACATCAACACGCTCGCGCCGGCGCAAATCCGTGAAGAAATGCAGGCGGCCCACGAGGCTCGACGCAATCATTTCCTTTTTCGGCACCGACGCGCGGATGACTCGCTTCGAGACGTGGAGGTCTATAGCGGTTCCATCGAAATCCAGGATCGCAAGTTGCTGTATTCGATCCCCTTCGACATCACCGAGCGCAAGCGGGCGGAGGCGCAGCTTTTCGAGCGGACCGCCTACCTGGAAAACCTGTTGAATTATGCCAACACGCCGATCATCGCCTGGGACGACGAGCATCGCATCACCAAGTTCAACCCGGCGTTCGAACGACTGATAAGCGGAGCGCTTCGNNATTCCGCTCAGCTCCGACCCGATCGGCAGAACCTTCGAAGAAGTCGCGGGGAAAAAGCTGGATATCCTGTTCCCCGAAGCGACGAAACAACAGTCGTTGCACTATATTGATCGGACCCGCAAGGGAGAGCGCTGGGAAACCGCGGAGATCGAGATCGTCGACGTCCACGGGACGATCAAGACCCTGCTGTGGAATTCCGCCAGCATTTATGCCCCCGACGGGCAACACATCACGGCCACCATCGCCCAAGGCTACGACATCACCGAACGCAAGCGGGCGGAAGAAGAATTGCGCCTGAGCGAAGAACGGTTCAAGACCATCTTTGAAGGATCGCGCGACGCCATCTTCATCACCGATCCAGATTCCCGATTCATCCACGTCAACCAGGCCGCCTGCGAGTTGACTGGCTATTCCATCACCGAATTGCTGTCGATGCGCATCGCCGATCTGCATACGGCTGAAGATTTGGAAGCTTTTAAGACCTATTTCAGCAAGATCATGGCGGGCGAGACCATTGTTAGCGAGGCGAAGCTCCTGCGCAAGGACGGTGTCCGGGTCTCGACGGAATTCAGTAACAAACGGGTCAGCATTGGCGGCGTGCCGTGCGTGCATACGGTGAAGTCCTAGACTTGCTGGAAAAGTGAAGGGGCGGGATGCATCCTTCGAGTCTGAACGTTGGCGCGTTCGGATTCCAAACCCAAGTGGAGCATCCCATGACGGCTAGAGTACCGGCGAGCGACCGGACCCGCAAACGGATTGCGGACGTATTGAGCGGCGACTTCGACAAGAGTGATCTGTTACGCAACGCGGTGCGCTTGATCGTCGAGGAAGCGTTGGAGGCCGAGGTGACGGACGTGTTGGGACGGGATTACTACGAGCGCGGCGAACCGGCGGGCTACCGCACCGGCCGGGTGACCATCGAAACGGGTCGCGCCACGTTCGACGCGGAATACTGCGCCACCAATCCCGGATTCGTCCTCGGCGATTACGTCATGCTGGCGGTCAGCGACGATGGCTGCGGCATGGACCCGGAGACGCTCTCCAACATTTTCGAGCCGTTTTTCACCACCAAGGGTTTAGGCAAGGGCACCGGATTGGGTCTGGCCACGGTGTACGGCATCGTCAAGCAGAACCATGGGTTCATCAATGCCTACAGCGAGCCGGGAAGGGGAACCACCTTCAAGATTTATCTGCCGGTCCACCAGGCCGGCACTGGCCGCGCAACGCAACAGTCCACGACCCCAACCCCGGCGCGTGGCAACGAAACCATCCTGCTCGTCGAGGACGAGCCAGCCATCCTCGCCGTTGGGACCAAGATCCTCGAACGGCAGGGCTACACCGTGCTGGCCGCCGCCTCTCCCGACGAAGCCATGCGACTCGCCAGGGAACATGCCGGCGATATCCATCTCCTCATCACCGACGTGGTGATGCCCAAGATGAACGGCCGCGAACTGGCCCGGCATCTGCTCGCGCGCTACCCCGATCTCAAGTGTCTGTTCATGTCCGGCTACACAGCCAGCGTGATCGCCCATCACGGGGTCTTGGATGCAGACGTGCATTTCCTGCAAAAGCCGTTTTCGATCCAGGATCTGGCCACCAAGGTAAGAACGGCGGTGGAAATATCGGAATTGCACGCGAACGACGGCTGATAACCGCATCAACATGGACTCGTCAAAATGCCTCATGGACTCGTCAAAATGCCTCGACTCCCCGACAACTCGATTCCGTTCCATGGAAACCGCATCATGCGCGCATCCCGCTGGTTGGGTATTGCATTACTCCCGCTACTGTTATGCGCGTGCGGCCGGTCGGATAACCCCGAGGGAGAGTTCTATACCGACTGGGACCAGGCGGGCGGTTGCGCCAGCACCATGGCGCGCACGGTCGACTGGATCAACGGCCACGGGGTCCCCGTGGATGTCTGCGCCTTTCCGGGCGACTTTGTGTGGGTGACCTACGCGGCGTTGTGGTGTAGTACTTCTCAAAATCAGGCGCCCCACGTCAGCGCCGCGGTCCGGAGCAACACCGGTAACGCGCGCTTCATCACCACGCTGACCGGCGGGTCCGAGCCCTTCACCGAGGCGACCGTGCGGGACGCCGCGCAATGGGCCGCGCGCTTTGGCCTGGATCGGGCGTGGGTCGTCACCGAAGGTCACTCCACGCGCACCATTCCGCAACACGCGCTGATCGGTCCGGACGGGCGCACCTGGTTTCGTTACATCGGGATGCTGCGCGGTGAAGAGATCGCCACCTTGCTCGATGAATTTCGTTCGGGCGCCCGGTCGGCGTTCGGGGCTTCCTCACGCTGGCGGGAGAGAGATTGAGGAACACCCGCGACCGGGCGATAGACAGTCCGTCATACCTTGCGCGCCACGAACCAGACGTTCATCGGATCGTGCGGCAAGACATGACGCTCGATGGCCTGGAAACCGGCATTTTTCAGCATCGCCTCGGCGGTCTCCCAGCCCCACATCGTGCCGAGGCCGGCGCCGCCCTGGCCGAGCGAGATCGGCGTGCAATGGGTGCAGGACACCGCGTAGAGAAACGCGGCCATGGGAAAGTCCCGATTGTTTTCCAGATGGGCCGACCCACCGATGTCCTGCATCAGATAGATTCCGCCGGACCGCAACGCCCGGTACAGCCGGCGCAGCAGGTCCTGCGGGTCCTTCTGATCGTGGACCGCATCGAAGGAGGTGATGACATCGTAGCGCTCCCGTTCGTCGTAGTGCGTCAGGTCCCGCACCGCGAAGCGCAGGTTATCCAGGCCGGCGGCCATCGCCGTCCGGCTGGCATGCTCGATGGCGTCGGCGCACAGGTCAATACGTCCAGACCCTGCGGATCGAAGAGGCCAAGCAGATTCTGGAAACCACCGAGGAACCGACCGACGTCGTAGCTTCCCAGGTCGGCCATGAAGATCCGGCGTTCTTTCGTCGCCTGTTCAAGCGGCGCACGGGCGTGACGCCCGCCCGCTACCGGCAACGCTGGCAACAGTTGGCGAGATGGCACCAACGGACTTGATGGGGTCGGTTCCCTGCGCCGCATCACCCTCAGTCATTGAAGTCGCGGCATGGGTCAGGCCGGACGGGCCGAGAGTCTGGCTGAAAACGGCTGCTCAGCGAACTGCCGTGTCCGGAGCGCCGATAGACCGTTCCAGTAAAGATCGCCAGCAGGTTCGGTCCACTGCGCACCTCGACCCGATAGACCGCCGTGCGCCGCCCCAAGTGAACCTCCGTCGCCAGCGCTTCCACCGCCGCGCCGGCCTGGCTTGCTTGCAAATACTCCATGTGCGTGGCGAGCGCGACCGCCAGCGTTCCGTGCGAATTGGAGGCCAGCGCCAAGGCGGCATCCGCCAGGGAGTACAGAAAGCCGCCGTGCGCCGAGCCCCAACTGTTGAGAAATTCCGGTCGGATGACGCCCCATACCCGCGCCTGTCCGGGGGTAGGAACCTCGGCTTGCAAGCCGAGCGTGATCATGAAGGGGTCCAACATGCAGCGATCCTCGGTTGAAGGTTTGCGCGTTTTGCCGCATTAGCGGCGACGATATGAGGATAGTGGGTTTTCCCGCTTCGCTCTCCCTCAAGAAGAGGAGAGAAGGTTTTGGTGCGGCTTTCCAGTCGCTCCCGTGGCGCCGCTACCGCCAAAGACCGCCGACGTACCAGCGCGGCATCCGAACGGGGGTGGGACGGGTGATGAATCCGGCCGATGGGGTTTCGGCGAGCCAAAGCCCCGGCCGCGCGGGTGAGGATGCGAGCGCCCGCAGCCGGCGAATCCGCTCGGCGGTGGCCGGATGCGTGCGCAACCAGGACGGTTCCGGGTTACCCCATCCCGGCAGCAGGATCGACAGCCAGGAACGGCTCGCGCGCTCGATGTGCGCCAGGGCCAGCGCCAGTCCCTCGGGATCGCCGGTGAGCGCGGCGGCCTTGAGGTCCGCGTCGAATTCGCGCACCCGGGATAGACCCAACTGGGCCAGCAGCGCCAGGTGCGGCGACAACAGCAGCACCAGGAGCGCGAGCCAGTTCACCTCTAGCGCGTGGCCGCCCGTCAACAACCAGGGCAAGGCGAGGAGCAGGAGAATTTGCCCAATCAGCGCGAACAAACTGGTGAGCCGGCTCACGGAATCGGCCAGCCCCATCACCCGCAGATCCCCGTGAGCGATGTGGGCCACTTCGTGGGCCAGTACGCCGACGAACTCCCGCGTGGAAAGCTGGCTGAGGAGCCCATCGGTGACCGCGATCGCGGAGCTTTTCGCGTGTCCGACCGTAAAAGCGTTGCAGACCAGGCTGGGCACGTAATACGGCGTGGGGACGACCGGCAGTCCGGCGCGTTCGGCGAGTTCGCGCAGCACCCGCCAGATTCCCGGCGCCTCGAATGGATCGATCGGCCGGGCGCGGTACAGCCGCAGCGTCAGGCGTGCGGCGGCGGCCGGTTCGAAGACCAACGCGATGAGGCTGGCCAGCAAGGCGATCCACAGTCCGATCTGGCCGAGCAGCAAGCTGCCCGCCAGTCCGCTGATGCCGAGCAGCACCAGGATCAGAAGGACAGTCTGGAAACGGTTGGTCCAGACGTGGCGGCGCCAGATCGCGGTTTTCACGGCCCGTCTCAAGCCAGTCCCGCCCGGCGCAGACGGCGGCGCAGCGCGTCCAACTCTTCCATCAGGTCCGCCATCAGGGCCGCCAGTTCCGGCGCGGCGTCGAAGTC
>JRYF01006364.1_pt1 | contig 15666 bp, 6 predicted proteins | sample 235331 | NCBI WGS metagenome assembly JRYF01 (sample SAMN03074217, study PRJNA261475) | activated sludge metagenome | biome: Wastewater Treatment Plant; feature: Wastewater; material: Activated sludge; isolation source: activated biomass of a wastewater treatment plant treating hydrocarbon... ...
CCGCATCGTGTAGATCAATCAAGAAGAACAAACAGTATTTCGGGCCGATCCCGGCGAACCCGGTGAGAAATTCGTACTTCGCTTCCTTGCCCGTGAGAGAAAGCATGCGCTGCGTGGCGGCTTCCACCCCACCCATAGCGGCGATCGCATCGAAGTTCGAAAACAGGCGGTCAGCCTTGATGTTCGGCATCCTTACCGCTGCCTGCCGTAATGTTGCCCGTAGACGGGCCATGCGTTGATCTGGCGCCAGAGCGGCCAAGGCCTCGTACCCCAGCAGATGCTGGCGCTCCGGCTCGCTTTGGAACCAGGACCAACCGGCGGAGCGACCTTGCGTGCAGTGCGATCGCAGCAGGAGGAACCACAGTAAGTCCGACCGTGCACGCAGCGTGCTGCCCTCCTGTCGCAAAGCCTCCAGCGCGCCGGTCATCTCAGGCGTGGGGTGCCGGAGGCCGTGCACCAGAGACCATCGCCTGAATGGGTCGAAGTTCAAGGCTCTCATTGGCGGCTTGGCCATGGCGGTGGGCTCCGTGAATGTGCTGCGTGCGCGACAGTGCTGGGCGCCGATCTGCTTTAGTGCTGGCTGCAGCGTGCCTACGCGGGTGCAGACAACCTTCCGAGGAAGTATCGGCCGCCGAGGGGTCAACATGATTCGACACATCACCGGGCTGTAGGGCACGTACGTAGCCGCGCGTGGCTTCAGTCACGCATCCGGCGGATAGTCACATTCGACTGCCCAGCTCAAGCGCGACATCTCGGCGGAGAGACCGAGCAGGAGTGCCTAAAGGTTCGTGCGCTGGCGCCGATATGCCGTCAAGCAACTGGAGCATAGCTATGCAAGGTCGGAAGCTGACGCCCACTCAGAAGACTGCTCGCGGCTCGCTCAAGTCCATTAAGAAGAGAACGCCTCCGCCCAAGCCGAAGAAGTAGCCATCGTCGCGGTCACGTCGCTAGTAGCGCTGGTTTGCATCTCCTCTGTCTCTGCAGCTGCGATCACGAGCACTGCACAGCGGCTGGTCCACCATGACAGCTCAGTTCTCAGACTCTCTCGTCTTTGAAGGCCGGACCTTCTCGCTGGACTGCGAACCTTTGCAAGACTGGCTGGCCCGGAAGAAGAACCGACAGATCAGGTTCAAGAGGACCAACACGGCCCACACACGCGGATACTGGTCACGCTGGGCCGTTCATCGTGGCCGCCTGTATTTGACGCACTTCTCCGCGCGACTACCCAATGGCAGGTTTGCCGGCTTCAGGACGCTGTTCGAGAACTACTCCGATCAGTTCTATCTGGACTGCCACGCCAATCATCCCGACATCGACGGACCCGGAAGGTTCGCCTTCTGGGTCGACGGATGGCTGTACTGCCATTTCGGCGATCGGATTCGCTATGAGCACAGTCCCTACCTTAGCGTGTACGAAGGTGAACTTCACCTGCTGTTCAAGGGTGGGTTCCTGATCGGCCAGCGGATCGTGCGTAACAGACCTTCCATCGCAGCAGAATCTGAGCGGCAGCCAATCGCGCTGGGCGAGCATTTCACGGCAGAAGAGATCGAAGAACTGCTGGCGGAGGATGCACTGCTCGAAGCTGCTAGGTTGCGCGCTCGAACACGTGGCCAGACTGTGTGACGCAGCGGCGTTGGTGCGTGTAGTGAAATGCCTGTCGCTCGGCATCCTTGCCGTCACGCAACCCTATCAGACTCAGATCGTTGACCTCGCTATGCCGATCACCAAGGACTGCGGATGACTTGGACCCCTGCTGCTCGCAACTATCTCCTACAGACGCTGGAGAACTTTAGGGACCGGTACTGCGAGATCGAGACTCTGGCACGGATGCAGGATGCAGCCGCCCCCGCCGAACTCTTCGAGGCACGACTCGACTCCCTCCGGCGTGTGGTGAGCCGCCTGACCGAGCTGATGCCGGCGCTGGATCACTCAACGCCCGATTGGAACACCCCGCGTCTTCCCGTCATCGTCGTGGGAAGAATGCGCGCCGATGGCCGGGTCAACGACATCCGGCGGATCGGCCTTTGCGCTACAGGCGGGCAGCTGTACGTCTGGGTGGACGCCCGCAGCGATGCGCCGGCCGCCCTGCGTATGGACCTCGGCAATGGCCTCCTGTGGCATCCGTGGATCCCACCGGACAACGGCAAGCCTGGCCTCTGGCGGTACGCGGTGCCGGTCGATCTGTTCGGCAACGGCGCCCCCCCACCGGACCATCCGCTCGCTGAAGGGCATCCACTCTGTACACTACTGGCCTGGGTCAACGAGCAAGCGCTGGCCGGCAACAACGGGCCGGTGTGCGCACGCCTCGCGCCCCACCGGATGCCACAGGAGCTGCCTGCGACGACCCAGGTGGTCTATCCGGCGCTGCTGAGACGTGCCTACCCGAGATAGCAGCAAGTCGAGCCCGACACTCGAAGCTCTGTCGCGGGCCTTGTACCGGGGCCACGGGGCTCGGGCCTGCGCCTGGGCGGTCGACGTGGAACCCGCGTCCAGCAGGCGTTTGCTTGGGCCTTTGCCAGGGCGGGCGTCCATCTCCAAGGCTGTGCGTCGGCCGGCGCTACAAGCGCTCATGCTTGCCGGTGAGAACACGTTGCTGACAGTGCTGCAAGCCCGAGCACGCTGTCAGCCAACCGCGGAATACCCTGGTCGGCTATTGGCAGCGCGCTACCGTACACCGCCTTACCTGCGGACGTATGGCATCGCCTCCTCATGACGACACCCCCCGCGCAACTGCCGCACGGCCTGACGTGACACCACCGGCTTCCGCGAGCCAGCACAGTGTATTGACCAATGCCATTTGCTCCGGCGTGCGGCACTTGATTGCGGTCAGAGCAGGATTGGCAATCACGATCGCCAGGCATTTCGCTCGCGACACCGCGACGTTGAGCCGGTTCTTGCTGTACAAAAACTCGATGTGCCGAGGCAAGTCGGCCTCACTGGAGGTCGTCATGGAGACTATGACGATCTCGGCCTCCTGCCCCTGGAACTTGTCCACGGTGCCCACGCGTGCGCCGTCCGGCAGCACGCGCTTGAGCAGATTGACCTGAACGTTGTATGGCGCGACTACGAGGACATTCGGTGCCGTCACCGCATGCTCGCTGCCGTGCTTGTCGGTAAAGCGTTGCTCGAGGGCGCTCGCGTACAGAGCCTTCACCAGCTCCGCCTCCGGCTCGCTGCGCTGCGAGCAGCCCTGGTGTTCGATGGCTGCGTGCACGATGCCCGCTGACCGAAGCAGCGGATGCGCGTCCTCCGTCAGCACAAGGGAGCGACGCACATTGTTCGCCTCCGGCTGCAGCCGTCCGTCGTAAACCGCGTCAGAGATGAAGCGGCACACATCCGGGTGCATGCGCCACGTCGTTGCGAGGAAGATGCCGCGGTCAGGCGCGATGGTCGCGACCCCGTCGAGCAGGTACTCCAGCGCCGAGTCGCCCGACCGCCCGGGGTGCACACCCTGGATCGGTTGCCCCAGTTGCATCTGGTCGCCCAGCAGCACGATGTTGCGAGCGTTCGTACCGGCGGCCACGAGGTTGGCGAGCGCGACCTGGCCGGCTTCGTCGACGAACAGGTAGTCCACGGGCTCGACGTCCTCCGGCCTGTCGGCGAAGAACCAGACCGTGCCGCCGACCAGGTTGGCGCCGGAGCACCAGACGTCCTCGGCGTCGCTCTCGTTCTCGACGAAGACGCCATCGCCACCGGCATGCTCGAGTTCCGATTCAGCGCTGCCGCGCGATGACTTCTTCATCGCGTGGACACGGATCCGCTGCCGCACTGCTTCGTCCAGTGCACCGCTCATCAGGTGGTTGATGGCCTTGTGGCTGTTGGACATGACGCCGACGCGTCGCCCGTCGGCCAGCAGGGCAGCGATCATGTGCGAGCCGCTGAAAGTCTTGCCGGCACCAGGAGGCCCCTGAACGTAGAGGTACGAGCGATCGAGCGCACGAACAGCCGCCACGCAGCCGGCCACGATGTCGCTACCCGGAGCCACGATCGGCGCTTGCGCCACACGTTCAGCGAGGCGTGGCGGGTCGCGGCGCAGGAACTGCTCGACCGCCTCGTGGACGCCGCCGGCCACCACGCTGTCGGCGAACGCGAAGACGGCGCCGACCACCTTGGACGAGTCGATCGGTCCATTGGGGCCGATGCTCAGCCGCTTCGGCACGTCCGCCCAGGCCCGCTTCATGCCGAGCTTGAAGCGCACACGGCGGGTCGTCTCGTCGAACTCGATGATGCCGATCGGCTCGGCCGTGTCGGCGCGTCGGCACGCGACGCCGGTCGCCAGTTTGGTCTCCTGCTCGGGGGCTATGTACGTGTACTGAATCGACTGCCGCACCTGCCGCGGAGGTTCGGCCGGATCCAGCACCAGTCCTGCGAGGCACTCCGGGTCGTCGAGTAGCTCGTCCTCGTCCATGTCCATGCGCGAGTACACCGCCCACCATGCGGGCTTGGCCGCGCGCCGATGGAAGTCCAGCAGTTGCCAGGTGAGTTCCCGGGCATGATCCTGGGCGGACCAAGTGCGACGATCCACAGGCAAGGGATCGACGAGCTTGTGGCGGTACGCCTCGAGCCGTTCTTCGATTTCGCGCACCGCGTCGGACTTCTGCTCGCCTGCATCAGTGCCGGGCGTGACGTCACGCCAGGGCAGTCCATCAGGGCGCAGCGACAGCAACCAGTCGTGCAACTGCTGCGTGGACTCCACGTCGTCGCGGTTGTAGTCGGCGATGTCCTGGAGGAGTTGCGGGGCCTGGGTCTCGCGCCAGCGTTCGTAGAAGACGATGCTGGCGCCGGCGTTCGTCACGTCGCCGGCGCGCGCTGGACGGTAGAAGCGCTCGATGTACTTGATCGAGTAGCTGGACTCCGAAACGCGCAGGCCCTCGCGCACCACCTTGTAGAGATCGACCAGCACCCCCTGGCGCAGCCAATCGTCGACCTCCACCTCCCGGGTGGCGTGCAGGCTGGCCAGCCGCTTTAGCGCCGTCTCTTCGTAGCTGGCGTAGTGGTAGATGTGGGCGCCGGGATGCCGGCGCCGATGCGCCACGCAGAAGTCGACGAACTCCTCGAACGCCTGCCGCTCCTGCCCTCGGTCGTGGGCCCAGAAGGGCTTGAAACTCCACTGCCCGTCCTTCCGGAACCACAGGCCGAAGAGGTACTCGAGCCCGCCGTATTCCAACGGATCGCCTTCCATGTCGAAGTACAGGTCGCCTTTGTCCGGACGCGGCAGACGATGGAAGCCGCGTCGACGGTCTGGATCGAGAGGCAGATGCTCCAGCTTGCGCTCACCGGTTCGACGAGCGTGCTCTTGCAGCACGGCTTGGCCGCGGAGCTTGACCAAGGTCTCGGGCTGCATTCGGGCCACCCTGGCATCGACCGGGAGTGCGGCCAGTGCCGCCATGGTCGAGACGCCCGCTTCCTGCAGGCGGGACGTCTGGATCCGGGTGATCCCCGCCACCTGCGACAGGTGGTCATCGGCGAGGCGCTGCCTGTCGCAGCGCTCGCTCCAGTGGCACAAGTCGCAGTGATCGCACGGCACCGGATAGGGCGCCTCACGGGTGCCACGCAGGAGGTCCTCGACGGCCGTCAGGAACCGGGCCTGCAGCGACGCCAGGTAATGCGCATAGTCGGCGCCGCGAAAATTGCGCTCGGTACCGTCGCCGAGAACGACATGCATCTGACGCGGCGCCACGCCCTGGGCCCTAGCCACCAGGTCGCTGTAGAACGCGAGCTGCACCAGGAACTTGGCCTTGGGCGACCGCGCCAACTTGGTGTCGGCGACCTCGTAGGACCAGGCGCCCAGCGACGATGCCACGCCATCCACGCGCCGAAGAAAGTCCGCGTGACCCACCCAGCAGCCATCACGAAGCGTGGCCTGGTAGATGACCTCGACCCCTGCGCGCATGGCCGCCAGCGTAGCCTGCACCTTGTCCGAGATCCTGCCGCCACCCGCAGCGATATCCACCACCTGGCGCCCTTGCGTGCGCTGGTCCTCTAGGTGGCGCTTCTCGTGCGCGTCGCCCTTGTCGGCGATGAGCTGGTGCGACTCGTCAGCCTGACTGCGTTCGGCGCGAAGGGCCTCGTCGTCCAGCGCCCGAAGGTCGAGCGCGCTCAGATGCTCGCACTCGAGAAAGGCGACCAGATCGGTCGCCGAGTAGAGGCGGTCGCCATCGACCCGCTGCATCAGGCGGCCTCTCCGCCGGCGCGCAGGCGGCGGGCGTTGTCCTGCAGGGTCAGCAGCCGGCGCTCGATCTCCTCGCTCATGATCCGGGCGCGGTTCTGGATCTTCTCGCCACTGCTGACGACGGTGCGCGCCGTCGTCTGGATTTCCTCGAAGCCGGCGATCTGCTTGCGGATGGCCTCGATGGCCGCGTCCATCTCCGCCAGGCTGGCGGCCTCCTCCTCGTCGTCCCGGCCAGCACGCACGGCCAGCGCCTTGGCCGCCTGATAGGCCGCCTTGAGCCGGATGTCGGTTGCCGCGTCGTCGTCGTCCCAGATGACGACGATGTCGTTGCCCCAGCGCCGCAGCTCGGGCATGCCGGCAGGCGCCGTACGCGCTGCGTGGACGAAGAGGCAAACCGACGCACCCCGGTTGCGCCGCGCCTCGTCGGCCTCCTCGAGTGTCGCCTTGAACGTCATGCCGTCACGGGCCTTGGCCTCCACGACGATGGCCGCACCCGGCGCCGCGGAGTCCGGCCCGAGCGTGACGACGAAGTCGCCGACCTTGCTGCGCGGCACCGTGCCGGTGGTGGCGCCCACGGCATCGAGCACGTCGTCGCCTTCGATGCAGGAGGCTTGCAGTTGCTCGCCCACCTGCGCCTCGAACTCGTTGCCGTGCTGCGTGCCACGTCGAGACTCGTCGCGCCGGACAACCAGTTTCTCCAGGATCCCTGTCACGCGCAGCTCGAACTCGCGCGAGCGCTCGGTTTGCGCACGCTCGAGGCTCTCGATGCGCTGAACGATGCGCGTCAGGCCGGACTCCGGGTTGTCGAGCGAGAACTGGGCGCTGATCTGGCTCTGTGCGCTTTCCACCCGGCCGACCAGGCGCGACAGCGCCGAGTTCTCGTCGTCGAGCGAAAACTCGCCCACGACTGAGGCCACCTTCTCGCCAAGGTTGCGCTCCAGGTCGCCGTGGCGGTCCTTCAGCTCGCGCACCAGCCGGCTCAGAGCACTCTCCGGGCGGTCGAGCGTGAACTCGGCGGTGATGGCATCGCCCTGGCGCTGCAGCGCCTGCGTCAGCTGGGCGTGCAGCGCCGCCATGAACTCGTTGCCCTGCTCGGGGCTGAGCAGACGGCGCAGTTCGCTGTCCTCGCCGAGATGCTGCTGGAACAGCGTGTCCAGCGACCGGCGCGCAGCATCGACCTGCCCGCCGATCAGCCCGGCCAGTTCGCCGTCCTTGTGCAGCAGGCGCTGCACGCGCTCGGTGAACGCGCCGCTGGACGGGTCGAAGTAGGCGCGCAGCGTGCCGCCCAGGGCCTCGTCGAGCACCTGGCGGTGGGAAGACAGGCGCTCCTCGAGCGTCACGAGAAGGCGCTCGCCTTCGCTGCGCACAGTGGCGCCATCCACCGTGCCGCGCGCCGCCTTGAGCGAGAGAATGCCGATGCGCAGTGCCGTCAAGGCCAATTCCTGGCGCTCGCGGCTTTCTCCGGCTTCGGTGAGTGCCTGGACCACCTCGGGATCGCTGATCGAAAGATGCAGGTAAAGCGGCTCAGCGGTTACGTCCGGGGCCGCGCCCGAAGAGGTCACAGCATTCAGTGAGTCCATGTTCGAGTGCCTCCGGTAGTCGCAATGAACGCAGCGTAGAGGCTGGCTCGCTCAGAATTCGAGCCACTGGACAAACGAACAGTGTTGCATCGAGCGGCGGCGCCAACAGGATGCCTCGTGCGGCACGTCGCGAGCACCGAAGCTCTGCCTCGCGGGGCTATGGCCCCCGTAGCTCCAGCAGCCTCCGTGCGAGCGCGTCGCGATCCGGATTGTCAGAAACCCGATCTGGCATCGCGATGTCCTGCCCCTGGTACTTCCAATACTCGCTGTTGCGAAGCCTCTCTGACAAGCGGACGCGGCAACGGTCGTCGATCGCCAACAACTTTAGATCGAACAACGTGTGCAGGTCGGACCGCAGCAACAATCCGTTCGATACGGCATAGTCGGTCTGCTCGGAATGCGGCCTGATGTGCGCGGCTTCGAGCAGCTCTTCGACGGCGCAACGACTGATCGCACACCGCCGCTTGTACGCCAGCATCAGGGCCTCACGAAAGCGCGCCTGTCCACGACGCGTCTTGATCGCCCTCTGCTGCCTCTCGTCTTCGTCGCCTTCTAAGTCGTCATCCGCTTCAGAACGCGCTGAAGTCTCCGATTCAGCCGGATGCGACGCGGTAGTGTCCAGTTCGAGCGCGCGCCGCAGCTGCCCGGCCGACTCTTCCGACAGGCGGAGCGGTGTCCGGAACTGGTTGGGATCTGGACTGCCATTGCGCAGGCCGTCCACGTTCGCAGGGTCCCCACTGCTCGTATAGAGCTGAAGAACCCGTGCCACGGATGCATCCAGGAAGTGATTCGCGCGGAATCTATCAAGACGGTCCCTCTTGCCGATGAGGTAGATGTCGCCATCTCGAATGTCACGACGCCCCAGCTTCAGCTCAGCCTCTGCCCGTCGCACTGGCTTTCCATCGACGATCAGGCGACCACCAAGGCGCACCTTGCCATCCAGCAGACCAACAACAAACACCTCGTCGCCGTCAGACATCGTGTTCAAGGGTCTCCTGTCGTCTCCAGTGAGGTAGTCGATCCAGTCATCGCCCGTCGACAGACTGCTGCGACGACCGTCAAAGGTCTGCTTGTTGAAGAAAAAGGTGTAGGAGGCCATCAATCCCTTTGCTCAACTGTCGGCGTTTCAATTCAGTTCCAACGACGCAGTCCCATCTCAGCTTGCGTCAGTCAGCGCGATCCGGCTTTGCAGCACGCGATCAATCTACCAAGCCTATCTCGGCCATAGCAATGCAATCTCACGGCATTCCGGCCGCTCAAAGGGTAGCGCCAGATCGTGCAAGGCACGATCGGCCAACTGACTCGCTGAAGCGAGCCACGGGCCACGGCGACTATCTTCAGGTGCGGGCGCTAACGTCTCGCTCCTCGTGTCGATTTCATTGACCGCTTTGAGAACCTGCCAATCTCGCAGCACGCGCATTGATCCATCCCACCCGGCAATGCCGGCGAGGACTCTTCGCGCTTGGCGCGTACTGTCTGAGACGCGGTCCATCACCGCGAACACGAGCAGAGGCTCCTCCAGACCGGAAGCAATGCAGAACGACCCCTGCAACTTGGTGGCCTGATCCAGCGCCTTGCCGATCACCGGATGGCCGACGCCCATCAGGTCGCCCTCGTGCGCGCCTTTGGTTCGATCGAACTGGATGTTCTCGTAGCTTCTCTTGATCGCCGGCGATGTGAGCCACTCGTCGGGAGTCCGAAAGCTCAATGACAACCCTTCGACTTTGGGACGACGTCGATTGTGGAAGAGTGCGTTCTCAAAGAAAGGCAAGAGATCGCGCAAGTCGAGTGGCGGCACTTCCTTCAGATCCGACAGATCGAAGCTCGAAGCGTGGCCCACCAGCTCCTGTACGGTCTTGATCGCCGACTCTCCTCCGAAAGTGCCGGCCTTTTGGTCGAACCAGTCGGCGATCCTGTCCTTCTGAAGCCCAACAGCCCCAGCGAAGAGATCATTGAACGTGTTCGAGCCGCTCATGCCAAGAACAAGCTGCATCAGGTCTTCGGGTTCGTCCATAGCCGAACCCAATGCACGCATGATGCTGTTGAGCTTCTCCTCAAGCTTCCCCCAGATCAGAGCTTCGACCGTATCCGGATTGCGAAGAGACACCACGCGCACTGGGCGCTGTTGCCCGTAGCGGTTGAGGCGTCCGACCCGCTGATGCAGCCGCATGGGATTCCAAGGCAGGTCTACGTGAACCAGTGCACTGCACCGCTCCTGCAGATCGATGCCCTCACCACCGGCCTCCGTGGACACGAGGAACCGAATGCGTCCAGCATTAAACGCATCGCAAACGTCCTCACGGCGGGCCGAGAGCGTGCGCGAGGTGCCATCGGGCAACATGACCGCGTCCAGCCTGTTGTCGCCATTCATGAAGCCGACGGAGTCGGAGCCGAACTCCCGCATCAACGCAGAAACGATCAGCGCCTGCGTGCGCTTGTACTCCGTGAACAGCAGCACCGGCTCCTCGCTGAAGCGCAATTGGATGACCTCGAGCACACGAGAAATCCGCGTCTCCGACTTGACGGCTCGCCCCGCCGCGATGAGTTCGCCGAGGTGACGCCCTTCATCCTCCATAAGTTGGATACGGGCCTTGCGCTCCGACCTCAGCCACGCGTCGATCGCCTGGGCCAGTTCTTCGGACTCCTGTTCGCCTAGATCGGTGGCGAGCTCCTCGCGACTCTGTGCTGCCAACGCCGCGAGCCGGCGCTGTCTTGTCTCCAGCGCCGCAAGGACAGCTGCGATTGAGCTGGAGGCGAGCTTCTGGAGCGCGATGAGCACAAGGATGACCTGACCACCTTCCAGTCGACCCAACGAAGAGGCGTAGGCCTTCCCGGCCAGGATGAAGCTGGACAGGAGCTCGTAGAAGGTCTCTTCCTCGTCCGAATAGGTGAACACCTCCGGGAACTGCTGGACGGGCATGAACAGGCGCCGCCCCTTCATGTCGACCGCCTTCTGCTTTGCGTTGCGGATGAGGTACCGAGGAAGGGCTTGCAGCATCGCCCCCTCGTTCCGGCGCGGGCCAAACAGGTCCGAATCCAGAAGACTCATCAACGACCAGAACCCGAAGGCCTTGCCGCGATGCGGCGTGCCAGTGAAGAGCACGCAGGACTCGACCTTGCCCGCTGCATTGAGCTTCTCCAGAAGCTCCAGACCGAGTGTCTTCCCGCTGTTCTCCTCCGCGTTGAGGTGATGGGCCTCGTCGACGATCACCATGTCCCAGGCCGGTGCGTCAAGCAGCCGCTCGTGGCGTCCGTTGCTGTCGAATCTGAGTGTCGGCAGAGAAGCCACAACGACCTGGTGGACGCCCCAGAAGTCTGACCGAACGGTGTCCAGATCGGCGCGGTAGATCGCCGCTCGGATGTCGAACATCCTCTTGAGCCGCGACTGCCACTGCTCTACCAACTTCGCTGGAGCAAGGATCAACAGTCTTTGCACGGTACGGCGTGCCATGAGCGGCCACAGGATGAGCCCCGCCTCAATGGTCTTGCCCATGCCAACGTCATCTGCAATGAGGACACGCACTGGCCAGGTCCTCAGGACCTTGTGACAGACCCATAGCTGGTGCGGCAACAGCGAGATCCTTGAACGTGTGAACACGCCCCACGCATCGTTGACGGACTGGATGATCTCCGCCTGCACGCGCAGCACGACCTCAAGTGAGGACGATGACACCTCGCTCTGCAGCGCTTGGGCGACGGACTTGAGCACGGCGAGGTCGGCAGCGAGCACCTGCTCGATGCCGTGCACGAATCGAACTACGGCGGTGTCGCCGTCGGACATCAGAACCGTGCCCTGCCCATGGCGTGAATGGAGAACCGAGGTACCAGCCGCGAGCGCAGGCGCATTGGTGTTTGTCATGGCGCAGCTCCGTCCAACATGGCTTCATCGTCAGCCTCATCGGCTACCGCCAGAGCTGCATGTGCTTCCACCTCCGTCCGAAGGCTGGCATCCGTCGCGAGAATCTGCAAGGGAATATCGAAGTCTCCATCGAAGTCAGCCGCCTCTTCTCCGAGCTCGGCAACGAGCGTCCGGTAGATGTCTGCACTCGTTGACAAGCCGACATACCCCATTTGCGCAAGCAGCTCGACCAGGCCGGAGGTAGGCATGTAGGCCAACTGCTTTGCCACAGAACCTCGCAGCACTCCAACGCGCAACAGTTCTCTCACCAACAGGTGCTGGCCCAAGCGAAGCATTCCTCCGAGGGTCGGCGCATCGATGCCTGAGCCGCTCAATACATGGTCCGCGGACGGACTCAGCCAGTTGGCAAGTTCGTGGTGCTCGCGTTGGTCGAGGGTTCTAGCGACATGGGCGTACTGTGGCAGCCAGCGAGCCACACGGTAGAGCCTGGGGAAGCTGTCCATCCACTGCTCGAAAAGCGGTTCGGTTGACTGCTTTTCTCCATACTCCCGCAAGATCAAGATCCAGCGCTCTGGCGCCCGATCAGGCTCCACATCGCAGATCGTCGACCACCAACCGTTGCGATGCAGAAACTCGAGAAAGCCGCGGTGCTGGTCATCAGTGACTCGCCCATAGCGTCGGAACAACGCCAAGCTGAAGAGCGCCATCCAGGTACTGCGGTCGAGTTCGTATTCAGCCAGCCGCTCGGGGCGCACATGACTCGGCCACAGTCTGCTGAGGTACCTCGGAAGTTCTTGAGCACGAACGGCTGCCCACCAGCGTGAGATTGCCCAGAGATCGAATCGAGGTACGGATTGGGGGCCGTTGATGACGGCTTCGTCATCGCTTGGGATCCCAAGCTTCGTGAGCAAGAAGCGCCGATCTTCAGCGGGCAAGTGCCGCAGCGCTGCATGATCCTCGCTCAACCCATCGATCCAACCGCGTGAGCCAGCGGCGCGCCAACGGATGTGGTCGACAACAGGCGTGTAGTGATTGCGCAGCATCCAGCCTGCCGCTGGCGCTTGTGCGGCCGCACCACGTGCATCAATGCACCATGCGACAAGCCTGCTGACTTCGGGCTCAAAGCGCGGGAGGATCGCATCCAGGGTTTGCCAGTTCCGGGTCTGCTGATAGTCCGGATCCAGCACGCAGTCGTTCGGTGCAAAGCCCTGCAGCAGATCGGCATCGGGCATCGAGTCGCGAACCAGCTGCTCAGCCGTTCTCCAGGTTCCAGCAGCCGTTCGGAACTGAAGCTTCGCGAATTGGCTTCGCCAACCCTGGTCTTCCAAAATGCCTTTGGGCCAGTCAATGAGGATCGCCGCCAGCGCATCCACCTGGTCGAGCGGCAGCCGACCGCTTTGCAGCACCGTCAGCAGCGCATCCGGTGTCAGATCGGTCGGCTGGTCTTCGTCATCGAAGTACCCCGATCGCCGGAGCCATTCAACCACGGTCGAGTCGCACCATCTATCCAGCGGATAGCGCTCGACGAACGGCATCCAAGCGACGAGGCGTGGAATCACCGCACGGTACCTTTGCACATCAATCACCAGGGACACCGATGCGGGATCGACGAATCCGTTCAGGGTCCCCGGCAAGCCATTGGGCACAGCCTTCGGCTTCTGCGCCAGCCGACCGAACAGCGTACAGGCAAACTTCTCGATCAGTTGTCGATCGGCAGATGCATCGTCATCTGGCGCCGAGCCGAAGACGTGTTTCCAAAAGCCGAACCAGAACTGTGCTTGCGTGTCGACCTGTGAGCACCCGAGGGTGTCCCTCGTGCTCTGCCAGTCCTTGTCCGCCGTCGCATAGAGCTCCAACACCGAAGGCAAGACGTCCGTCGCGAGCTTGGCGGCGATCTCCCTGTTTCTCGCCGCATTGGGTCCCGACGCCAAAGTGGCGCGCCCAGTGTCGATCACAAAGGGAGCATTGAGAGCGACTCCATGCGCTGCCTGTCCGCGTGTTGGGGCGGTGACCCAGATCGCCGGAACCGGGTGTGCAGCCCCTGAATCAAACGGGATCACGCCTCGCGGGTCAATACGCAGGGCAGCAGCTGCGTTGCTCGACCGCAGCACCAGCATGCGCGCCTCTGTGACACCAGACTGCGCAGGCAAGCTGGTGCTGCCAACCTCGACGTGGCATGTGGGTAGCTGCACGATGCGCCTGGGGAGCCATGAGGCAACTCGGACTCCGAGGTCGATGTGGCGGACATTACGGGCAAAGACCGCGAGCACGCCGCTGAGCGAGACGAATCTGCTGATCATCTCCTCGGGCGCCACGCCTCTGCGCACTGGCAGTTCCACAAGCGTCGGACGCAGCGCACCAGGCGCCTGCCGCTGGCACTCCTCGACGAATGCACGGACTTCGCGGTCGGGGGTCCACTTCTGCGGAAGGAGCCCGGCAATCACCTCGAAACTCAAGTCGGCACTGAGCACCCGTGGACTGTCGCTCGCCAGGAGGGTGCTCTTGAAACCCAAGCCGAATTTGCCTGTTTCCTCATGCTCGTCGTCCTTGGACGAAGCCCCCAGCATGAGCATCCGTTCAAGGTCATTCGCGTAGTCGGNNCCCGCGTAGTTCACCGGACGCCCCCAGTGCACGAAACGTGCTGCCTGTCCGGCGACATCCGCGACGAACCTACCCACCGACAAGTCGTGGAGTCGCGCGCGACCCTCAGCTTCTTGCAGCCGCTGCAACTCGCCAACCGCGTCATCGGCGTTCTGGAAGATCTCGAAGGGGATGCTCGTGATGTCGTACTGGTTGTGCCGGACTCGCTCTCGGACCCCTTCAAGAATCACCGCCTGTACCTCGCGATCCGTCTCCACAAGCGTGGCGAGATCAGCCGATGCCGCCTGAACATCGCGCTGCCGATCAACGGTCGGCTGGCCCGAGTGCATTGCACTGGACAGGGCACGACGGGCTTGGTCGAACCTCGAGAGAGCGGCGCCGATCTTCGGATGCTTGCCAACCCCTGGCAGCGTTCGCAGCGAAGCGTGCAGCACATCCAGGATCATGGTCCGCGCCACACCCAAAGTGATCTGGTCGGCTTCGGCAAACCGGCTCCACAGTGCATCCAGATCTACATGGGGCTGGTTGTAGACCTTGGCCAAGATTGTCTCGGCCGTCCGTTGCAGGATCTTCCTCTGTTCCTGCACGTCGCAGTCCAGAAGGGTCTGCGGCGGGCGCAATGACACGACGACACCATCACCCTGCCACCACAGCTGCCCGACGAGCAAGGTACCGGCGTCCGCGACTGGCAGCAACGGCACCTTGAGCGCGGTGCCAACGAGAGACTTTGCTTCAACGAAGCGCCCATCGTCCTCCCGGACGGTGAACTTCAGCGAACTCAGCGCCTTCTCGATGGTCATGCCGCCCATCCAGGCCAGTCTTCGATCGGGACCGTTCTCGTACCCCGGATCGCGCCAGCCCAGGAGCGCGAGATAGTCGACGTAGTTGATCGGCCCGAGCCACTCCTTGGCAAGCGACTCGACCGCTGAGCCGAACAGCCCGATCACGGCACCAACAGCCTCACGTACGCTGCTCTGCGAGAGCGGTTCAAACATCCCTTCCACAGCGCGAATCAGCAAACGTTCATCCCACGCACTGGTATCCGATGGAAGTCGGTCGACCGCAGAGGTTGGTGTCGCGCTGTTCTCGATGACGATGCCACGCAGCCGCTCGGCGGCGGTGGGATCCAACGTCATGCGTGGATCGACCCCAAAGAGGCCCACTGCGAGTTCCGACGCACTTCGCCATGGACCGGCCAAGCTGGGCAGCTTGAGGGCGCGCATGCGCTCTCGCAGTCGGTCGGCAGTGTCGCTGCCCGCCCACTCCTCCAGCACAGATTGGGTGAGTCGCTGCAGGGACGAGGAGTTGTCGCCCTCGTACAGGTCTCTGAGAGCGCGTTCGGCCTGCTCTGGCGGCAGTGCGGCGCGCAAGTGCGGGATCAGTTGCTCCCGTACCGACGGTTCGTCGATGCAGGCGACGCACTTCTGGACAAGCTGTTGATTCATCAGCACAAC
>JRYF01002550.1_pt2 | contig 15639 bp, 12 predicted proteins | sample 235331 | NCBI WGS metagenome assembly JRYF01 (sample SAMN03074217, study PRJNA261475) | activated sludge metagenome | biome: Wastewater Treatment Plant; feature: Wastewater; material: Activated sludge; isolation source: activated biomass of a wastewater treatment plant treating hydrocarbon... ...
TTGGGTGCAAATAACATGACGGTAATTCCTTTCTGAATAAAGGTATTCTTTTTCCCGAGGACCGTCCTCGGAACTATCTATATTTTAGCCGGGTTCAAAAATTATTCAAGAGGGAAACATTCTTTTTTAATTGCAACCTTGTTAGGCTGAAAAATATGAAAGGTACATTGGTACTGGGTCATTTTCACCCACACAGGCAAGACTTATCCTTTTCCGGTAAAATCGCCGCCATGTTAAAACGGATCCTGAAATTCATACGGCGCGCCATCCTCCTGGCTGGGACCCTGGGTCTGCTGGGGCTGCTCCTGCCGCGCCTGATCACAACATTAAGCGCCTGGAACAAGATCTACCCGGTGGATGAATCCCCGTCGGAAAGCGTCGCCATCATCTTCGGGGCGGGGCTGCGGCGTGACGGGACCCCGACCGCCGTCCTGCGCGACCGGGTGGAGACCGGCGCCAGCCTGTACTTCTCCGGCAAAGCGAAGAAACTCCTGATGAGCGGCGATAACCGGGTGGTGGAGTACAACGAACCGCAGGCAATGCGTCAGTATGCCCTCTCGCTCGGCGTTCCAGATGAAGCGATCATTTTGGATTATGCCGGCAGGCGCACCTACGACACCTGCTACCGGGCGAAAGCCATTTTTGGAGTGGAAAATGCCCTGCTCGTAACGCAAAGATTCCACCTGCCGCGGGCTTTATTTCTCTGCAACGCGCTGGGAGTGCAAGCCCTTGGCGTGGAGGCGAATAACATAACCTACCGACGAAGTTCCCTCCTGATCTGGAACATCCGCGAACAATTCGCCACGTTTACCGCTTTTGTGGACGTGTATGTGGAAAAACCGACCCCGGTCCTGGGACAGGCAGAGCCGATTTCCCTGGATTGATCCATACAAGTTATCCACAGGTCTTTATATGCCGCAAAAATGCGAAAACCCTCACCTTTCGGTACTAACAGCGTGACCACATTTAGGGGGTACGACCTTGCAAACCTGATTGTTCAGACAACGCTTCTGTGGATAACTCGCGTTTATTTGTGGATAAGTGCCTCTCCTTGTGGAGAAGTCTCTCAAACAGACCGTTTCTTCCATCAGAGTCACCACCATATATGGGGGGCGTTTTTTTATCCTGTCGAAATATGGATTTTGGAAAAAAGGCAACTTTGTTGTGGATGGACTGTGGATGGTTTTAGTGGATTCTTTCCACAGGCGGCGAATGTCCTTCGGACGGAATCAATCCTACATCCAGAGCGAGGCGGGCGGGTCATCCCCATATCTTCTGGTTCATCCGGTCTCTCCACAGTATCCACACCCCCTACTACTGTTACGAATCTCATATCCTCTTTAAGTAACTTGAATATAAATGTTAAATCCTGTACAATGCTTTTAGTACAGCCCCTCTATCGTTGTTGGGAGGTTCCCATGGAGATGATCAAAGTTTCTGCAAACTCCCGTACCTCTGCCGTTGCCGGGGCAATTGCGGGTGTCGTCCGCGAACACAAGCGGGCGGAAGTGCAGGCGATCGGCGCCGGAGCGGTCAACCAGGCTGTGAAGGCTCTGGTGCTGGCGACCGGATATCTGAAGAACGACGGGTTGGATGTGGTGTGCGTCCCCGAGTTCGCGGATGTGACGATCGAAGACAAGGTGCGCACCGCGATCAAGATCGTGGTCGAGCCGCGTTAGCCGCTCTGCGCTTGGACATTCCATCACCAGGGGGCTTATAATGTGAAATATTCTCTCGCTTCTCGCGCAGGGACATCTGCCTCAGCGTTCTGAGGTCACATCGCCTCTCGAACCTTTTATGTCGTACCGAAAACCGTTTGCCCGCACCCTGTTTTTCCTCTTCCTGCTCGCCTGTCTGTTGACCGGTCTGGCAGGGACTCTGCGCGCCCCGGTCAACGCCGCGCCTATAATGGCGGTTTCGCCTGGCGATGTTGTAATCAGTGAGTTTCGTTTTAGGGGGGCAGGTGGAGGAACAGATGAGTTCGTGGAAATATATAATAGAACTGGTGGGACGATAAACCTGAATGGTTGGAAACTCAAAGGCTCGAATGCTTCTGGCGCAACATCCACGCGCTTTACAATTAATACTGATGTATTGCTTGTGCCTGGACAATATTACTTATTTGCGAATATCGCTACTGTGGATGGCGTAAATGCAGATGCTGTCTATGCTACAGGTATTACATCTGATGGCGGTGTCGCAATCACCCTTCCAAATGACACCATTGTTGATGAAGTTGGAGTAAGCGCAGGATCCGCCTTCAAGGAGGGCACCAACCTTGCGTCTTTTCCTTCAGACACTGATCAGAGCTATGAGCGTAGGCTTGGCGGAGCATCAGGAAATTGTGAGGACTTGGGTGATAACTTGACAGACTTTTTGCCGCTTGCCCCAAGTCAACCTCAAAATTGGTTAAGTCCTGTTGTCTATTGCCCAGGAATCGAAACGTTTACCCCCACAAATACTGTGGATATAAATCTCACAAACACTGCAGCCGCAGTGAATGCCACCGGCACAGCCGCTGTAAATTTTACAGGTACTGCAATATCGAATCTAACAGGTACATCGTTTGCTCTCACGAGCGCTCCAGCGATGGGCGTGGTGATCAGCGAGTTCCGAACCCGCGGACCGAATGGGGGCAATGACGAATTCATCGAACTCTATAATACAGCAGGTTCGCCTATTTCGATCGGCGGATGGACGATCAACAAATCCAGCGGATGCGGGGTTTCGGTTACAAAGATCGCGGACATTCCCGCCGGGGTGACACTCGCCTCCGGACAGCATTATTTGATCGGCGGAAGTTCCTACAGCGGTTCTGTAACGCCCGACCAGTCAGGACCATTGATCATTTCCGATGAAGGCGGCATCGCCCTCATTGCCGAGACGCCCAATATGGACACCATCATTATGGATCAGGTCGGACTTTGCCCCGACACGCTTTATCATGAAGGTACGCCGCTTGCCGAGTTGACGTCGGATTCGAATCGAAGTTATGAGCGAAGGTCTGACGTGTTGGGAGTTTGTGTTGATACAAACAATAACGCGGCAGACTTTATCCTTCGCTCGCCGAGCGATCCACAAAATACATCCAGTTTATTGACGGCTTGTGGGAATCCAACCCCGACTCCTACCATCACTCATACCCCCACCGTCACCCGCACCCCTACCCGCACGCGCACACCGACCCCGGTCCGCACGGCGACGCGTACGCCCACCCCCCTGCCGCCTCCCCCGCCTCCTCCGCTCATTGCCATCAACGAGTTCCTCCCCCGCCCCGGCAGTGACTGGAACAACGACGGCGTGGTCAACCAGGGCGACGAATTCATCGAACTGCTCAACCACGGTGTGATAGACGTCAACTTGAGCGGATACCGGCTGGACGACGAGGCGAACATCGGCTCCAATCCCTATTCGCTTCCGTCAGTGACCTTGAAGCCGGGCGAGCGCATCGTCTTCTACGGCAGCCAGACGGGACTGCTCCTCAGCGACGGAGGCGACGGCGTCCGCCTGCTCAAACCGAACGGTCAGTTGATGGACGCCTACAATTACTCCGTCGTGGAATTCCCCGACCAGTCCTTCTGCCGCCTGCCCGATAACGGCGGCGCGGACGATTGGCACACCAACTGTTTCCCGACCCCCGGTTTGAGGAATTCCCTGAGCGGGAGCATCCTTCGTCCGCCCACGCTGGTAACCGAAGACCAGCCGTTCTGTCCCATTGCGGATACGCTCCCGCAGGCATTCGTCCTCGCGGAGTGCATGCCCTTCGGGAACAATATCTGGAACCGGGACTATTGGGACAGGTTCGGTTGGTACGGGGGGATGCCCCTGCCGAACGCGGGCGGCAAGTGGGAAGTGTTCGCGGATTAAGGGGCAGGTTTATCTCCGAGACCTTGTCATTTCGACGAGTCCTTCATTACTCAAGGTAAACTCCGCGACGAGAAATCCAACCCACGCCAGGCAAAAGATTTCTCGCTATCACTCGAAATGACAATCCCCAAAGTTTTCGAACAGTCTTATGTGGTAGATTCCCATCCGCCATGCCCATCCTCGCCCTCCTGCTTCTGTTTGCATCCGCCAGCCTGCACGCGTTATGGAATCTCATCCTCAAGAGGTCGCAGGAAAAATACATTGCCATGGGCTGGCAGGTCATCCTCAGCGGCGTTTTCGCTTTCATCCTCCTGTTATTCATCGGATTGCCGCCGCGCTCCATGTGGCTGTTCGCCGTCGTCAGTATGACGCTCGAGGCGGTGTATTTCATCCTGCTTTCCAACGCCTACACCGATCACGACTTTTCCCTGGTCTACCCCATTGCACGCGGGACCGCGCCCGCCTTCCTCATGGCGTGGTCGGTGATGTTCCTGCATGAGGAACTCACAGGCGGCGGCATCCTCGGTATCGTCCTGATCGTTTTCGGGATGATCGTCATTGGCGCGACGAGTCTGGTCCAGGCGCGCGGGAGCCGGTTCCGCCTCAAAGGGATTGTCACCGCGCTGGTTGTCGCCCTGATCATTTCCCTGTACACGCTCATAGACGGGACCGCCGTCAGGAACGGACCTCCCCTGCCCTACGCCTTGACCATGTTCATGCTCGTCCCCGTTGTGACCACCGCCTACAACCTCCGCCGTTTCGGATGGGAGCGCTTCGCCTCCGCCTGGAATGGACCGCGCCTGCCATTGATCTTTGCCGCCATCCTGGGCGTGGTCGCGTATCTATTTGCCTTGTTCGCTTACACGATTGCGCCTGTCGGTTATTCAGGAGCCATCCGTGAGATGAGCGTGGTCATCGGCGCATTCCTGGGCTGGCAGTTCCTGGGCGAAAAAATGGGAGGCATGCGCGTGCTTGGCTCCATTGTCATCTTTGCAGGCATCCTTATCATTGCAGTGTTTGGATGACACCTCTTTCGAGACGCGGGGTTATAAAAACAAAGACGGGAGACTTTGGACTCCGTTTTAGTTCCGTTCAAAAGGAGATGACCATGCAAGCCGATGACCGCATCCAACCTATTACCCGCACGATCGCAGCGATCGTCGTCCCGTTCCTTTGGCTGGCTTTCCTCATCCTGTTCTTCGACCCCGATTCCTCGGGCGAACGCTTTGCCTGGGCGATCAAACCGCACATGACCGCCATGTACATGGGGGCGGGCTACCTGGGCGGTTCGTGGTTGTTCATCAACGCCATCTTTGGCGGGCGCTGGCATCGCGTCGCAGGCGGATTCCTTCCCATCACCGCTTTCACCTGGTTCATGATGATCTCCACCTTCCTGCACTGGGACCGCTTCTCACACGGACGCCTCGGATTTACCCTCTGGCTGGTGCTGTATATCCTGACACCTTTCCTCGTCCCGATCCTTTGGAACTACAACCGAAAAACAGACTCGGGCGAGCCAGAACCGAACGACATCCTCATTTCACCAACCGTCCTATTGATTCTCAAACTCATCGCTGTCGGTTCGTTGACCTACGCAGTCGTCGGGTTTATCAACCCCGAATTCGTCATCGCCACCTGGGTATGGACCCTGACTCCCCTCACCGCCCGCGTGATATGCGGGTGGGTCGCGCTCCTGGGGGTTGGGGCATTTACCATGTCCAGGGAGAAGCGCTGGAGCGGATGGAAGACTCCATTGGAAAGCATCGCCATCTGGCATATATTGGTCTTCGTCGCCGTGTTCATGAATCCATCCGATTTCAAAACAGGAATGATCAACTGGTACACGATATCCATTGGCGCCATGGTGGTCGGGATACTCGTTTTCCATCCGATGATGGAAATGAAGAGAAGAACCGCGAAATAAACCGCGACTTTTATATCCGTATATCCGCTCTGGTTTAGGATTTCACTTTGTTGCCATATATTTCTCTTCTGTTCTTGTCATTTCGACGCGCAGAGCGAGGAGAAATCCACACTACGCCAGGGAAAGGATTTCTCGTGGCGCGAGGCGCCACTCGAAATGACAGTCCTCAGAGTTTTTCAGATACTGTCTGAAAGAAAGTATCTGAAGCCTTTGTGCGCGTCAAGCATCGATTCTAATGACCGGCGGCATACCTTCCTTTGCGAGTGTGAACGATTCCCGCAATCCTGCGAAACGCAGTTCATATTCGCCCGGAAAGCCGTTGAATTGGATTCGACCATTGTCATCCGTGGTCCGTTGGGTTGGCGCGGTCCACCATTCCCCTTTGATTAGTTTCATCAATTCTTCATAGGCTGGTTTGACGGAACCATCCTTTCGGAGCAGACCGGCGGGCGCGTTGAGCCAGCCTCCGTCGGACGCATCCCACCAGGTGATGCCTTCCACGAGCGGGTGGGCGAAGAGCGTTTTATAGTGCTGGATCGTTTGCTCCGCCTGGCGTTCCTCGCCTTCGGGTGTCGTGCGCCAGTCGGTGACTTGATAGTCGTTGAGGTCAACGATCTCTGGCGGCATGAGGTGACCCGAAACCAGCGTTGTCTCTGTGAAGTGGATGGGGAGGTTGAACCGCTCGAAGTTTTCGAGTACTTTCAATGTTTTCTCCACGCCCCACCATCCCTGGTGCATGTGCGATTGGATACCGATCACGTCGAATTGGATGCCCGCTTCCAGACAGCCCTCGACCAGGATGTCGTAAGCAGAAGAAACGTCGAAGTCGTTGATGAGGAGCGTTGCATTCGGGTTTGTCTCCCGCGCCGTATCGAACATGATCTTGATCGTTTTGATGCGCCCCAATTCCTTGCAGAGGCGCGTAATGCCGTTGTCATATTTGTCGAAGACAGGCATGATGACCGCTTCGTTGATCACATCCCACATATCAATCAGACCGCAAAAGTCCGACACATCGCGTTTGATGCGGGCAATTTGCGCTTGCAGGATTTCGGCGTTGCTCATTTCAAGGAGCCAGTCGGCGGTGAGTGTATGCCAGCAGAGCGGATGTCCCTTTGTGACCATGTTGTGGTCGAGACACCAACGGGCGGCGTCTTTTACCTTCCCGCTGATGGGTTCCCCTCGTTGCGGTTCGAAGCGCGCCCAATAGAAGGGAAGTGTGGCGGCGTTGAAGAGCGCCGTGACCTTTTCCGCTCGCTGTTCGGCTCGTTCCTTTTCTTCACCGACATAGTCGCCGCTGGTCAGAGGGACAAGGTCAAAGGCGGCGGTGCCGAAGAGGAATTTGTGATTGGTCTGTTCGATGGTTACTTCCCGGTTTGCCAGCGGGACGCTGTCTGGTTTCAGGATGGTGATCGTTGTCCCGGTCATTCGATTTTTACTGATTTGAGTGTTCATGGTTTACCTCATCGAAAAATGATAGGGTCTCAAGATCGAACGTGATTTTCGATCTTCAATTTGCCGACCTGGATCAAAACCAGATCATCAGATTGTAAAGTAAGGTCTTCTGGCACAAGGCACGTTCCCGTCATCAAGAATACTCCCCGTGGAAAATCCAACTCGCGCGTGAGAAACTCGACCAGTTCGGTGAACGTGCGTTTCATGGAGGATGTGTTCGCTTCGCCGTCGAAGATCGTTTCGTCCGCCCGTTGAATTTTCAATCGAATGGGGATGTCTTTGATCTCATCCGGCTCGCACAGCAAAATACCATGTCCCAGCGCGCACGAGCCGTTATAGATCTTCGCCTGCGGCAGATACAACGGGTTTTCGCCTTCGATGTCACGCGACGAAACGTCGTTCCCCGCGCAATAGCCCACGATTTCGTTGTGCCGATTGATCACCAACACCAGCTCAGGCTCGGGTACATTCCATTTACTATCCTTGCGGATGCGGATCGGCGCTCCATTGCCCGAAACACGCCAGCCGATTGACTTGGAGAAAATCTCGGGACGTCCCGCTTCATAGACCTTCTGGTACATGTCCGCTGCGGTGGATTCCGCTTTGCGTGCGTCGCGGCTTCGCAGATACGTGACACCCGCCGCCCACACTTCCTGATGCGGATCAATCGGCGCTTCCTCCTCCCCCTTCGGCACGCTCAGGACGGCGCCCGAGGCTGGTTCAGCCTCCGATAAAGTTTCCAGCGCCTGAAACATTTTCTCGCGCGGCATCTCGAGCAACATACCCAGGTTCAAACTTGGCGGCAGGAAATGACCATCCACCGCCCAGCGCGATCCGTTCGTTGTTTTGTGTTTGGTAAGTAACATGCTGTGTCTCCTTGCTAGTATCGTCCAGTTAAAACGCCGAAGGCGTGAAATGATTCTAGATTTAGATGTCAACAAATTTCCAACCCCGTAGGGGTGTCATAGAATTATAGGGATATGTCATCCCTTTGGGATTTGAATGCATTGTGACTGCAATCTAAAATCATGACATCCCTTCAGGATTGTTTAATCTCTCGATGATTGCATCCACATCGTGCACACATCCACCCCACGTGCCGCCGCTGAAGTTTTGAAGGAACGCCCATAAACGTGTGTCATCTGGGAGTTCGGGGTTTGGATGCAAGTCTGGATGCGGTGAACGCGCCGCTAGTATTTTCTTCCCTTCGTCAGCATCAAAGAGTTTGCCGCCTTCACCGATGAGGTCAATTGTTCCCGAAAGGTTGATTCGATCAATGACAATCTGTATTGTATCGCCATCCCGCAGCCTCCCCAGCGGACCTCCCGCCAATGCCTCGGGACCAACGTGACCGATGCAGGCGCCCGTGCTTACCCCGCTGAAACGCGCGTCGGTGATGAGCGCGATGGTCTTGCCGTGTGGCAGATATTTCAATGCCGATGTGAGTTGATAGGTCTCCTCCATGCCCGTGCCCATGGGACCGCAACCGATGAGCGCGATGATATCACCCGCCTTTACGGGATTCTCGCTCAAGCCTTTGACCGCGGCAATCGAAGTGCGCTCGCTGGTGAACACACGGGCAGGTCCCGTTTTGCGATAGACGCCATCGGGTTCAACGACGCTGGGGTCAATCGCGGTGCTTTTGATAACAGCTCCCTGCGGCGCAAGGTTGCCTGTGAGAAATGTGATTGTGCTGGTCAGCCCGCGCTCGCGGGCTTTGTTCGGATTCATAATGACATCGTCCGGGTTGATGCCATCGAGTTCATGCAATCGCTCACGCAGTTTTGTGCGGCGTTCACTACGCTCCCATTCATCGAGCGCTTCGCCCAATGTATTTCCATTTACAGTTCGGGCATTAAGTTTCAACAAGCCCAACTCACGCAAATGTAACATTGATTCAGGCACGCCGCCCGCGAGGAAGACCTGTACGGTGCCATAGCCTGTTGGTCCGTTGGGCATTACATCCACCAGACGCGGAGTGACACGGTTGATGCGCGACCAATCGTCCACGCTGGGACGCCGAAGGTTTGCGGCGTGTGCGATGGCGGGGATGTGTAGTAACAAGTTTGTGCTTCCGCCAAACGCGGCATGGACGACCATGGCATTATGGATCGAGTCTTCGGTGAGGATATCGCTGGTAGTGATATTCTTTGATGACATCTCGATCAACGCGCGTGCGGAGCGTTTTGCCATATCAAGCCATATCGCTTGACCCGACGGAGCCAGTGCGGAATGCATAACGGCAAGCCCCAACGCCTCCGCCACGACCTGACTGGTCGCCGCGGTTCCGAGAAACTGACAGCCGCCCCCGGGCGACGCGCAGGCGCGGCATCCGAGATCTGAGGCTTCTTCGAGAGTGATGAGTCCATGTGCAAAGCGTGCGCCAATGGATTGGATCTTGCCTGCATCTTCACCTTGTTCGGGAAGCAACGTCACGCCGCCAGGGACGATGACACATGGCAATGACTTCTGCGCGGCTAATGCCATCATCATAGCGGGCAGACCTTTATCACAAGTGGCGATGCCAAACACGCCCTTACGCGTCGGCAATGAACGGATCAACCTTCTCAAGACAGTCGCCGCGTCATTGCGGTAGGCGAGGCTGTCCATCATGCCTGCTGTTCCTTGCGTGCGCCCGTCGCACGGGTCGCTGACGAAGCCTGCAAAGGGGATCGCGTTTTGTTGCTTGAACTCATAAGCGGCAGCTTGTGCGAGCAAGCCCACTTCATAATGTCCCGTGTGATAACCGAGGGCGATGGGGGAGCCGTCATCGGCGCGGATTCCGCCCTGGGTGCTGAGGATGAGGTATTCATCTTTGCCGAGGTCAGAGGGAGTCCATCCCATGGCGGCGTCCTGAGTCCAGCCGAAGATGTGTCCGCTTGGGGCTGCGCGCAAAAATTCGGGCTGTAGAGGCAGGCGTCCTGTAGGTCCGGAGGCGTGAGTCCGAACGTCATAGATATTTGCGGCGGTACTCTCGTCGAGTCTCATTGCGCCTCCTTGTGGGGAAAATGTCCCAAAGGTTCCTGTATTTCAGGCAACTTTATAGCCGGAACCTTCGGGATGGTGGGGGGCATTAATCTTTAAGTTGACTTTTGGCTTGAAGTATGNNTATCGTTACCGGTAACGATACCGCTATTCTATCACCTTTTGGTAAGGAATTGGTATGCGGAAGAAAAAACACACGGTGACCATCCAGGACGTGGCAAAGACGGCGGGGGTGTCTGTTTCGACGGTTTCGCGCGTGCTCAACAGCAGGGTTGATGTTGCGAGCGAGACGCAGGACCGCATCCTTTCTGTAATTGAAGATCTGGGGTACACGACCAACCTTGCTGCGCGCAGTATGCGGAGCCAGAAGAAGAACCTGGTTGGCTTGATCATGCCGGATATTGCCTATCCGTTTGCCATCGAGGTAATGAAGGGGGTGAATCGCGCGATTGCCGAGTCGGAGTTCGACTTGTTGGTTTATACAACGGGGGACGTGCGAAAAAGTGGAAGAGCCTCTCACGAACAAAAATATGTCTCCCTGCTGACCAATTCCATATCTGACGGAGTGATCCTGGTCGCGCCTGTAGCGGGGGAGTTCAATATTGACGCGCCGATCGTTTCGATTGACCCGCTTGCCAGTAACCCGAGTTATCCGGCCGTCCACGCGACGAATTATCAGGGTGCGCTGGACGCGATGGAGTACCTGTTGGGGCTGGGTCACAGACGCATCGGTTATATCAGCGGGCGCGCGGAACTGGAAAGTTCCAACCGTCGTTTGATGGGTTATCGTGAGGCGCTGGAAAAGGCGGGGATTCCCGTTGACGAGAAATTGATCGCTTCCGGCGATTACACGACTGTGACGGGCGTCAGCGGTGCGCGGGAACTCCTGGCGCTGGAAAATCCTCCCACCGCCATATTTGCATCGAACGACCAGATGGCGATGGGAGTCTATCAAGTAGCGGAGGAAATGGGGCTGCGGATCCCGGACGACCTGTCAGTGGTTGGCTTCGACAATATCACCGAATCGAAATATATGGGACTGACCACTGTTGACCAGTTCATCTCCGAGATGGGCTATGTCGCCACGCAAATGCTGATCAAGATCATCAACGGCGTCGCGCTTGAAGATCAGACGTATCGGATGCAAACCCGGCTTGTCGTTCGTAACTCCTGCGGCGAGGTGATCGAAGTGAATTAACCAGTTTTGAACATACCGGTTTCGCAATTACTTTTGAAAATGGAATGGATCGAAAGGAGGTGATGGCGCAAGTTGTTCGGAAGTAAATTGCAGGTCTTCTCTTCGACCTTGGACAGCGGAAGGAAGACCTGCGCATGCGTGAGGAGGGGTTTCCTCCGCACGCCGCTAGTATAACCCGTAAAAACTAAAAAGGAGAAGAAAAAATGTCTCGCAAACTGTACATGTTGTTGAGCCTTTTGCTCATTGCCGCCTTTGCGGTTTCCGCTTGTAGCCCCAAGGCTACTGAAGCTCCGTCACAACCGGCGGCGCCTTCCGGCGGTGAAGAACCGCCTGCAGCGGAGAAGGTCACGATTACCTGGTGGCACATTTCCACAGCAGAAGAGCACAAGGCTGTCTGGCAAAAATTGGCTGATGAATACATGGCTGACCACCCGAATGTCAATATCGAGATTACGGTCCTGGAAAACGAAGCCTTCAAGACCAAACTGACCACCGTCATGCAGTCCGGTCAACCGCCTGATATCTTCCAGAGTTGGGGCGGCGGAGTGATGAACGAATATGCCAATGCCGGACTTCTGAAAGACATCACCGCCGATCTCGATGCGAATGGCGGTGCATGGCGTAATACGTTTGCACCGGGCGCGCTGGGTGTCTATGCCTATAAGGGGCAGAACTACGGTGTGCCGTGGGATATGGGCATGATCGGTTTCTGGTACAACAAAGACCTATTTGCCCAGGCTGGCATCGATGCTCCTCCCACAACCTGGTCCGAATTTCTCGATGATGTGAAGGCGCTCAAGGCTGCAGGCATCACCCCCATTGCTCTTGGCGGAGGCGATAAATGGCCCGGAATGCACATGTGGGCTTATCTGGTCACCCGCCTGGGTGGTAAAGCAAACTTCGAAGGCGCGCTCCTGCGCACCGGTTCCTTCACAGACGAACCCTTCGTGCAAGCTGGTGTAATGATCCAGGAACTGGTCGCTCTCGAACCCTTCCAGGATGGTTTCCTCGGTGCAACCTATGGTGATGAAGCCACCGCGATGGGAAATGGCAAGGCAGCCATGGAACTGATGGGACAGTGGGCTCCGGCTGTTCAAAAAGATAACAGTGAAGACAAGCAGGGCATCGGCGATGCTCTCGGCTGGTTCCCCTTCCCGGCTGTCGAGGGTGGCGCGGGTGATCCCAACGACGCGGTCGGTGGCGGTAACGGCTTTGCAATTGGCAAGAATGCCTCCCCGGAAGCCATTGATTTCGTCAAGTACCTGACCACCGCAGAAGCGCAACAGGCATTGGTTGCAATTAATGTTGCCATCCCTGTTGTAAAAGGTGGTGAAGTTGGAATGACCGATCCTTTGATGATCACGCTCCAGGAGAGTCTGGCAAAAGCGAAGTACTTCCAGCTGTATTACGATCAGGCGCTGCCGCCTGCCATGGGCTCTGTGATCAATGACAGCACCCAGGCTTTGTTCGCCGGCACCATGACACCTGAACAGGCTGCACAGGCAATCGAAGCCTCTGCCCAGCAGGAACTAAAGTAGGTTGCATTGGATAGTGTTGTGCGGGGATTGGGATCACCCCCGATCCCCGCACACTTTCATTGCCTTTCGGGCAAGGAGTTTCCTTTATATGCTGCCAGCCATTCCGAACATCTTTAAACTAAAACGAGGGACAGGCTCTCCGCGCAGGTTTCAAGATAACCTGGTTATCTTCCTGTTCTTATTGCCCGCAATCGTTCTTTTCCTTCTTTTTGTCATTTATCCCATTTTCCAATCCATCTATTACAGCCTTTTCAATTGGAAAGGGTTTGGTCCCGCCGTGGACTTTGTTGGACTGGATAATTTCAAGAACATTTTGAAAGATAGAGTGTTCATGATTGCGCTTCGCAACGGATTCCTGATCATCGCTTTATCCCTTTTTGCCCAACTTCCATTATCTTTGGCGCTGGCTGTCCTGGTGGGGCGTGACCTGCCCGGACGTGTCATCTTCCGTACCATCTTTTTTCTGCCCTATGTTCTTTCCGAGGTGATCGCCGCGCTCATGTGGCTGTTCATCTTGAACCCCGACCCGGACCGAGGATTTGTCAACGCGGTCATAGTGTTTTTCGGGGGAAAGTCACAAGCCTGGCTCGGGAACACGGACCTGGTCCTGCTGGCAATATTTGCCGCGTTGACGTGGAAATATTTTGGATATCACATGTTGTTATTCATGACGGGTTTGCAGAATATTCCCGCTGAAATCGAAGAAGCCGGGCGCATTGACGGGGCGAGCGCGATCCAAAACTTCTTCTACATCACCCTGCCCCTGCTTGGAAGCACCATTCGCACGTCCGTCTACCTATCCGTCCTTGGTTCATTGCAACAGTTCATCCTGGTCTGGATCATGACCAAAGGCGGACCCGTCAATGCAAGCGAGACCATGGCGACCTACATGTACCGTTTCGGATTTGTGCGGTTCCAGCTTGGCTATGGGTCTGCGGTGGCGATCTACATGTTCCTGCTCTGCCTGATCTTTTCCCTGATCTATCAGCGCCTGACGCGTCAACCTGATTATCTTACCGGTCTCTAAAAGGATGTTGTCATGAGAAAAGCCAAAATCACAACAAGAATTCTTCAATATTTCATACTTTCGGTCATTGTTGTGCTCGTTTTCGTCCCCATCGTGATATTGGTCTTTGGAGCGCTTAAAACACGAGGTGAACTTTTATCGCATCCTTATGCGCTGCCCATTCCTCCGCGTTGGGAAAATATCACCTTGATTTTGGGACAACCAAGATACTTGTTTTGGCAGATGATGCGCAACAGCCTTATGGTGATGCTCTCTGTTACGTTCGGTGTGGTTGTCATATGCAGTCTGGCTGCCTTTGTGTTTGCCCGTATGGATTTCCGTGGGAAGTATTGGGCGTTCAACCTGTTTACCCTGGGGTTGATGTTCCCGATCAACGTTGCCATCCTGCCTGTATATTTTGTTCTGCGCCAGATGAACCTGATCGACAATCTTTGGGGGGTCATCATCGTACAGACCGCATTCCAACTATCCGGCAATATCATGATCCTGCGTGGATTCTTCACAGCCATTCCGGCGGAGTTGCAGGATGCGGCATATATCGATGGCTGCACGGCTTTCGATTTCTTCTGGCGTGTTCTGCTTCCGCTTGCCAAACCTGCCCTCGCCGCGGTCGCTGCGTTGACCATGATCATCAGTTGGAATGACCTGCTTGTTCCGCTCGTGGTGCTCAACAGCGATAAGTTGTGGACTCTGCCTCTCGGCACGATGCAATTCCAGGGTCAATATGGACAGGACCTGTCGCTGGTATCTGCCTTCGTTGCGCTATCGGCTTTACCTACCATCGTCTTCTACCTTTTGGCTGAACGGCAGATCGTATCTGGTCTCACAGCAGGAGCTGTCAAGGGATAGTTTCGAATGTCACGCACCTTTCGCAACCCGATCCTCCCAGGCTGTTTCCCCGATTCATCCATTTGTCGGGTTGGCGAAGACTATTACCTCGTAACATCCACCTTCGAATATTTTCCTGGACTGCCGATCTTCCACAGCCGGGACCTGGTTCACTGGCGGCAAATCGGTCATGTCCTCGACCGCGCCTCCCAACTGGACCTGGATGAGGTCCGCCCATCGGGAGGTTTATACGCCCCGACGATTCGTCATCACAACGGAATCTTCTATGTCATCAACACGCTCGTGGATGGAAAGTCGAAGGGCGGAAACTTCGTCGTAACCGCGACCCAGCCCCAGGGTCCATGGAGCGAACCGTACTGGCTGGATGCGGACGGCATTGACCCATCCCTTCTCTTCGATGACGACGGGAAATGCTGGTACGTCGGCACTCATCTGAATGAAGATGGGCATTACACAGGGCACACGGAAATCTTTCTCCAGGAACTTGACCTTGAAAAAATGAAGTTGGTGGGTGAACAGACTGTCCTGTGGGACGGCGCGCTCAAAGGCGTGGTCTGGGCAGAGGCGCCGCACATCTATAAGATCAACGGCTGGTATTACCTGATGATCGCCGAAGGCGGGACGGCGCATCATCATGCCGTGACGATCGTGCGCAGTAAACATGTTGCGGGACCGTACGAAACCTATCGCGGCAATCCCATTCTCACGCATCGTCATTTGGGTTTGGATTATCCCATCGTCGGCACGGGTCATGCAGACCTGGTCGAGACGCAGAACGGTGAATGGTGGGCGGTGT
>JRYF01003228.1_pt1 | contig 15623 bp, 9 predicted proteins | sample 235331 | NCBI WGS metagenome assembly JRYF01 (sample SAMN03074217, study PRJNA261475) | activated sludge metagenome | biome: Wastewater Treatment Plant; feature: Wastewater; material: Activated sludge; isolation source: activated biomass of a wastewater treatment plant treating hydrocarbon... ...
GAAGTTGTTTTTTATCGTTACTTAAGTGCAAACCGCTATCTTTGGTAAAAAAACGCGTACAGCATGGAAACGGCAACGACTCAAAAGAAGGTCAGGGAGAAAGCAGTGCTCAAAGTCCCGGATTACCTCATTTACGAGGTGTCGAAAGGGAAGCCTATTTATTACAAGGGCTACAAAGATGTCATCAACAAAACAAAAACTTTTGAGGAAATTACCAAGGAAAGTAAACTGCAGGCGGGGCTTAAAGCAAGACTAACGCTTTTAATAGGGTTTGCCCTTATTCAAAAAGGATTTGAAATAGCCACTGGCGAACTTGGCCTGAACATTTCAAAAACAGACAAGAGAGGCGCTGACCTCGCCATTTTCAAAGCTGAAAACTGGTCTTGGGAAGGAAAATTCTCCGACCTGCCCCCCGAAATCATCATCGAAATTGACGTGCGGGCAGAAATGGAAGACCAAACGGAAATGGACTACGTGCAAGGCAAAATCAAGGACTATCTCGCCTTCGGGGTCGGGAAAGTCATCTGGATTTTCACCAAAGAAAAACTCGTCTTCATTGCTACTTCCCAGCTTCCCTGGCTCACCTACGATTGGAGTACCGAAGTCGAGGTCGTGGAAGGCGTGAAGTTCCGGCTGGACGACCTCGTCAAGGCTGCTTGACTTCTTCCCTGATACAGGACCAAGATAAAACCGTTCGAGCAAGTGTTGATTTTTTCATCCTTAACATAGCAATTATGAAACAGTATTTCCTTTCCTTTTGCTTGGTTTTCGCTTTTGGTTTTGTGGGTTTTGGGCAGGTGGATACCGTATCAGTGATGCGGGAACTGGACAGTTTAATTAGTGTGATGAGTGGCCTGATAGATAAAAAACAGCTCGATAAAGCCCAAGACATAAATGATGCCGCCGCGAATCTCGCATTGAATTATCCTGGCAAAACATCAATGTCCTACGTCAATATTTGCATCGCTCAGGGGAAAATATGGGCTTTAAAAATGGACTTCCCCAAAGCGGAGAATATTTTTAATGAAGCTATCAGTATCCAAGCCAATTTGTTAGGCAGAGAGCATTCCGACAATGTGAAAAACCTCAACAATATTGGTATGTTTTATTTCGATTTGAGGGAATTTAAAAAAGCGGAAACTTACCTAATCGAAGCTAAAGATATCGTAGCAACCACATTGGGCAAAAACCATTTGGATTATGCCAAACATACAAGCAACCTGGCGAGGCTGTATTACAATGCTGAAAATTACGGCGAAGCCGAGCCATATTATTTGGAAGCTAAAGAATTGTTTGAAAAATTATCAGAAAAAGAGCGCCCCGAATACGCATCCGTATTAAACGGTTTGGCAAGCCTATATCAAGCGGTTGGTAAATTTGAAAATAGCGAATTGCTTTTCCTGGAGGCATTGGCGCTAAGGGAGAGGCTTTTCGGCAAACACCATCCAGATTATGCCCTTACTTTAGGCAACATGGGAATTTTGTACAGGTCTATGGGAAAACTTGAAAAGGCTGAACATATCAACATTGAAGTATTGGCCATTTATGAAAAAATTTATGGCAAAGAGCATACTAACTATGCCAGAGTCCTGACCAGGCTCGCTTTCATTTACCAGGTCACTGGCCGATATGAAAAAGCCGTTTTATTGACCAAAGATGCCATAAGCATACAGGAAAAAACCGTAGGCAAGGAACATCCCAACTACGCGGGAGCATTGCTGACTTTGGCTAACCTTTATTACATGCTGGGCGAGCATAAAGAATCGGAATCGCTCTACCTTGAAACAATCGCCATTCAGGAAAAAACATTGGGCAAAGCACATACGGCTTATGCCCGAAGCCTTCATAATTTGGGTAATCTTTACATGGAGGCTAACAATTTTAAAAAAGCAAAAGAACTATATCTTACGTCTAAAGAAATAAGGGAAAAAGCGCTGGGTAAAGAACATGCCCACTATGCAGAAAGCACTGCCTCTTTGGCGCTGCTATATCACCTCACAGGCGAGTACTTAAAATCCGAGTCTATGTACCAGGAAGCCTTGAGCATCCAGGGAAAAAGCCTTGGTAAAAATCACGTGGAATATGCGGGCACCTTAATTGATTATGCCAATTTGCTCAAAACCCAGCGCAATTATGAAAAAGCAGAAGAAATATATCTTGAGTCAAAAGCCATTTTTGAAAACGAATTAAATATTCGGAGACATCCCAAATACCTGATTAGTATTGAATCTTTAGGGAACCTTTATGCCGAAACAGGGAATTTTGAAAAGGCTGAAACTTTTTTGTGGGAGGCGAAAACCGTACGGGAAGAATTATATGGCAAGGATCATGTCGCCCATACCCTGAGCCTTTTAAGTTTAGGTCGTTTCTATTGGAAAATGGGCAATCATCAAAAAAGTGAACAATTGTTTACTGAGGCTATCGGCAATCAAAAATTAGCTGCCGAAAGAGCAGTGCAACACCTCTCCGAAAACGAGCTGTTTAAATTCCTCCAACAATTCGAGTCCGACCTGCATCACTACTTTTCTTTTGCAAATAATCAACATCAAACAAATGAAGGCTTTTTTGGTACCTGTTATGACAATGCCCTTTTTTTTCGTGGTTTCCTGCTCAATTCATCCAATGAAATCAGGCGGCAAATTTTGCGGGACACGTCGCTTTCAAGGCAGGCACAACACCTGGTTTCTCTGCGCCGAAACTTAGGTTTTGAATATACAAAACCAATGGGCGACCGGGACAGCCTGGCTATATTATCCCTTGAATCTCAAGTCAATGTACTTGAAAAAGACCTCGCCCGCTCCATCTCAGGCTATGGCGATGCTATCCGCCAAGTCACCTGGCAACAAGTCCAGTCCAAACTCCAGCCCGGCGAGGCAGCCCTCGAATTCGTGCATTTCAACTACTACACGCCCGACCCTACCGACAGCGTGATATATGCCGCCCTGCTGCTCACGCCCGGCATGGAGCAACCGTTTTTCGTTCCCTTGTTTGAAGAAAAATCGCTGGAGGGCTTGTTGCCGCCCGCCGGAAAAAACCGATCGGAATTTGTGAGCAAACTGTACCAAAATATGGAATTGTCAACCCTTATATGGTCGCCGCTTGAAGTGCATTTACAGGGCATCGAAAAGGTTTATTATTCGCCTTCCGGCCTGCTTCACCGAATCAATCTGGCGGCGCTACCCGTCTCCACGGAGGGAGCTACCCTCTCCAATCGCTATGACTTGATTGCCATGGGTAGCACGAGGCAGTTGGTGGTCGGCAATTCACCGTTGGCAACTGACAACGCACCGCTTGCCACGGTTTTCGGTGCCATCCAATACGAAATGGACAGTACCGCCATCCCTGCCACCGACCTCGAAGAACTGGGGGTGAGCGTTCGTGGGCTGGCTTTCAGTGAAACAGACTCCACCCTGCGGGGCGGCTCTTGGAAATACCTGAAAAACTCGGAAAAAGAAACCACCAACATCGCCGCAATTCTCACGCAGGCGGGCATCCGGGTCAACACCTTCAAGGGCTATGAAGCATCGGAGGAGGCTTTCAAAGCCATCGGCAAGCCCGTCAATAGTCACATGGTGACTTCGAGTCACCCCGTGGCCGGTTCTCCCCGCATCCTGCACCTGTCCACACATGGATATTTTTTCCCGGACCGGGAAAGCAGGGATGAGGGACGAGGGAGGAGGGATGACGGGTCTGCGTTCAAAAGCTCAGACCACCCGATGATTCGCTCCGGCCTCATCCTCGCCGGGGCCAACCATGCCTGGCAAACCGGCAGGCCGCTCGGCAACCGGGAGGACGGCGTGCTAACTGCTTACGAAATCAGCCAAATGAATTTGACGGCAACAGAACTGGTCGTCCTCTCTGCCTGCGAAACGGGCCTCGGCGACATCGAGGGCAACGAAGGCGTCTATGGCCTGCAACGGGCCTTCAAAATCGCCGGGGCAGAAAACCTCATCATGTCGCTCTGGCAAGTGCCCGACTACCAGACCCAGGAACTGATGACCTTGTTTTACCAAAAATGGCTACTGGAAAAAATGAGCATTCACCAGTCACTGCATTCGGCGCAGGAGGAAATGCGGCAGAAGGGGTACGAGCCGTTTTATTGGGCTGGGTTTGTACTGGTGGAGTAGGCTTGTTTTAAAAATGGCGAAACGGTACGGGCGAATGTGCAGTTGCTGGAAATTGCGCAAAATGTTGCTTCGGCGAGGCGACGCATCAAGGCTGCTCTGTGATTTCATATTCTTCAACAAGTACCATCCTCCATACTTCCATTTCAACTCTTTGTTATGAAAAAACACCTCATCCTTTTTCTCTTACTTCCTTTCGCTGCACAAACCCAAGTACCTGACTCGTTGATTATTGCAACAAGGGTGGACAGTTTGACCGCCGCTTCAAAAGGCCATTTGGAAGCCTACCGGCTACCGGAAGCCTTGCAATCGGCTACCCAAGCGAAGCAACTGACCGAGCAACATTTCGGCAAATCCCATCCCGGCTACATCTATGGATGTTTTGTGGAGGTCAGTGCCCACTGGCGGATGGGGGACTACCCCACGGCCCTCAACGCCAGCGGCGAAGCAATGGCGCTTCAAAAGGATGCTTTTGGAAAAGAAAATGCATTGTACGCCTCGCTTTTGCATATACGGGGCACCCTGCATCTCGAAATGGCCAACTATCTACCCGGCGAACAGGACTTCCTCGAATGTCTCGCCATCCGGGAAAAAGTGCTGGGAAAAAACACCGCTGCCTACGCCATGACCCTCAATAATTTGGGCAACCTGTACAACTCAACGGGTGATTTGGACAAAGCCATAGCCTCCCATGCTGAGGCCATGCAAACCCGCCGGGAGGTATTGGGCACCGAGCATGTGGACTACGCCTTGAGCCTTATCAATTTGGGGCGTATCTACGGCACCTCCGGGGAATATGAAAAAAGCATCAGCTATCTAAAACAAGCTATACAGATATATGAGAAAACAGAAAACCATATCGGGATAGAAACTTCCTTCTTTTTGCTCGGCCTATCTTATACCCTGGTCGGGCAATACAAACTTGCTGAAACATACCTCCTGTCGGCAATGGAACTTATTGGCACCTCTGTTGGCAAGGAACACCCCAAATATGCCAATGTACTGAACGACTTGGGCGTACTTTACGGCAAGTTGCATTTATATAAAAAAGCAAAGGACTTATTCCTCCAATCCATTGAAATCAATGAAAAAACCATAGGCAGGGAACACATTTACACAATGGGGACATTGCTCAACATTGCCAATATTCATCAGGAAGAAGGAAACCCCGCCGCAGCTATGGAAATCTACCAGGAATTGAACGCTATTTATCAAAAAAACTATGCTCCAGACCACCCTGACTACCTGACGGTACTGAACAACCAAGCCAACGTCTATTTCGACTTAGGGGAATGGGCTAAGGGCGACTCCCTGCACCGGGCAGTCCTTGAAACCCTACAGACTAAACTTGGCAAAGACCATCCCGATTGCGCCAATAGTTACACTGGCATTGCCCGTGCCCACCGACAAAAACGGCAATTCCCGGCTGCTTGGGAAATGCTACAGCAAGCGCTTCGGATTTGTGAAACTGCATATACCCCGAGCAATATCCAAACCATAAACACCCATTTGAAGCTGGCTGAAACAGCCTGGGAAATGGGTCAGCCACAGCGTTTGTTCGATCATGCAAATACGCACGATAAGTTGCTCAAACAGCACCTCATTCAGTCAGCAAAACATTTGAGTGCCAATGAGTTGCAATTGCAAATGCCGGAACGCCTGGCTGGCTTGGATTTTTCCTATTCTGCCCTGAAACAATTTGGCCAAACGCAACCCGCCAACACGGGCCATGCCTTCGACAACGCCCTGTTATTCAAGGGCATGCTGCTGGAAAATACCATCTCCCTGGAAAATGCCCTGACCCTTGCCCCGGACTCGCTACGGCAGCGTTATCTCGAATGGAAAGCCCTGCAACGCCGCCTGTCCGAAATTTATTCCCTGCCACTGTCCGCTCAATCTGGTGCCCAGGAACTGGAACATCGAGCCGAAGTGTTGGAGAAATCGCTGCTGCGCCAATCCGTTTTTCGGATTTCCACGGAGGCGGCCGTCAATTGGCAGCAAGTCCAGTCCAAACTACAGCCGGGCGAGGCTGCCATCGAGTTTGTCCGTTTTTTCTGGAAAAACCCCAACCCGACTGACTCTGTCCTCTATGCCGCCCTCGTGCTGCTGCCGGATGCTGCGCAACCTGCGTTTATCCCCTTGTTCGAGGAGAAACAATTAGACAGCCTGGTGCAGGTGAAATCCGTCCGCCGGGCCGAGTACGTGGACAACCTCTATTCGGTCAACGACCGGGGCGCTATGCCGCTTGGCAAGCCTCAAAAATCGCTCTACGAACTGCTCTGGCAGCCATTGGAAAAAGAACTTGCCACTGTAAAAACCGTCTATTTTTCATCTTCCGGTCTGCTGCACCGCTTAAATCTGGGAGCCATCCCTACAAGTGGCGACGAGATTTTGGCAGACCGTTATCACCTCACCGAGTTGGGCAGCACCCGCCAGTTGGTGGTTCCCACGGAAGCCAAAATTGCCAACAACGACGCTTCTTTTTTTGGCGGCATCCAGTACGAAATGGACAGCACCGCCATCTCGCAGGCGAACGCCGCCCTTGCCACCGAGGGCCTGGCCAGCCGTGGCAGCCTGAACTATGTCAACGCCGACTCCTCCTTGCGGGGCGGCACCTGGAGCTACCTCAAATGGACGGAAAAGGAAGTGGCTGCCCTTGAGACGTTGGCAAAAAGCAGTGGATTCCAAGTCACCGTGAGAAAAGGCCATACAGCTACCGAAGAGGCGTTCAAAGCCATCGGAAGACCCTTACAGGGTGACAAAAAAGAGTCGCCCCGTATCCTCCACATCGCCACGCACGGCTTCTTTTTCCCGGACCCGAAAGACAGGAATATGGGACGAGGGATGAGGGATGATGAGCCGGTTTTCAAAATGTCAGACCATCCCATGATTCGTTCCGGCCTCATCCTCGCCGGGGGAAACCACGCCTGGCAGACCGGCAAGCCGCTCCAACCGGACATGGAAGACGGCATCCTCACGGCTTATGAAATCAGCCAGATGAATTTGGCCGCCACGGAGCTGGTCGTACTATCCGCCTGTGAGACCGGGCTGGGCGACATACAGGGCAACGAAGGGGTGTATGGCTTGCAGCGAGCCTTCAAAATTGCCGGGGCGAAGTACCTCATCATGTCGCTGTGGCAGGTGCCGGATTTTCAGACACAGGAGTTAATGACCACTTTTTACAAAAATTGGTTGGAAGGGAAAATGACCATCCCTGACGCTTTCCGTTCGGCGCAAAAGGAAATGCGGGAGAAGTACCAAAATCCTTATTTCTGGGCAGGGTTCGTGCTGGTGGAGTAGTGTTTGAAAAAAATGCGAATTGTGGTTAAGATATTCCGCTTTGCGGTACACAGAGGTATTTCATCACAAAATCCTCCAAGCTTATGCGGACAACTCTTACCCTCACTTTCTTCTTTTCCTTCCTTTTTTCTTATGCCCAGAACGGCGAATGGGAAATGTTTTATCCTGCTACAACACCCTCCAGTGTCGCTGCAAAAGGTAACACGATTCTCGTGGGAGTAAATGGGACGGGCCTGGTGCTTTTCGACACCTTGGGAAATCGCCAATTTTTCAATACTTGCAACTCAGGTTTGCCATCCAACGAAGTCCGGCAAGTAGCGCTGGATGCAACAGGCAATTGGTGGGTAGGCTATAATTATGGTATCGCCTACTTCAACGGGACAGATTGGCAATCCTGGAGCATGGCCGATGTGGGCTTGCCGGATACGACCATCAATGCGATAAGAATAAGCCCGGCGGGCAGTGTTTATATCACAGCCATTGCAAGTGGTGCGGCCATCTACCAAAATGGCACCTGGTCAACACTGAACAGTTCCAATTCTGGACTGCCTTCCAACAGGGTCAACGATATCGCATTCGACCTGACTGGCAAAGTCTATTTTGCTACGCTTGACGGCGGGCTTGTTATCCAGGACGGCCCCGATTGGGTGGTGTACAATGCTGCCAGCACCGGGTTGTCTAATTTTAATATGGTCAAGTCAATAGCTATTACAGCCAGCGGGACGATCTGGGTGACAAATGGCCTACAAGGCTTTGCCAAATTTGAAATGGGCAACTGGACGCAATTCTCAGCGACTGATATTGGTATTACTTCGTCTCCAGTCCTCTCTGTAAGAGTGCTGGCTGATAAATTCGACCGCCTTTGGATTAGTTTCACTACAAATTATGCACTGCTTCAAGGAGGGAACTGGACCATTTTTACCCCTTCCGATCTTGGTTGCAGCAGTAGTTCTTTAAGCGGCGGACGGCCCGCAGTGGATGATGCCGGGCAGTTTTGGGCCACCGCTTGCGGCGGTTTGAGCAGGTACGACGGAGTAACCTGGAGCAGGCATACCACCGAAAATTCAAGCCTGCCCGGCAGCGATGACAATGTGAACAGTATTTCCCAGGATGTCGCCGGTAATATTTGGTTTGCCACTCAAGATGGCATTGCCCGTTTCGACGGCACCACTTGGGACAAGTTCCTACCCACCGACTATGGTGCTTCTGATGATTATGTCTCGTTCGTGCAGGCAGACCGTGCAGGACAAGTCTGGTTTGATATTGCATTTGGCACCACCGATCTGCGATTCGACGGAACTAACTGGGAAATAGAAAATAATCTCGTAGGCGATGTTCTTGAAATTGCTGCCGCACCTAACGGCGACCTATGGATGTCCAACAATGTTGCATTAAGAAAACACTCCAACGGAATCTGGAGCACCTTCAACTATAGCAGCTTACCCATCAACGCTGAGGTGCTTGCCATTGCTGTCGGGCAGAATCAGTCCGTTTGGTGTGGGACAGGGCAGGGTTTGATGCGATACAATGGCAGCAGTTGGGAAGCCTTCACGATTGCCAATTCAGGTTTGCCCGGCAATGATATCAGGGACCTTGCCTTTGCCCCCGACGGTGCCCTTTGGGCCTGTACGGACAATGGACTTGCCCGCTTCGATGGCATCGGGTGGGCCACCATGAACACAGCCAATTCCAATATTCCTTCCGATGACGTGGGCCGGATTGTGATAGACGGGTCAGGAAACCTGTATATCCTGCATCGTAACCCCGCAATTCAAATTGCAGTTTATCGAAATGGAGAATGGTCAGATTTATTGCCGCCCGGCTATGAGTCCACTCCTCCTATGTTTTATCCATTTCCATTTATGGTGGACCATGCGAACCGTCTGTGGTTTGGAAGCAATGCTTTTGTGTTCATGTACGACCCCATGCTGGTTTCCACCGAAAACCATGTAGAGAACAGTTTCCCCATTTCCGCTTTCCCGAACCCGGCATCGGGTACGGTCGTCTTGCAACTACCGGCAGGGCTGAGCGGCGACCTCCGGGTGCAGGTGCGCAACACGCAAGGGCAGCTTGTTCAAACTTCTGAATGGAAACCGGCCACGGGCAAGTCTCTCAGCGTGGATATTGGCAGATTCCCGGCTGGCATCTATTGGCTGACGGTTTACCAGGGGGGCCGGGCGGCGACGGCCAAGGTGGTGAAGCTGTAAGGGCAGGCCCAAGCCCCCCCTACCTGTTAAGGTTTCCCTCAGGATGATACGCTCCAACAGCCAAGTTTCACAAACCTCCATTTTTGGCAAACTGCCTTTGCGGACATTGTGAAACCAACTTCCAACAAAAACAAAGGTCATGAAAAACAGCCTGCACTTTCTTTTTCTATGCTGCATCCTTTTTAATTTGTTGCCTTTCGGCCATTGGGCACAGGCCCAAATGTTCGTCTCGCCAAGCGGAAGCAACAGCAATGGCCAGTCGTGGGGAACCGCCTTCAACGACCTCCAAACGGCTATTGATACTGCTTGTGCGAACGGATACAATGAAATTTGGGTGGCCCAGGGCGTGTACCTTCCTACCAAGGTCCCGCCCACCCAACAGCGCAAAAGTTTTTACGTCAAAAACTGCCCCGTGAAAATTTACGGCGGTTTCAATGGCACGGAGACGAGTCTGTCTCAACGAGATTTTAGCCTGAATGTGACTACGCTCAGCGGTGACCTTGGTGTGCCGGGCGATCCGGCAGATGATGCTCACCATGTGGTAGTACTTGAAGGTGTAGGTACAGGGTTCGAGTTGGACGGTTTCACGGTTACGGGAGGGAAGGCACAATTCACCGGCATGGGTGGTACTGCTGAAGGAGGCGGACTTTACAATACGCCCTGCCTTTCGTGTGGCCCGGCGCTGACATCCAGCCCCACCATTGCCAATTGTATATTTACGGAAAACAAGGCGGTTCAGGGTGGTGCCATTTATAGCCGCGCTATCAACAATGCAACTGCGAATCTGACCATTACAAATTGTAGTTTTACAAACAATAGCGTAACGCATTTTGCAGGTGGAAGTCAGGGAGGCGCTCTGTATATCACCTGCGATGCTGCTGGCAGCACGGCTAATCTTACCATGTCCGGCAGTACGTTCGATGGTAATTTTACTCAAATGATTAGCTCCTCAAACGGAGGAGCCGTCTATGCCAGAGTTGGTTCGGGCAATATGACGGTCGGCGTTACGAATTGCACTTTTACGAACAACATGTCCGGTGGCGGCGGAGCGGTTTACCATTACGGAGGGCATTCCGCTAACCTGTTCAACGTTACTTACACAAATTGTGCTTTTACCGGAAATACAGCAAACAACGCCGGAGGAGCGATGGGCAATCGTACGGAAATTGCAGTCCTTAATAATCTGATTACACTTCAAGATTGTGTTTTTGAAAACAATACCGCCAATAATCCGGGTGGAAACAGTGTTGGTGGGGCGATAGAACAGGCTAATTGTAACAGCACTATGACTGACTGCACCTTCACGGGTAATGTCAGCACAGGCAATGGTTCCGGTAGAGGTGGTGCCATCCATAACGAGATGCACAATAGCGCTGTCCACCATCTGACGAACTGTGTTTTTACCTCCAACATGGCTACGGGGTCTAATTCTTTTGGAGGTGCTCTGATGAATAACTCATTTACTGCGACAGGCACCCCGACGTATAACCTGAATGGATGTGTTTTTAAAGGCAACACCGTCGGTAGTCGGGGAGGAGCCGTCTGCACCGACGGTATTTCCGGTGGCTTAATTGGTCTCAACATGGTAAACTGTGTATTGACTGGCAATCAGTCTAATTCAAATGGCGGAGCGGTATTCAATAGGAGGGTAAACGCCAGTCTGATTAACTGTTCCATTGCCGGCAACAAAGCCAATTTACCAGGCGGTGCGCTTTATTTTGAATTTGTGACGGGGGCTTCCACTACTTTGAAAAATTGTATCTTATGGGGCAACAGCAGTGAAATCTTCAATTCAGGTACGCCAGCCACTGCAACATACAGCATTGTGCAGGGCGGCTATCCCGGCACGGCCAACCTCGACCAAGACCCCCTCTTCGTGGAGCAGCCAAATTTTGCCAATGCCCCGACAACAACAGGCGACCTGCACCTCAGCCTTTGCTCACCTGCTGTTGATTCCGCTGATGCTGCTTTGGCTCCTGCTACCGACTTGGACGGCAACCCCCGACCTGTCAATAACGGCTATGATATGGGGGCCTTTGAACTGCAAGACCCGCCGGGCACTTTCGTCACTTGTTTTGCAGATACTGACGGCGACGGGTATGGGGATGCTCTCTCCGCAGTTCAGTTCTGTAATGTATGCGGGCCTGGTTATCTCAACAACAATCTGGATTGCAACGATGCCGACCCCGATATTTATCCCGGAGCCATTGAACTTTGTGGCAATGGCATAGATGACGATTGCGACGGCCTGACAGATGAGGCCGACCCCCTTGCTCCTTCTGTCACGAATACCTGGACGGGTGCCGGTGACGGAGTCAATCTGACAGACCCTGCCAACTGGAGCCTGGGCATTGTGCCAATACCCTGCCATGATGTGGTAATTCCCCCGGGTAGCAATGTGATGGTGCCATCGGGCAGCAGTGCCGAGGGGAAAACCCTTGATGTGAAGGTGCCTTCGCAGTTTACTGTACCGCTTAATGCGGAACTGCTCATAACAAATGAGTAGGGTGGGTGGACAGGAAAAAGGCATGATGGCTTTTAATTATTCATAATGTTCTGTAAAATTAGATCGGCTTCTTTGAAAAGGAAGTGGAGCAGGCTGCACGGGAAATCGGCTATGATTTCAGTGGCGTGGACGCACCGAAGCATGAACACGATCTCTATGGACTGCGTTACGCCGAGTTTACGGTGCCGCTAGTGAAAGCGGTACAGGAGCAGCAGCAAATAATTGAGAATGGAAAATTGAGAATGGAAAATTTGGAGGCAGAGAACGCCACCCTCAAAACCCAACTCGAACAACAGGCTGCCCAACTAGAAAAAATAACCACCGCTCTCAGGGGGTTAGGCATCGAATGTGTTGAGTCCAATTAAGTCGTGTCAAGAAAGTCCAGAAAAATCGTGTCATGCTAAACCGACACTTTCGAGGAAGTTCTTGAAATCACCCAAATCGCCGGCAAGTTCATTGAAAGAAATACCTTGAGCTGGTTTAAAATTTATGAATTTGCCATTTGCATCCCAAAAAAGAAAAGTGGAATTGTACAGGTTGAACCTGATTTCTACTCCTGTTTTTTGGACTTGCTTTTGGCAAATAATAAACCCGACCACCCAAAGCCACCGTTTTGTTTTTTGAGACAAAACGGTACCACCTTCCCTGCCGGAGCAGGTTTTCGATTTTTTGAGGGTCAAAAATTTTTTCCTCCTCATCTACCTGGTAAGCCCTTTCGGACTTTTCTGCTTGCGGACAGTTCAACAGGGGCGGTTGGTTTTGTGAGCTTCGACTCGGGATATCATGGTTCAGGCGGCCCCTGCGCTGCTGACAACGGTCAAACAATTGCTGATAGTTTGAAAAAGTTTGCCCGGCGATCACCTGCTGATGCATGGTTTGGTGCGAACGCTCGACCATGCCTTGTTTATGGGGTTTACCTTTAGGCGTGTAACACATTTCGATGCCCAAGCCCGTCAGCCACAGGTGCAACTCGGTGGGGAAGGGCGAGGCAGAATAGTTGTCGAAAAAAATGATATCAGGGACCTTGCCTTTGCCCCCGACGGCGCCCTGTGGGCCTGTACGGACAATGGACTTGCCCGCTTCGATGGCATCGGGTGGACCACCATGAACACAGCCAATTCCAATATCCCTTCCGATGACGTGGGCCGGATTGTGATAGACGGGTCAGGAAACCTGTATATCCTGCATCGTAACCCCACAATTCAAATTGCAGTTTATCGAAATGGAGAATGGTCAGATTTATTGCCGCCCGGCTATGAGTCCACTCCTCCTATGTTTTATCCATTTCCATTCATGGTGGGCCAAGCCAAACTACTGGACATTTTCGTTTCAGGATAGACTTTCCAAGTTTCAAAAACTTGGAAAGTCTGAGCCTTACGGAAAAATGTCCAGTAGTTTGGGCCACTCCTCCTATGTTTTATCCATTTCCATTCATGGTGGACCATGCGAACCGTCTGTGGTTTGGAAGCAAAGCTTTTGTATTCATGTACGACCCCATGCTGGTTTCAGCGATTGAAAATGTCAAGTCCGAACCACCGGTTTCCGTCTTCCCCAATCCTACCACAGGCACAGTCACGCTCCAATTGTCTGCGATACAGCGCAGTGGAGAGGTGCAGGTTCGGGTCAGCAACATGTTGGGGCAAACTGTGCAGATAACAAAACTTCCCGTTGATGCTGGCCAACCTCTTACCCTTGACTTCGGCAACTTCCTACGGTATTCTGTTTCCCTTCATGTCCTGTCCGCCCTGATGCAGCACCAATTCCTTCACCACGCCGTCCACGGCGGGCAGGAACTCCACCTGCGCATCCACCACTTTCAGAAAAAAGCGGCGCTCCGATTCGGCAAACAGCTCAAATTCCTGCTGCCCGGTGGCTTGCAGGTAGAGCTTGCCATCTCGGGTCCGCACGGTCAGGTCGAAGTTGGGGAAGAGGTTGTAGGTACCAACATAGCTGTCCAGTACGGATTGCGAAACCTTGATGGATTCTTTTTCGCTGGGCTTTGCCTTGTCGGTTCGGGTATAAATTTCATCGGTGCCGAAGGGCATAGGCTGTACGGGCTTCAGGGTGGTTACTTTGCCAGCCTTGTTCCGCTCAAAAACCAGCCGGGTGGGGTGGTCTTCAAAATAGAAACGGTCTTTGCCATAGGCAAAAACTTTGAAGCGTTCACTGTTCGCTCGCTGCGAGTAAAGTTGGTTGCCTTCGAGGGTGATATGCCGCCATTTATCGGGCGAATCCAGTTCATAGACCCCCACATATTCAGCCAATTGCTTGGCGGTCATTTCCACAGGTTTCAACTGGTCGTTGGCAGTGCCGAGCACGATTTGGGCAATTTTGTAGGTTATGATATCCGGGCCTTTGTAATCGTTGTTCGAGAGGGCGACGACGTATAGGTGGGCATCAGGCACCCGTATCCCATTGGTGGTGAATCCGTGTATGCCCCCGCTGTGGTAGATGAACTGGTAGCCATCTATCTGGTTCATGCCCCAGCCGTAGCCGTAGTGGGTCAGTTCGCCGCTGTTGAGCTTGGTGGGCGCCCAGGCCTGTTTGAGCAGGTCTTGTTTCACGAGCTTTTCGGTATAAAGTGCCTCGTCCCATTTGCCGAGGTCGGCAGTGGTGCTCATGAGCGAGCCGGCGGCGTAGGGGAGCGTCATGCTCAGGTAGGTAGCATTGGTAAAAGTTCCCACGTCCTTTCCCCTGCCATAGCCCCGTATGCGGCGGGGCACGATGCGTTCTGTCACATCGTAGTAGCTATCCGTCATGCCAAGCGGCTGGAAGATGCGTTGCTCGACAAAATCGCTGTAGGTCATGCCCGATGCCTTTTCAATGACCGCACCGGCGAGGATATAGGCCGAGTTGTTGTACTCCAGGCCCTCGCCCGGTTCAAAGTCGAACGGTTCGTTTTTGAAGTGGTCAATAAGTTCCTGCAAGGTCATGTCCTTGCGCCAGATATCGGGAAAGTCGTCCATGCTTGTATAGCTCTTGATGCCGGAGGTGTGGTTGAGCAGTTGCGCAACGGTGATTTTGCGACCGCCCGTTGGGTAATCGGGCAGGTACTTGGTGAAGTCGTCGGAGAGGCTGACCTTACCCTCTTGCACCAGCATAAGCACTGCCACGGCAGTGAATTGCTTGGTGATGCTGGCGAGGCGCATAATATGGTCGGGCTGCATCTTCACGCCAAGTTCCATGTCGGCCATGCCATAAGCTTTCTCGAAGAGGACCTTGCCGTTCTGTTGCACCCGTACCACAATGCCCGGCTCGTCGGCCTTGTACGATTCGGATATGAGGGTGTCAATCCTCGCCTCCAGCGTCTGCGCCAGCAACTGGTTTTTGGGCGCAATTGCGAAGCAAGCCACCAGCAACATGATGCTGGCCATTCCGGGAAAAAAAGATTGGATTTTCATTGAGCTGATTTTTTGCAACAGCTTAGGGACGAGGCATCAATAAAGTGTACAAGACTGGGCGAGCTATTTTTTCTTGTAAAGAACT
>JRYF01007887.1_pt1 | contig 15619 bp, 14 predicted proteins | sample 235331 | NCBI WGS metagenome assembly JRYF01 (sample SAMN03074217, study PRJNA261475) | activated sludge metagenome | biome: Wastewater Treatment Plant; feature: Wastewater; material: Activated sludge; isolation source: activated biomass of a wastewater treatment plant treating hydrocarbon... ...
CACGGACTGGTAGTTGTCTTCAAAGAGCAAAAAGCCGCGTCCATGTCCCTGACGGCGGGTGAAGAAAAGTGTGTTCGCCGAAAATGCCCCTGTGCGGTAGCCGTTTGCCTGCATGACCTCGCCGATGGTCGGGTAAGTATCATCCAGAGGCATAGTTTCTGCCTGGTGTTCATAGGTGTAACGTCCCGTCAGCATGGAGGCGTGTACGGGCTGGGTCCAGGAGGAGGGTGAGATGGCATTCTCGTAGCGGACACCTTCCGCCGCGAGGCTGTCCATGAAGGGACTGGTGTCGCGCTCGTAGCCATAGGAGGAGAGATGGTCGGCGCGCAAGGTGTCCACGATGATGACGATGACGTTCGGAGCGCCGCCGGCAGCTGAGGGCAGGCGGGATGTCTTTATTCTCTCTGTGAGCCATCCCCCGCCCTGAATTGCAATGATGAGGGCAACTGTCGCGCCTACCAGCCAAGGCAATGCCTTGTTCAACCTGGACGAAACTGCGTCCTCACGCTTCACAATGGTAGTGAAGACTTGAAAACTGACGCCCGCCGCAAGGATGAATATTGCGATGAGAGAGATCTTCCCGAACAGGATGATGAAAACCCAGTCAAAAACCGCAAGAAAGATGAACGTGAACCAGGCGATCTTCCTGACCGGCAGGCGCGGAAACAGGCGGGCGGCAAGCGCGAAGACCGCTCCCGCCAAGCTGAACAGGAGCAGGTCCACCAGCGGGGCGATCCACAAAGTCTCGTACCAGATGGCGCGGTTGTGCAGGCGCCATGTCAGTAGATCGGCTTTGAACAGACCGAGGAAAAGCATGCCTTCGACCAAGCCGGTCAAAAGCCCCATTCCTGCCGCAAGAGTCAAGATGCCCCTGGCATTTTCTCGAACGTTTTCCTTCACTCTCATTGATCGCCTATTTCTTGACATCGTAGGGCCAGGTGAGACCGACCTTGGCAATGGCTTCCAGATAGTAGTTCTTGAGTTGCTCCAAGACGGTTGGGTGTTCTTCGGCGAGGTTGTTCAACTGGTCCGGGTCGTCGTTCAGGTTGTACAGTTCCACACCGTTGAACTCATGCTCGATATACTGCCATTCGCTCGAGACGACCGAGGTCATGTCGCCTTTGATGGAGAGATGGTTCGGGTTGACCCAGGGTGATTCAGCCATCTCAGCGATCGGGTCCGGGAAAAGAACCGCCGAGGAGGGGTCGCGCCACAGTTCCGCCAGCGAGGGGCCGGGAAACAGGGCTTGTCCCGGCTCGCCCAGCAGGTCCAGGATGGTAGCGGGAAGGGCGGCGTTGGAAATGGGTGTTTCGATGCGGATATTTTGCGGGATGGATTCAGGCTGCCAGACGATGAGCGGCACGTGGATGACCGGGCGGTACAGGGAGTTGTGATGTTCCCAAAGTCCGTGCTCGCCGAACAACTCACCGTGATCGGAAGTGATAATCACAAGGGTATTCTCTAGCACACCGCGCTTTTCCAGTTCATCCAGCAGGATTTGGATCTGCATGTCGTTGTAGTAGATGCCGCCATCGTACGCGTCGATTTCGCCCTGGACCTGTTCGGGGGTCTTCGGGTTGTAGATGTCGGCTGTCGTCCAGTCTGTGTTCACCAGACCGCCCGGGTTCTCGAATTCGGAGAAACGGGCACGCTCCGGGGAAATGTAAGGAGCGTGAACATCATAGTAATTGATAAATGCAAAGAACGGTTTTTCCGTATCCTGATCGATCCAGTCAAGCATGGACTGGTTAACGCTTGGCGCCCAGCGTCGGTCAATGGAAAATTCCATATTAAAGACCTTGTGCAGGACATAGTACTCCAGAAAACGACCATAGAACGAACTGACCGCCAATTGCGGAAGGGTCTGGTAATAGTCCTCATAATGGAGAAAACCGCGTGCAAATCCCCAATGCCGTGGAATGGTCTCAAAATTTCCGACGAAACCACCGGTGCGATAGCCGCGTGCGGTGAGAGCTTCGGCTATGGTGGGATAGGTATCGTCCAGCGACCTTCCGCCGTCCGCCTTATGCTCGTAGGGCCAGCGACCGGTGAACAGGGAGGCGTGAGCGGTCAACGTCCAGGAGGAGGTGGCGTAGGCGTTCTCGAACATGACGCCTTCACCGGCGATCCGCACCAGGTTGGGGTCGGTGACCCGGTCGTATCCATGGAGCGACATGTGGTTCGATCCGAGCGTATCAATGACGATCAGCAGGACGTTCGGGCTGGACTCCTTCGCCTGCGGTAAATTCCGAACGGCGATCTGTTCCGTCCCCCAGATCAAGGACTGGATGACGACCAGCAATGCAAGCGTCAAAATCCCCAATCCCTTGACCGTCCTCCCCACGAACGGAGCGAATCTTTTCTCCCGCTCGAACAGGGTCAGCGACAACTGGTACCCAACCCCTGCCGCAAGGATCGCGGAAGCCACCGGGGACAACCGCCCCGACAGGTAAGTCCCGATCCATGAGAATGCCATCAGAAAAGAGAAGGCGAACAACGCCAGGCGCTTCGCCCAGACCTGTGGAATGAACTGCGCGAACAGGGCAAGGAACACACCGACAACCAGGAACAGCAGTAGATCGAAGATCGGCGCGACCCACAGAACCTGCCAGCCGGAGCCGAGGTAGGTGATCTGTCCCTTCAAGAGTTCAAAACTCCTGAGGACGTAAAGCAATACGCCCTCCACCAGCCCGGTCAACAGACCAAACCAGGCGGCGTAACGCAGGATGTCAATGGCAATTTTTTTGTCGAATTTTTTCATGTTCCTCTTCCCAAAACTCTAAAGCTGTCTCAGCGACAGTCAATATTTAGACGTACCCCAGTCCGCTCAGGCGGTCGCGCAGGATCTGCTGTTCGTCCTCGGTCAGACCGGAGGCGTTGTTCAGTTCCATGCCTGCCACCCAGGACTTCCCCTCTGTGGCGGAAGGCAGCGGATATCCTGCCAACTGCACCAGCGTGGGAGCGACGTCCGACGCGGAACCGTTATGTTCGCCGCTGATCGGGTTGTTGGCAGAGACCAGCACGAAGCAGCCGTTGCCCAGAACGGTGATGACCGTGTCGTCGCTCAGTTCCTGGAGCGCCTCACCCAGGTCATTGTCGAGACGAAGATAATCGTCCGCGGACCAATTGTCGGCGGGGTAGGAAGCGGGGGTGTATTGCAGGTAGTCCCAGTCCCCCACTGAAAGTTTCTCGCGCAAGGTGACGGGATTCGTCGTGTCCACACACAACTTGTCCGCCTGCTGGAAGTATTCCATCAGCGTCAGCGTATGGGCTTCCTGACGTGCAAGCACGTTCCATTCACCGGAACCGCTCAACACGCCGAAGCAGCCCATGTCCATCAGGCGGCGCAGGTTCTCGAGGCGTTCGTCACCAAACAGTGTGCCGGGCTCGGCGCCCGGGAAATTCAACACCAGGACATTCATGATAAAAGATCGCTCCCTTCCATTTCGGCGCCCTTGGACACGCCGAGTGAATTCAAAATTGTCGGCGCGAGGTCGACCAGGCTCGGCGACTCGGCGCGGAACCTGCGGTTCATGAACAACACGCCCGAGGACAGCGCAGGATCGATGACGTGGTCGCCGCCCCAGCGCTTGTGATTGTCCGCGAATAAGCCCTTCGGGACTCCGCCAAGCGGCGTATCCCACGAGACGCGGTATCCTTCGGAAAAATTGACCAGTAGGTCGGGCGCTTCGTCGAGGTATGGACCGCTGTAGACCTGCTCGCGTCGGACCACGCTGCGAACTGCCACAGCGCCACGATCCTTATCCACCAAACCAGAGAGTCCGCTTACGATTCCCGCACGGGTCGTCTCTGCTTCATCTTCGCTCAGGATGCCATTGGCTTCCCGCCCCTTGAGGTTGAGGAAGATGGGACCCAGTCCCAGCGCAAAGGCTTTGGTACTGTCCCAATCCACGTTCTCGAAGAAGTCGCCGCCGTCGCCGGGGTTGGCGCCTGATTTCAATGCAAGGAATCCGTTCTCATACAGCCAGGTATTCAGGTTCAAGCCGCGCTGGAACGAGTTCATGCCGTGGTCGCTGAGGACAATGAACAGCGTCTCATCGTCCACATACTTCATCGCCTCACCGACGACCGCGTCGCAATCGCGGTAATGTTCCTCGATGGCGCTGGCAAACTCCGCGTTGTATCCGTGATGGCGGTTGGAGGGATGGTCCGGCTCACGGAAGCGCCAGAACATGTGCGCCAGGCGGTCAGGCGTATCGTACAGACAGAAGAAGTATCCGCTCTCGAGCCTGCCCAACTCATATTCCATCATGCGGCGGCGCTCGCGCATCACGATGCGGCACTGGTCAAGGTAGGTCGCCTCGTCGAAACGGTTCAGGTTCAGACCGTCGTGGTCCTCCGCCATGCCAGCCGTGTAAAAGCGCCCGATCTTCATCGCCAGTTCGTGGGCGTATTCCTTCGGGTGGCTGATCGGGAACAGCGGCTCCTCGGTCTCGAAGTTGACCGGCGAAGCATACAACTCGAACTCCGGCTCGATCTGCCGCAGGTTGAAGCGCACGATCCCCGAAACGGACTGCATCATCCCGACCTTGAACTTGACCTTCAGCCACTTGCTCCACTTGCCCAACTGCACTTCCAGCTTGTCGGGCTGTCCCTGCGATGTGATGACGATCTTGTTCTCTTCCCTGACGATCTGGATACCGATATCGAACCTATGATCGGACTTCGTCTTCGGGTCACGCGGACCGATGACATGCGTCATCACCCGGTCCTTCTCCACGCTGACAGCCACTACCTTCTCGCTCTGGTCGGCATGCAGGTCCTTGCGCGTGGAATAGAAGGTGGGCGTGCCGAACCCGCCTCGCAAATCGGGGACCCCGACGCCCGAAAGCATCCGTCCCTTGACCTGGTCCGGCGGGTACGCGCACGGCACGCGCAGTATGGTGGAGGGCACATCCCGCGCGGATAACAGGTCCCAGAACGGGGTGCCGCGCCGCATGTTTACCACCTTCGGCAGAACAAAGGCGTTCTTCTGCTCGTACTTGCTGAGCGCCATGACCGGCAGGTAGGTCTTCGGGTCGCGGCTCAGGAAATCGAAGATGCCGTGGCCGCCGGGGTTGGTCCCGGTCGAGAACGTGGACCACGCCACAGGCGTCTGGGCAGTGTAGGTGGTGCCGAGGCGCGAGTAGCCGCCCTGCTCCTGGATCTTCTGCAGGTTCGGGAGTTCGCCGCGCGCGATCATCGCTTCCGCGATCTTCGGCTCGAACCCGTCCAATCCAATGGCAATGACTTTTTTCATCGTCATGAGACCAGTTTATTTATCCTGCTCTTCTTCGGTGGGATCTTCCATATCCATGTCCAGGTCGGGCGGGACTTCATCCGGCAGACCGCGTATCTTGCGATAGGCAGTGCGGAAGAATTTGACGATCAACCGCCAAAACAACAGGAAGAAGCCCGCGATCGCCGCCAGGATGGAGGCAAGAGGCATGAGGGTTTCCGGTCCCAGATACTCGGGGGGGCGAAGCGGTCCCATCAAACTGGCCAGGGTAATAAGAATGTTCATGTTTTATCCTTTCTTTTCTCTACTTGATAACAGACTTACTTTCTCTCTCGATACAATTCCTTGTCAACGACACCCGCCATGACGGTTACATCCATGCCGCCGCCCAGGAACTCACTGACCTTTTGCAGCGACTCGAGCGGGCTGCCCAGCATCGTATTGTAATTGACATACAACACTTCGATGTTCGGCTGTTTGGCGAGCCAGGCGTTCACCTGCTTGAGGTGCTCCTGATAGATCTTCTTCATCTTCTCATCCTCGACCCTGTCATCCTCCCTACCCAGACGCCCGAGCATCTTCTTCTGGGAGGACAGCACCTCCTTCATCGCCCTCTGCATGAAAATGACCTTGTACCTAGCATCCGACGGCAGGTGCATGATGAGACCGGTCACGATCTTGACCACCTTTCCGCCTGCCTCGGGGATCCAGCCATGATCGCCGTTCGGCAATTCCTTCACGCGCTCGAACTCGTAATAGCCCTTTGGGTTGTTGGCGTCCGCCTCGCGCAGGTTGTCGGTCAGGATGGGTAGTCCACCGGCTTCGAGCATCTTCATCATCATGGATGTGCCCGAACGCGGCAGGCCCGAGACGACGATAATATGATCCTTATTCTCCATTGATGTTCTCCAATACTGGACGCTAGAGAGCGTCCGCTATGCGTTACCCAGGATGATTTCCGCCGCTTCACGGGCATGGCGGCTGACCGACTCGCCGTTCGTCAGGGCGGGATAGATCTGGGATGTGGTGGCAAGGAACAAGTTGCCGATGGGAGTCTTCACCTCCGGGACCAGGTCGATCTCGTTCAGTCCATGCAGCGGCTCGACGTAGCGCTCGCGGTGGATGAGGAAATACTTGATCGTGGACGAGTCAAAGTCTGGGAACATCGCCTTCAAGTTCTCGAGCCAGATCTGCTTGATCTCGTCATCGGATTTCTTCTGCCACTCGCTGCCCGGTGCAGTGTACTTGGGCAGGTACACAAGATGATAGCCGCCGACATATTTGGGGTCTATGTAGGCGGTGGTTTCGATGACGCCGGTGAACGGGAAGCGGTCATCGGTGATGTTGACCGTCCAGTTGCCGGTCAGGGGTTTGGTCAATACAAGCAGGGGTGCAATGATTCCAAGATAATCGCTTTTGCTGAGAAATTCATGATACTTTTTATCCGCGCCGGGGATCAGGCGCTGGAAGACGGGCGTCTGCATGGTGCAGACCACCTTGTCGTATTTCACCACCTCATCGTCCACCATGCGGATTCCCACCGCCTTGCCGTTCTCGATCACGATTTCCTTGACCGGGGTCTTGAGCAGCACCTCCCCGCCAAACTCCCTGATCTTCCCGGTCATGGCTTTGATGAGAGTGATGTACCCGCCGATGAAGTGACCAGCCATTTCNNCATACGCACCAACCGTGACCAGATCCATGTGGCGGGCACATTGTCGAAACCGGCATCGAACTTGGCTTTCAGCATCGGGCGCCAGATGTTCTGGAAGGTCACCTTGCCGCCCCATTTCAACAGCCAGTCCTGCACGCTGATGGATTCAAGGCTTCGCCAATCCTTCGTGAACTGCGCGGCAAGGACGGTGAGCCCGAGGCGGAAGCGGTCGACCCAGCCCAGCGGAGGAAACTTCAGAAAGTCGATCATGTTGTTCATGGGGTGAAGCGCGCTCTTGAAATAGAAGCTCGTTCTCGTTTCCTTGAACCTGAACTTGTCCCCAATGCCCAGTTCCTCGCCCAATTCCCGCAGGTGGCGGTCGCTGGACAGGATGGCATGATAGAAGCGGTCAACCTCGGTCCCATCCTCCAAAACGAGGGGACCAGCCAGACCGCCCAACACAGGCGAGGCTTCGTAAATGGTGACGGCAACGCCCTGCTTTGCCAGGTAGTATCCCAGGCTGATGCCCATGATGCCGCCGCCGATGATTCCAACTTTTTGTTTTGATGTATTTTCCATGCCAAATCTGCTTTCGCTAATTGATTGATAAAGTGATCTTTCCAAGGATCTCTGCGATCTTCTCGCCTGCCCTGCCGTCGCCAAAGATGGGAGGCTGTTCCGCAGGAGGCGTGAAGGTCTTCCACGCGTTCACGATCGTGTCCACATCCACGCCGACCAGTTTGTTCCAGCCGACCTGGACGGTCTCCGTCCATTCGGTCTCGTCGCGCAGGGTGATGCAAGGCTTGGACATAAAATACGCTTCTCTCTGGACCCCGCCTGAATCAGTCGCGATAAGCCTTGCATTCTCTTCGAGCACCATCATGTCGAAGTAGCCGACCGGTTCTATCAACTTGACGTTATCACCAAACCTGACATCGAGCTTCTCCATCGCGCCGCGCGTGCGTGGATGGGCCGGGAAGACCACCGTCTCGCCGACCTGACTCAACGCCCTGACGATATTCGCCAGGCGCTGGGGATCGTCGGTGTTGGCGGCACGGTGGACGGTCACAAGCCCATAGGAAGCCGGGGCAAGCCCGAGCGTGGTGAGAACCGTCGATTTTTGTCGGGCAAGCGGCCGGTTGGCAAGATTCGCATCCAGCATCACATCGCCCACCCAGTAGACATCCTTCTTAATGCCTTCGTCCGCAAGCTGCTTGACGGCGGTCTGGCTGACGCAGAAGAACGCAGACGCAAGTTTATCGGCAACGAGGCGGTTGATCTCCTCGGGCATGCGGCGGTCGAAACTGCGCTCGCCCGCTTCGATGTGGACCGTGGGAATGTGCAGTTTGCTGGCTGCCAGCGCGCCCGCCAGCGTGGAGTTGGTGTCGCCGCGCACGATGACGCAATCGGGCTTCTCCTTGATGAGCAGTTCCTCGAAGCGGACGAGGATCTCGGCGGTCTGCCCAGCGTGGGAGCCGGAGCCAACTTCGAGGTTGTAATCGGGCGCAGGGATGCCGAGCTCATCGAAGAAGGTCTGCGACATTTTGTAGTCGTAGTGCTGACCCGTGTGGACGAGGATCTCCTGATGATGTTTTCGGAGGGCGCGACTGACCGGGGTTGCCTGAATAAATTCAGGCCGCGCACCGACGACGGAGACAAATTTCATGATTAAAGGATTTCCTTCAGGAAGCTTTTGCCGATGGGCTGCGGTTCGAGCGAGAACATCTCAGCCAGTGTGCCTGCGATGTCGCCCAGGCTTCCGCGGTCACCGAGGTTCACGCCGTGTTTGATGTTGGGTCCGAACGCCAGCAGGGGCACATATTCGCGCGAGTGGTCGGTGCCGGGCGTCGTCGGGTCCACGCCGTGGTCGCCGGTGACGATGACCAGGTCGCCGGGTTTGAGGCGTTTCTGGATCTCGGGGATGTAGCTATCGAATTGCTCGAGCGCGTCCGCGTAGCCGCGTGGGTCGTTGCGGTGACCGTAGATCATGTCGAACTCGATCAGGTTGACGAACATCAAGCCTTCGAAATCCTCTTCCAGCAGTTTGAGCGTGACATCCAGGCTCTCGATATTGGTCAGCACATGGTTCTTTTTCGTAATGCCCTGATGGTTGAAGATGTCGTCGACCTTGCCGACGGAGTAGACGTCCTTGCCGGCGTCGACGAGTTTCTGCATCATGGTGGGATAGGCTGGGTCCCGCGGATAGTCCTTGCGGTGCGTGGTGCGCTTGAAGTTCTCAGGCTTGTCGCCAAGGAACGGACGGGCAATGACGCGCCCGACGCCATGCTCGCCCTGCAGAATGTCACGGGCGATCTCGCACATTTTGTATAACTCCGGCAGTGGGATGACTTCCTCGTGCGCCGCGATCTGAAAGACGCTGTCCGCGGAGGTGTAGACGATGGGCTTGCCGGTCTGCATGTGCTCCATGCCGAGTTCAACGAGAATTTCCGTACCCGAGGCAGGTTTGTTGCCAAGCACGCCGCACCCGATCGCTTTGCAGAACGGGTCAAGCACGGCTGGCGGGAAGCCATTCGGATAGGTTGGGAAGGCAACAGGCAGGTACACGCCCATCATTTCCCAGTGACCGATGACCGTGTCTTTGCCCGCCGATTGCGGTTGGAACCTGCCGAACGCGCCTTTGGCATTTGGGTTCTGGGGCACACCTTCAATATCTGTGATGTTACCCAGACCCAGTTCATACATGTTCGGGGTCTTGAGTCCTCCAATGACGCGCGCCACGTTGCCGAGTGAATTGCTGCCCACGTCGCCGTACGCCGCGGCATCGGGCGCCTCCCCCGCCCCAACACCGTCCAACACGATCACGATCATGCGATTGAGTTTCATCTTATCCTCCTACCTTGATGAGTTTCTGAACAACGGGAAACTTCACGGAAAGCCGCCCGGCAACGTCGAACAACGCCAGCCCGGCGAACGGGATCAGGACCGCGTCCACCGGCAGGCGGTAGCGGATCAACGTCCATGTGAGGATGTGGACACCTGAATAGATCAGGGCGAACAGGATCAACAGTCCCTGCGGGGAGGTGACGAGGTTCCTAAACGACGACGACCTCTTGATGCCGAGGAACAGTCCGTACAGCATGAACGGCAGGAAGACCCCGAAACTTCCGATGCGCGAGATGTTGCTCAGCGTGCTGGATTCGGGCGAGTACCAGAACATAAAGTACGGCGGGATGCGGCTCAGCGACAAAAGGACATAACGCTTCGGGTCCTGGACCACGAACTGGATCCCCCTCTTCAGCAGTTCACTATCGAGAGCCGCTTCGTCCAAATGACGGACTTCCTCGGGGATCATTGCCTGGTATTCGGGAGTCGAGAGGATGGGGATGAACTTCGTTCCGTAGATGGGGTTGTTGCCCCAGAAAAAGGCGTAACCGGAGTTTGTATTGACCAATACGAAGCGATGGAAACGGGAATAATTGAAGAACGTGATCGGGAGGACGAAGAGAGCGATCAGGGCGAAGGATAAGGCTGTGGGAAGCAGAGGCAGTTTCCGGGTCAATTTGAAGCGGGCGGTCCACATCCACAAGAACAGGAAAGGGATGAACAGGAGAAAGACCTGCCGCAGAATGACCGTCAGTCCCAGGGAAATCCCAAGCGCGAGACCGAGTATGAGGTCCTGCTTTTTGTCGGTGTTATCCGCCAACTGCATGGCGAAGAACAGGCTGAACAGAATGGACGTGATGTAGAACGGCTCGGTCATGAGCGCCGCGCCGTAGTAGAAGAAATAAATGTAGATGGACACGACCCCCGCGGCGATGAGACCGATGGTCCTGCCGAATGTCTTTTCGCCGATGCGCCAGGTGATGTACGGATGAAGAATGCCGACGATGACGGCTTGCAGGATGCGCGCCGCGACTGGATAAATGCCAAAGAGCGCGTACGTGCCAACCAGGTACAGCGTGTACGGGAAGGACCAATGCGCCGTGGGTTCGCCCGCGCGCGTGATGGGCCACCACATCTCGCCGAAGGTGAATCCGTGACCGCCCAGCACGCGGATGGCAAGGTTGTGATACGAAACCTGGTCGAAGATGCCGGGCAGTTCCACCACTGCGTTGCCCATGTAGATCGCAACCGCGACCCGCAACAGCACAGATACAAAAATGATCACTATCAAGGGCTGTTCCTTGATGCGATTCAAGATTCCTCTGCTGAAGCTGGTCTTGTTCTCTCTACTCATAGATCGGTCTCATGGCAGACAATACAGCCTGCCAGTCATACTTCGTAATAGCCAGTCCTCGTCCGTTGGCCGCCAGTTTTTCCTGCAGAAAGGCGTCTTCCAACAGTTCGGCGGTGCGGTTCGCAAAATCGGCGGGCGCGTCCGCCACAATGACATCGTGGTCCGGCGTCCCGTGGATGCCCTCCAGGCCGACAGTAGTGGTCACCACCGGCATCGCGTACGCAAACGCTTCGAGGATGCGCACCCGCATCCCGCCGCCCGCCCGCACCGGCACCACCATCAAGGCACTCTCCTCCAGATACGGAACGAGATCGTCCACGTAGCCTGTCACCTTGATGACCCCAGGGTTGCGCTCCGCCAGTTCGAGGAAATCCTGAGGCGGATTTTTGCCGATGACGGTCAGCGTGGCATCGGGCACACGCTTCTGCACGAGCGGAAAGACCTCGTTGAAGAACCAGCGGATGCCGTCCGCGTTGGGCGGATAGTGCAATGTCCCAAGGGTGACAATGTTCTTCGAGCTGACCTTTCGATTGACCGGTTGCAGTTTCTGCGTATCCACCGCAATGGGTATGACCGTGATGGGTGAAACACGGCCGTCCCCGTTTGGTTTTGAAAAGTGCAGCGCTTCTTCAAGAAGGTTTCGGTCGATATCTGTTACAGCCAGCACATGATCAACCGTCCGCAGCAGTTCGCCTTCGTACTGCTTGACGCGCCTCGCTTCGACAGCCAGGACCGGTTTCAGGAAGAAGCGGGTATTGTCCTTCATCCTCTCCACGATGGTCCATACTGCGTTGTGCGCGTCAAAGATGACTTTCGGCTTTTTGTCCGGGAACGCGGACGCCCCTCTGAGCGCGAACTGGACCATCGTCAACTGGTCGGCGTGGATGAACTGGAAATCATCCTCCTGCACCAGCCTGTTGACTATTTCCTGCATGGGGCGCAGGTCATCGCGTTCGATCAGGAAGGGACGATTTGTCAGATAACTTTTGATCATGTATCCGACGTCTGCGATCCGTGACCTGCGGATCGGCACCGTGTGCACCGCTTCACAGATCTCCTGCAAGGCAGGTATGTGCCGCACTTCTTCTGGACGAACAAACGACACAAGGGTTACAGAATGTCCCTGCCCGGCAAGGGCGCGGATGACATGATAGGTCTTTACCTTGGGTCCCGCATCGGGCGGGAAGGGAACGATCTGCGTCAGGAAAAGTATCTTTGCCACGTTACTCTCTCACAATTAACAAAAATTCCGCCACAGAGATCGCTGGTCCAAAGCCTCCATGATATCTGTGGCGTGAAATGCAATATAGTGCGCTATTCTACTTCAAGTTAAGGCACAATCCCATCACGTCCAGGTTCGAACGTAATTCCTTTTTCGCCTGGTCATTGCGGCTGGGGACGAAGTATCCAACAACCCAGACCAGCAGTTTCAACAGGCTCATGATAAAGAACATCATCCGCAGGAGGAATGTGCTGAAAAAACCATAATTCTTTTTATAGAACATCATCTTGCCGCGATACACCATCTTGCGGCGCTTCCAGCGGTCCATGCTCCGCCCGCCGAAGTGAATGATCGAGGAGTTCGGCAGGAAGACCACCTTCCAGCCCGCCTTGTTCAGGCGGTACTGCAAATCCGCCTCGTCGCCGTAGATGAAATAACTCTCGTCGAGCAGACCGATCTTATCGAGCGCAGCACGGCGCACCAGCAGGCACGCGGAACTCATCCAGCCTGTCTCCTTGATCTCGTTCGAGTCGCCGTGCGACGGGTATCCTGTCCACAACAACTCGCCAATGTGGGTCACGATCAGAAATTCCTCGAGCAGGGTCGAGAACGGCGCAAAGCCAGACTGGAACGAGCCATCGGGGTTCAACAACTTCCCCGCCGTCGCCCCCGCCTCGGGATGCGCGTCCAGATATTCCACCAGCACATCCAGCGCAGGTCCGTTCACAAGCGTGTCATTGTTCAACAGCAACACATGCCGCCCGTTCGTCGCTTCGATGCCCTGGTTGCTCGCCTTGCCCAGTCCCACGTTGCCCGCGTTCTGGATCAACTTCACCTGCGGATATTTCTCCGCCAGCATCTGCTGACTGCCGTCCGTCGAGCCGTTATCCACCACGACCACATCGAACGAACTCTTCAACCCGCCTTCATACAGGGACTTCAAACACGGATCGAGATACGCCTTGTTGTTCCAGCATACCAGCACAATGGACATATCCACGACCGATTCATCGCTTCCCTTCTGTACTTTAGCCTGAGTCGCTGTTCCTGACATCTATTCCTCCCCTCGATATTTCCGATCCAGGTCCGCGATCTCCTCGTAGGTACCCAGGTCAATGTAGGTGCCGTGTTTCATATGCACAGCCTTGAACTTCATCCCCAGCGCAATGGCGTCGTTCATGATCTTCGCGAAATCGGAGATACCTTCTTCAAAGACGCATTTGTGCAGGTATTCTGTGAACTTCGGACGCCAGACAATGCAGCCCCACATTTCGGTCAGGTCGGTCTGCTTCGGCTTGTCAACGATCTCCAAGACGCGGCTGTCACCGTCCATGCGCACCATGCCAAATTTTTCGGGCCTCTCCGTGGTGAACATGCCGAACAGCACATCGTCATCAGGCAAGGCGGCTTCATAAACCCGTTTGAAAATATCGCCAGGTTTCATCAGCGTATCCGCCATGCCAAAGAAGACGGTCTTGCCCTTGACGAGGTGATATGCCGAATCCAGCGCGTGCGCCAGTCCGGGCGAGGTGGATTTGGTTTTCCCTTCCACCACCTCCTGCACCACATAACTGATGTCGCACCCGAAGCGCATCCCGCTCCCGAAATACCCCATCAACTGGTGTTTGGTCTCGTTGACAACAAAAACGATATGCTTCAGCCCGGCATTCGTCAGGTTGTCCACCACGAACTGCGAGATGGGCTTGTAATGATTATTACGGATGACCGGATACAGTTCCTTCGGGTAAGGCAGCCCCAAACGAACACCCTTCCCCGCGGCGGGGATCAAACCGATTAATTCCTCCATATATGACCTCTCTGAATTGAATTTTTTATTCCACTGGACGCAGTCTACGTTCCCTCAAACTCGCAGGAATCGTTCTCTGATTCACAAAGTAGATCTGCTCCAGGCTGACCAATCCGCCAAAAAATATCCAGGGCAAAATACTCGCCCGCACGCCCTCCAGTCCGATGTTATAGGCAAAGGGCAGGAGCCAATCCACTAGAAATGCCGCCATCAACGATCCGAACACCGCCGCAAACACTCCATGCGCATACGCCTTGGCAAAACCCTCGGGCAGGTGGTTCATCAACCGGTACGCCAAACGACCGATCTCGAACAGGATCCACATGAAACAGAACAAGCCAAGGATTCCCGTCTGTGCAACGATGTCCACGAACTGGCTGTGCGAATTGAATTTGATGGAATAACCGCGTATACTGAACACTTTGGCATACCAGTAATAGTTCGAAAACCCAAGCCCGATGAGCGGGCTGACGCGGCTGATATCCAATACCACGATCCAGGCATCCACGCGTGTACCCCAACTGTAGTCGTCGGTGGCGATCAACTCCTGCGCCAGATAAGCCGCCACCATCAAGACAAAGGGGATGGTAAACGGTATCACCTTTCGGAATTTCCACCCCACCAATACAGCCGCCACCAGCCCGGCCGGCACCCAGCCCGATTTCCAATCTTCCTGCTGGACGAGGGCAACGAAGAACGTCAACGCCACGACCCCATACAAGAAGATGCGGGGGCGCAATTTGAGATGGTTGTTGTAAATTGCCTGGCTTAACGGAAGCGCAACCAGCCACATCCAGAACATACTGTTGGCATACACGCCATGGGCGTAAATGCGGTCAACGACGTCCAAATGGAGGGTACGCCCAAGCACATAGATGAAACCAAGCCCGATAAATGTCCAGACGATGATCTTGAGCCATTTGACTTCCCGGATGACGTTCGCAGTCATGATCATGGCAAGCACCAGGAAGAAGTAAATGGCAAAGCCGCCGATCTGCGCATCAATGGGAGCCTGGTTGGCGAAGACGAACCAGGGGATCTGTCCCATGGCAAAGGCGATGATACTCACGATCAACATGTAGAACGCCGGGCGGATGGGAGCCGACTTTACGAAGGCGAACCGGCGTTTAACCACGAACATGTCCATGAACCATAAGCCGATCATCAAGATCACGGTCAGGATGGAGGCGTTGAATCCACCGGGTCCGGCAAAGGGGACGAACATGCCGCCCAGGAAAAGCAGGATGAATCCCAGGTTGGGGTAACGCAACAAAGCAAGGAAACCGGAGCCTCCCACTACAACGCCGACCAGCACGACCATGATCATCGTAGATCCCCAATATGCAGCGCCGACACTGACCAGTACAACAGCCAGTATGATCGCATATTGGATCCATCTAATATTGATGGAAATACGGCGGTCTATAAAAAGGAACTTGAGGTGGAAGTCAAAGGTCATTGTTCTTATTCAAAACAAATGTGGCTCTCCCGTAATTAAC
>JRYF01004264.1_pt1 | contig 15584 bp, 9 predicted proteins | sample 235331 | NCBI WGS metagenome assembly JRYF01 (sample SAMN03074217, study PRJNA261475) | activated sludge metagenome | biome: Wastewater Treatment Plant; feature: Wastewater; material: Activated sludge; isolation source: activated biomass of a wastewater treatment plant treating hydrocarbon... ...
GAGCTGGGTTCAGAACGTCGCAAGACAGTTCGGTCTCTATCTGTTGTGGGCGTAGGAATATTGAAGAGGTCTGACACTAGTACGAGAGGACCGTGTTGGACGAACCTCTAGTGTACCTGTTGTGGCGCCAGCTGCATCGCAGGGTAGCTATGTTCGGTGAGGATAAGCACTGAAAGCATCTAAGTGCGAAGCCGTCTCTAAGATGAGTATTCCATTGAGGGTCCAAGAAGACGACTTGGTAGATAGGCTACAGGTGGAAGTGCAGTGATGTATGGAGCCGAGTAGTACTAATCACCCGAGAGCTTCCTTTATTAAAAGAAAAAGAGAGCCAAGAAGTATGAGAAGATTTGAACTACTTGAAGAAAGACAAGAAAGAAGAAGAAGAATTGCGAAAGATAACAAGACTACGAAATACTCGCCTCGCCCTACTTGAAGATGAAAGAAGAGAAAAGAAGAGACAAAGGCGGTTATAGCGGAGGTGATCCACCTCTAACCATTCCGAACAGAGAAGTTAAGCCCTCCAGCGCCGATGGTACTGCCCTATATAGGGTGGGAGAGTAGGTCGCCGCCTGACTTTTTAAAAAGAAGAAGAAGAAGAGGAAAAAGGAAGAAAAACATACACAGAAAACCCAAGAAAAAAGCAAGCCGCACGGTCAATGATCAGCGGCTTTTTTATTTTAACGACGGTAAACTTCTGTTTGACAAAAATAAATAGCAATTTTGCAACATTTTAATATAAATTTGGTATTTACCCAATTGCACTTCGGACGTGGAGTCTGAAAGTAAAACAAAGCGATACATCATGAAATTTGAAGTTTCATCATCCCAACTTTTGGATACATTACAATTGGCCTCAGGAGCTGTCAGTCCAAATCCTGTTTTACCTGTACTCAATGATTTTTTGTTTGAACTGAGGGGAGAAGATCTTACCATCACAGGTACTAATCTGGAGACCACTATCGTGTGTCAATTAAAAGTATTAATGGGTGAAGAAGGCACCATCGCAGTTCCTGCCAAAATCATATTAGAAACACTACGTGCCTTACCAGATCAGCCCGTTTCATTTTATGTGGATCGGGATACACATGGTATATTGCTGAGATCATCCTATGGAGAGTACAAACTGGCAGGAGATAATCCGGAAGATTTTCCTACAGTGCCTGAACCCATAGAGGCGAAATCGTTTATTATACCTTCCACCATTTTAACCAAAGGCATTAATAATACTGTATTTGCGGCGGGTAATGATGAATTGAGATTGGCAATGACAGGAATACTATGCAAGATTGATGAGGGTAAAATTGTATTTGTTGCCACAGATGCTCATAAGTTAGTTAAGTATACATATGCAAAAGCAAACGCTGAATTTTCAGATACGTTTATTATGCCCAAAAAAGGTTTTAATTTGTTGAAAAACTCATTGCAACCCAACGTAGATGTTGAGGTGGTTTTTGATAAGAAAAATGCTTTCTTTACTTTTAATGACACTATGGTTATTTGCCGATTACTTGACGCTAAATACCCGGACTATAATTCAGTCATTCCCGTAGAAAACCCTAACTTATTGACCATTGGAAGAAGAGATTTTCAAAATTCTCTGAGAAGGATTTCTATATATTCCAACAAATCCTCTAATCAGGTGATTTTAAATTTATCTGATAACAGCCTTACGATTTCTGCTCAGGATATAGACTTTTCCAATGAAGCTACGGAGCAATTGGCTTGCTCCTATCTTGGCGAACCCATGACTATTGGTTTTAATGCTAAATTTATGATTGAAATGCTCGGTGTTATAGACTCCGACGAAATTATGCTGGAACTTTCAAAACCCAGCAGGGCCGGCATTCTTTTGCCAGCAGAACAAGCTGAAGGCCAGCATCTGCTGATGCTTGCCATGCCGGTTATGATGAGTAATTAACAGTCTAAATTAAAAGAGTCTTTCTTTTTTATCAACCATTGATTTGAATTTTTTTTTATCTATATATTCCCTTTCCTTTTGAAAATTGGATTGTTTTTCGGCTCATTTAATCCTGTACACACAGGCCATATGATCATAAGCCAATATATGGTGGATCATACGGACCTTGATCAGGTGTGGATGGTTGTTTCACCCCAAAACCCATTAAAGGAAAAGGAAAGTCTTGCAAAAGATTATGATCGTCTTCACCTGGTGCAATTAGCAATTGGTGAAAACCCTCTGGTCAAAGCATCTGATATTGAATTTTCATTGCCAAAGCCGTCTTACACAGTTGAAACCCTAATATATTTAAAAGAAAAATTTCCCGATAAAGAATTCGTATTGATCATGGGAGGCGATAGCCTTGCAACAATTCAAAAATGGAAAAATTATCAATATATATTGGATCATTATTTTATATATCTGTATAAAAGACCCAAAATCAAAGAAGGAGGCTATTTTAGTCATCCTAAGGTGCGTACTTTTGAAGCCCCGCTATTGGAGATTTCGGCATCCTACATCAGAGAAGTGATTCAACAAGGAAAATCAATCAGATATTTGGTTCCTGACGCTGTATATGAATATCTTTTGAACTCTTCCCTTTACAAGAAACGCACATCGAAAAAGAAATAAAAATCAGATACAAATTTTAACTGGGGTTTGTCGTTTAATGAGGTATGAATGTAGTTATTTCGTTAAGCAATCATTGTGATGTTAGATCATTTTAAAAGCATTGTATTATATGAAAGGAAGGCTAATAGATTTCTATTATTATACTTTTTGAATCAATGGTTCATATATTGCTTTGTTAGTTTTGCGCTACCAATAACCATTTTTCCACAAGGGGATATGGTTATTGGTGAGTGGAAATCTCATTTGCCGTATATAAGGGGGTTATCTATTGCTGAGACCGAAAACTTTATCACTTATGCTACCGACTTTTCATTGGTTTTCCTTTCAAAGGAAGATAATTCTGTACATTTTGTAAGCAAGGTTGATGGATTAAGTGACACGGGCATTGAAAACATCTACTACGATCCGTACAATAAACATTTGGTCATTGTATATTCCAATAGCAATATTGACATTTACACCAGTGAAGGGGTGTTTAATATTCCAGATATATTGAATTCTAGCTCGATCATTGGCAGTAAGCGGATATTGGATGTCCATATCCTGAATGGTGACCGTATGTTGTTTTCTACATCTTTTGGTATGGTAGAATACAGAACCCGGCGCAGAGAATTTGGTTCTACTATATTCACTAATTTACCGGTAAATTCCATATCTCATTTAGGTAAATATATTTTCGCCGGAACGGACGATGGACTGTATGTGGTGAACACAGATGAAGTAACAAATATTGCAGATTTTAGTCGGTGGCGATTATTGGGAGAAATTAACGGACTTCCCATATTATATGAAGCAAAAAGTGTCCACACACATAAGCAACGAATATATTTTTCGGACGGAAAGAATATTTATTCGAGTGATGAAAATCTGATGTTCGAAAAAGAACTCAGTGTTCCCGATCTCGCATATGATATTCAGTATATTTCTGGAGACAGAAAGTACTTAATGGTGGGTTTAAGATCCAGCGCCAACAGTAGGATATTTTATTTATCTACTGAATCGGGTTGGATGGAAGGAAATAATACTTGCATAGACAGGATCAGATATTCACTTGAGGATCAAAAGGGAATCATTTGGTTTGCTGATGATTTCAGGGATTTCAGAGGGGTATCAGGTATAGATGGTCAATGTTTCAGGTTGTCATACAATAGTCCATATTCTGAAAAAGTACGAGACATGGATATAGCCAATGGAGTATTAGTTACTGCATCTGGGGGTGTTTCTGACAATTACCAGGATTTGTTCAACCGGGATGGTATTTTCATATTTAAGGATCGTAAATGGACAAATCTTAACGAGCAAAATTTTAATCCCTTCAAAGACAATCGTTATCTTAATTTTTTTAAAGTAACTTTTTCCCCAGACGGTAAAAAAGTCCAGGCCGGCACTTTCTGGAACGGAATATTTGAATATGATATTGAAACCGGAGAATATTGGGAACATAATGCTACAAATTCAAGCTTGCAAATCGCTGAAGGCGATATAAGGGTGCGTGTTGCTGATTTAAAATATGATCCATCTGGAAACTTGTGGATAAGTAATTTCAATGCGCCCCGACCGTTGGCCGTCAGAACCAAAGAAGGAGAATGGCATTCCATTGTAGTACCTGGAGAGCGTCGATTAGGAGATATTGCCATAGACAGAAATGGGAATAAATGGGTGGTAACATTGGGAGCTGCTCGGGGTATCCTGGTATTTCATGAAGGTAGCTCTGTTCAAAATACCAGTGATTACCGGTTTATCCAGATCAATCAAAATAACAGCCTCTTGCCTTCATCCACCATATTTACGCTCAAAGAGGATCGAATGGGATTTATTTGGGCAGGAACCTCAGAGGGGGCCATTGTATTTGAATGTTTTGACCCTTTCCAAACCGATTGTATCAGAGGCAACAGGAAGCTAATAGAAGTGGATGGTGAGTTAGGATTTTTACTTGAAACTGAAAATGTCAAAGCCATAGAAGTCGATGGTGCAGACCGGAAATGGTTTGGAACCGATAATGGAATATTTGTAATGGATCCTTCAGTAGAAAGCCAGATAGCACATTATCATATAAAAAATAGTCCGCTTTTCGACAACACTATAGTCGCTTTACAATTCGATGATAACAATGGAGTCATGTACATAGCTACAGAAAAAGGTTTGCAGGCAATCAGAACAGAAACCACAGCAGGTGGCAGCAGGCACTCCTCAGAAGTTTATGCTTTTCCAAATCCCGTACCCCCTGATTATAACGGGCCTATTGCTATTAAAGGGTTGCCAAGAAACGCGCAAGTCAAAATTACTGACATCTCAGGAAGATTGATTTACGAAACGCAGGCTTTAGGCGGACAAGCCATTTGGAATGGAGAAGGATTAACGGGCAAGATCGCCAGGCCGGGTATTTTTTTAGTATTCAGTACCGGAAGGCCTGAAGGTTTTGATAGTCCGGACAGTTTTGTAACTAAGATTATGTTTTCAGGGCGGTAAATTTTACTTTTTCAATAACTTCTCGGTAGTAATCTTCATAGACTGGAATGATGTTGTCTATATTGAATTTTTTTGCATGTTGCAGCGCATTCAGGCTGAATTGTGCATGTCTTTCTTCATTCTCTAAAATATAAATGGCATTTTTTGACATGTCCTTAATGTCCCCAACTTTGGATGTAAATCCAGTAATTCCAGAAATGTTTACTTCAGGAAGACCTCCAATATTGGATGAAATTACAGGCACCTCACAAGCCATAGCTTCCAGTGCTGCCAAACCAAAACTTTCATTTTCCGAAGGAAGTATAAAAAGATCTGAAACTGCTAGCAATTCTTCTACTGCATCCTGCTTTCCTAAAAAGCGGATATGTTCGCACAATCCTAAACTTCTGCATAGATCTTCAATAGATTTTCTCTCCGGGCCATCACCGATCATAAGCATTTTTACATCTAAACGCTCAATTACATTTTGAAAAATATATACTACATCCTCTACCCTTTTCACTTTTCTGAAATTGGAAATGTGGACCAGAATTTTTTCACCATCCGGTGCAATCGCTTTTTTGAAGTGACTTTTATTTTCTTTTTTAAAGCGAGTAAAATCAATGAAATTGTAAATCACTCTGATATCATTGGAAATATCAAACGAATTCAAAGTTTCTTGTCGCAGAAAATTTGACACCGCAGTGACCCCATCTGAATTGTTAATTGAAAACTCAACTACCGGAGCAAAAGAGGGGTCTGAACCCACCAGGGTAATATCGGTACCATGCAGTGTTGTAATAAATGGAATGCGCTTATTTTTTGATTTCAGGATTTCCCTGGCCATATAGGCCACCATGGCATGTGGAATAGCATAATGCACATGGATGATGTCCAGGTCCTCGTAAATAGCAACATCCACTAATTTACTTGCCAGAGCACTTTCATAAGGAGAATATTCAAATAAAGGATAGGAAACCGAGCTTACTTCATGGAAATATAAATTCTTTTGAAAAGAGGATAATCGAGGAGGCATTTTATAGGTGATAAAATGGACTTCATGTCCCCTCTTAGCCATACCAATACCTAACTCAGAAGCAACCACACCACTACCACCATAAGTGGGATAACAAACAACTCCTATTTTCATTTTTTAAAATTAAATTCCTTTACCTTCAAATTATAAAGCCTAAAGTAACGATCATATAATATATATTATTGGTTTTTTTATCGTTTAAAAAAAGATGCCATTGTAAACGCTTCTAAACAATCGAAGGAACAAGTTGTTGTAATTTCTATTTCTATCTGTAACAAGTTAATGCATATATGGTTGTCTATTCCATAAAGGATATAGAAAATTTGTCGGGAATTAAAGCCCACACTCTTAGAATCTGGGAGAAAAGATATGATATTCTTGTACCCAGAAGAACTGAAACCAACATCAGGTATTATTTGAACGAGGACTTGCAGCGTATTCTGAATATTGCTCTCCTCAATAAAAATGGGTATAAAATATCTCAGATTGCAAAAATGAGTGAGGAGGAAATCGTCAAAACGGTTGCTGCTCTTACCGATGTGGATGTTGTACATGAGGGAAACATAGACGGGTTGGTATTGTCGATGTTTGAACTTGATGAAAGAAAATTCAATAGTATTCTGGAAAAGCATATTGACGCTGACGGTTTGGAAAGCACCATGAATGATGTTATCTATCCGTTCCTTGATAAAATCAGCACGATGTGGTTTACCGGTTCGATCAAAGGGGCTCATGAAAGTTTTGTGAGCTACATTATAAGGAGGAAGCTGGTGGTATCCATTGATCGTCTTAAATTGTCAAAACCCCGGTTGAAGGCATTGGTCTATTTACCTGAAGGCGAATCTCAGGAACTGAGCCTTTTGTATCTGCACTATATATTAAAGAAAAATGGAGTGGATGTTTTGAATCTGGGCACTTTTGTTCCTTTGATTGAGGTCATTGAAGCCCAGCAAATCTTTAAAAGCCATATGATATTTACTTTTTTTAATGAAAGCTTTTCAGAGTCACCTTTGCAACCATATATTGATGAAATAGGCAATTATCTTCAAGACAGCCAGATATTTATATCAGGTTATCAAACGATTGTGCAGACACTTTCTTTGCCTCCCAATATCAGTGTAATGGGGGCCATAGGAGAAGTGTATTCTATATTGGAGAATGAACTTATTACATCTACTCAAAGAACCTGAACAGGATTTATAAGGTATTACATTTGAGAATGCACTATTTTTTAGCAGTTAATGCATGTAAATCATTAAAGGCTTACATTTTCTGGTTAATTTTTGAAAAGTATATCATATGAATAAGATATTTTTTTTCTCTATGTTTTTAATTTCAGTCGGGATATTTCTTTCCATTCAGTCATGTAAAACTGCTGAAGGCGAAAAAGCCGAAATTACGGATGCGGCATTGATTTCAGATGTATATGGTACTGGATTCGAATTGAATGTTGACAATAGCATTGTGCATTGGGAAGGGGCCAAGCCGGGTACTACCCATACAGGAACTCTTGAATTTTCGGAAGGGATGGTTTATATTGACAATGGAAAGGTGACAGGAGGACAATTCATTTTTGACATGAGCACCATCAATGTCACTGATCTGACCGAAGGAAGAAAGGATAGATTAGAGGCGCATTTAAAAGGAACCACTGAAGATAGAGCTGAAGATTTCTTCAATATAAGAGTTTATCCAACCGCACTGTTTCAAATTTCTAAAATTACTCAACTGGATGGGGATGCTTCTGCCAATCATATGGTTTTTGGGAATCTTACCATCAAAAACATTACGAAGGAAATAGGATTTAAAGCCCATATTAATTTATCTGAGGAAAAAGTAGAGGTGGTCACCCCTCCCTTTACTATCGACAGGACGTTATGGGATATTAAGTTTCTATCAAACAAGTTTTTCGACAACATTGCAGACCGGGCAATTGATGATCACATTGGCCTGAGAATTAATCTTTTGGCAAATGCACCCAAAAGTTAATCGTTGAATGTCTTGTGTTGAAAAGGGATCCGCTAATTGTTAATTTCCGGTGTTCAAAGTTTGGACTGCAAGAGTAGCCTGACTCAATTGACCCAACATGTTCTTTCCGGATTGAATAGTAATGTTTTCAGTCACCCACATTCCAATTTTTTTCCCTTGGATCACTCCATTATCAATGGCCGGCCGGTAATGTATGCCACCATAAAGCCTGGAAATAGCCGCTTCATCTGCAGCTTCATAAAATGATTTAAATTCTCTGACAGGCAGACCAAATTCCAACTCTGTATCATCATTGTAATCAAAATTATCACCAAACAAAGCAGTCAATACTGTGGCTGCGGCACTCGAAATAACACTGTGTCCACTGGTATATTCAGGAAATGGTGGAGTTTGAAGTAATGGTTTCCAATCCTCATCAATGTATTCGTTAATGACTGACTCAGGCCTGATGAGGCTGCTCCTGTATTTTTCATCCCAGCAGGAAATGAACCCATCAGCCAATGTGATAGCTGTCAATGCATAGGTTGCGGATGAATTCAGATAGTCAAGACTTGCTTTTCGAGAGGCTATTCCTGCGATATTCATCCAATGACCACCGGGCGTTATTTTTTTTGTAGCGTGCATAACATGACCCGTTACATTGATCACATAGGGATTACAATCCCAAAATGCAGCTATTTCCCGTTGTTCGTCATCGCTTTCATTGACCGCATGATACACTTCCATCGTTTCTTTGTAAAATGAACTGGAAGGATCCAAATTAAATTGAGTATGATAAGGGGGTTTAAACTGCTGTGCTGAATCTAAATTAAAGGGTCTGATTTTATTCCAGGAAGGCTCAATGGCATCCATATAGCCTGGTGGAGTAGGTTTCCACTTCCAATTTTCTCCGGTTACACTGAATTTTGGAAAAGATCGGGATTGATGATAGTTATCCTTTTTTGACCATTGTAGTATATGATGGGCTACTTGATTGCCATAGTCAATAGAGCGCTTGAAAACATCCTTTGGTATTTTCAAATCCTTAAACTCCTGTATGATTTCATCATGAAATGTATTCAGTTTATCTTCCGAAAAAATAAAACTTTTTGCAGTAGTCAAAAAGGCCTGGGTGGCGGCAAGATGATAATTATATATTAATTCCCGATCAGGCTCTGGAATAAAATCCAATTCATTGAGTTGGCTTGCAAGCGTAAGAAAACTTGTATCGGATTGCCTGATGGTCTCGTACGCTGCCACAGAAGGGTATACATAGATTCTACTAGCTACCGGTGGAGAGAAGATATCATATACGATGACATCTGTAAGTTTTTTCATAGACCGATGGAGAAATTCCGGATTATCGCTCTTTTCCATCCAGTGAGAATTCTCCCTCTTACAGGACACAAAGAGGATGAGGCAAAGAAATACAAAAAGTAGACTAAATTTTAGTTTTTTCATTTTGAGAAGAATGGCATGAAACATTGCTGAACAGATTGTAATAAAATATATGAATATTGAGATATTCTTGACATAATGACAAGTTAAAGCACAGAATAATTTCAAATTGACTACTTTTTTTTAGAGTGACCAAATTTTTTATTCGAAATAAGAAAATAATTTCCAGGATGAGTAAACAAAGAATACTGATTGTTAAAAAAGGAAAAAATTGGCTAATTATCTGAAAACCAATTTTTGGCAATGAATTAAACCATCAAACTTTCGGTTAAAAAAATGTTAAAAATATTCACTATTTTGGATCAACAATTCAATAATTTAATCGTTTCTTTTTTATCTGATTGTAAGAAAAATTAAAAAATAATAAGCTATAGATAGACAATATTGCCAACAAATTGTTAAGTTTGGGTTTCTTATGTGTACAAAGAACACTAAGTATTGTCTTAAGCATTATCTTAATTATTCATTATCAAATCGTTAAAGCCACATGAAAAGATTTTTTGTAAAATGGTCATATTCTCTGTTGCTGGTTTGCGTTATGGTCATCACAGGCCTTTCTCAAAGGACAGTTACAGGAATAGTTACAGATGCAAGTGATGGGGAAGCGCTAATCGGGGCCAATATTTTGGTGAAAGGTACGCTCAGGGGTACTATTACCGATATTGACGGTTCTTACTCGATCAATGCAGACCTTGGAGAAATCCTTGTATTTTCATACACAGGATATGGTACGCTTGAAGTTACCATTGGTAGTTCCGACCGATACGATGTGTCCTTGACACAAGGTCAAATACTTGATGAAATTGTAGTTACAGGGTATGGAACCCAACGGGCAAAAGAAGTTACTTCCGCCGTAGTCAGTGTCGGAAGGGAAGAATTTAACCAGGGCCCTATTGCCGATCCGATGCAATTATTACAGGGAAAGGTGTCCGGTTTACAGATTTACAATCGGGGAGGGGATCCAAACACACCGAGTGTTGTAAGACTTCGGGGACTTTCTACAGTAGGAGCGAATGTTGAGCCTTTGTATGTAATTGATGGTATTATTGGTGCGTCTATACAAAACCTGGATCCCAATGATATCGAATCAATGGATGTACTCAAAGACGGTTCAGCTGCAGCGATCTATGGATCAAGGGGGTCCAGCGGTGTAATTATTATTACCACCAAGAGAGGAACTAAAAAAGATGGAAGAATTCGAATGAGTTATTCCGGTCAAGTGGGAGCGTCTAGTGTGTTAAGAGGTCACCCCATTATGACTCCGGATGAATTTGTTGCTGTTGGGGGTGTAGATTTAGGCGCCCGTACCTTATGGTTGGACGAAGTTACCCGTACAGGTATAACTCAGGTTCATGGATTGTCAGCAGAAGGGGGACAGGGGAATACCAGCTACCGGGTTTCAGCGAATCTCCGACAGGTGGATGGTATTTTACGAACGTCTGGGTTCGATCAGTTAAATACCCGATTGAATTTGACTACAAAGGCATTGAATGATAAATTGACTATTGACTTCAATACTTCATTTACTCAACGTGATCAGAATTTTGCATTTAATGAGGCATTTCGGTATGCCATGATCTATAATCCAACTGCACCTGTCTCAGGAGCTGATTCACCATTTCCATTTAACGCTGAACAATTTGGCGGTTATTTTGAGATGCTTGGATTATTTGATGCCTTTAATCCAGTATCTATTATTGATCAAAATGAAAATTTGGGTAAGCGTGTAGAATTCAATTATGGCGCAAACCTTGGGTATAGCTTTTCAGAAAAATTTACAGGTTATTTGCGAATAGCTCAACAAACCAATACTTCCAACAACCGGCAGTATTTCCCAACTACCTCCCATTTCAGAGGCAATGCAACAAGTCCAGTACGGAAGGGATTGGTCAGTATGTACAATGATGAATCCAGATTTAGTTTGTATGAAGCTTATGGTACATACTTAACTTCATTTGGTAACTCCAACTTAACTTTAACCGGAGGATATTCATTCCAGCAGAACAATTTTGAAAATCGTTTCTTTGAAATCGGAGACTTCCCAGACAATTCTATTAATTGGTCTTTCAGAATTCAGGATGCTCAGGATCTTCAAAATGCAGGTTTTATCAACGCAAATTCCACTGCATCGCCTGATGAAAAGATTATTGCTTTTTTTGCACGGGCCAATTATACACTTAATGATGCGATCTTTGTGAATGCATCGATCCGAAGAGAGGGATCAACCAAATTGGGCCCTGACAACCAATGGGGATGGTTTCCTGCCATAGGTGTTGGAGTGGATTTGAATAATTATCTCAATTTTGGAGGTGTTGATATTTTAAAAGTTCGACTTGGGTATGGAGTTACAGGATCGTTGCCTTTACAAAATGGTTTAGCTACTCAATTGAGGCAAGTAATCAATGGACCTGATGGTAGTGTCACTACTGTATTGCAAAGAGCGGCCAACCCTGATCTGAAATGGGAAGAAAAAGCAGAAACGAATCTCGGTATCGACTTTGGTATGGGTAGATTAAAGGGATCATTTGATATTTATAACAGAGATATCAGTGACTTTATCCTTACTGTACCTGTAGATGTAGCTGTATTTGGAGCTCCGACACAAACGGTCAACGCGGGTAGACTTAATACCAAAGGACTTGAATTACAGGTAGGTTACGACCTGGTAAGAAGTAGCAACCTAAACTATACCACAGGTGTTGTGTTATCTACTTATCGAACCGTTTTAACAGAGTTTATCGTGGATCGTGCAATCAGAGGTAATTTGGGAGCTCCCGGTCAGAATGGTACTGATATGATATTGGTAGAAGAAGGTGCACCTATTGGGCAGATTTGGGGTCCTGTATTTGACAGAGTAGGAGAGAATGGAGCACCCATTTTTCAAGATATCAATGGAGACGGCATGATTATTTCCGATCAGGACAGATGGAATGATCCTAATGCTGACTTTGAAGTTTTGGGACGTGGAATACCTACAATGGAATTGGGATGGACGAACAACCTTAACATCAAAGGCTGGAATATAAATGCATTTTTCAGAGGAGCCTTTGGTCACAGTTTAGTGAATACTTTCAGAGCTTTCTATGAGCCCCGTTTGGCTTCACAAACTTCCTATAACTTTGTAAATTCCAGATTGGCAGTTGAAGGACTTACCGCAGCACGTTTCAGCTCACTATATGTTGAAAAAGCAGACTTTTTTATGCTGGATAACCTGACCATTGCTAAAAACATTCCAATCAATAGCAATGTAATCAACAATCTCAATGTAGGCCTTACCATTCAAAATGCTTTTGTCATCACAGGTTATACAGGAGCAGTTCCTGAACCAGCATTGGTATACTATGGAGCAGTAGATAATGGTGCACTGGAAGACAGAAGCAATCCGGATGTTTTAGCATCGGGTATTGACAGCAGAAACAACTTTTTTATGCCTAGAACTATTACATTAGGAGTAAACTTTAATTTTTAAAAACTTATAAAAATGAAAAGGTTAATAAAATTTTTAATTTTTCCTTGCCTCTTTTTAATGGCGAGTGCTTGCACTGATCTTGAGGAGGTATTGAAAGGAGATATTACAAACGATATCAGCTTACCCGGATTGGATACTGGTGGCGGAGGTGCTGGTGGAGATGTGCTCGAAGCCGCTTTTTCCCGATTGAGAGGAACAGGTACCGCCAATCATGGATCGTATTATTCAGTACAAACTATCACATCTGATGAACAATGTATCGCTGCAAAAGGGGGTGACTGGTTTGATGGAGGTATATTGATAGAGCTTCACCGGCACACCTATGCGCCTAATCATGCTTTTATCAATAATACCTGGAATGACCATTACGGGGCGATTAACACATGCAATGAATTTTTACAAAGGAGCGATTTAGACGCCAATGCCCTTGCACAAGTGAGGGTATTGAGAGCATACTTTTATATGCGATTAATGGATATGTTTGGTCGTGTTAAAATTGTGACTCAACCAGGAGTTGATGCTCCCCAGGTTTCCAGACAAACGGTATTTAATTTTGTGGAAAGCGAATTACTAAATGCACTCGACATCTCTACTGTGTCACAAGGCATGGATCTTTCCAGTAGTCCTTTAGGATCATCTCCTAATCCGTACAGAATTAATATTTACGGAGCTTTGGGGATTCTTGCAAAAGTATATCTGAATGCAGAAGTTTGGACAGGTACAGCCATGTATGATAAAGCAGCGATTGCAGCCGGCTATGTTATTGATAGTGGGGCATATGCACTATGTGGGGATGGATGTAGAGTTCCTAATCTGGGAAGAAGACCAGCAGTTGCTTCTGATCCTGTTAACCTGGAAGGTTATGCTGCTGTCTTTGCTCCCAACAATGCCAATAATCAGGAACATATTTTTGTTGTATTTTATGACGAGGCCAGAGCAGGGGGTATGAATTTTGCAAAGATGAATTTGCACTACTCCAGTCAATTTACTTACAATTTCCAGGCACAGCCATGGAATGGTTATGCCACGTTAGAAGAGTTTTATAATTCTTATGCCGATGGGGATGCACGAAAAGCAGCTAACTTCCTTGTAGGTCCTCAATTGGACTTTGGAGGTTCGGCTGTCCTTGACTACGCTTCGGATTCAGGAGAACTGCAATTAAATTATACACCACAGATTAATGAGTTGACGCCTAACTCTTTTCGGCAAGCCGGAGCCAGAGCGGCCAAGTTCAGTTTTAAGCAATTGGGAAGACCTGATCAGGATAATGACTATCCCATTGTTCGTTTGGGTGAGTTGTATTTGATCAGAGCAGAGGCAATGGCTAGACATACAGGTAACTGGAATAATGCAATTCCGGATATCAATGTCATCCGTGCCAGAGCGAAGGTGCCTGCATACACTTCTTTGAATGCCGATGAATTCCTCAGAGAAAGAGGAAGAGAGATGTTCCAGGAAGGACTGCGCAGAACAGACCTAATTCGCTTTGGAAAATATAATGACTCATGGTGGGAAAAACCGGCTTCTCAACCATTCCGTAATGTATTTCCAATTCCGCAGCAGCAAATCATTGCCAGCTCTGGAAGTGCAAATCCATTGACTCAGAATTCAGGATATTGATATAATTTGTTAAATGTATATATAAGCCACCTCCAACCCGGAGGTGGCTTTTTTATTTCAATAGTTTGTCACTAACGTATGATAAGACTGTGAGTTTATGTTGAATATAATTCATATAGTTTTAAAGATTTCATCCAAAAATATTTAACTAAGTTTCAAATGGATTTTGTGGATTCGGATAACATTCTAACTATACGGTCTTAATTAATAGTCAATATTATAATTCATGAAGTAATAGCGTTCTAATCATAGAATTGTCATGGACTCTAACCAATTTGTTATTTTTACATTTCACAATGTTTTATCCTATTCATGAGGCTTCTTATTTATTTCTTTTTGGTTTTGGCATTAGTAACCTCATCATGTAATAAGGATACACCCATCACTCTATTCACTCTTTTGGATAACTCAGAAACTGGAATTACCTTCAGAAATGATGTGCCCTATACGGAAGAATTTAATACATATACCTACAGAAATTTTTATAATGGAGGAGGTGTGGCTTTGGGGGATATTAACAACGATGGATTGGTTGATATATATTTTACCGGCAATTTGGGTGATAACAAATTATATTTGAATAAGGGAAATTGGGTTTTTGAAGATATAACAGAGAAGGCAGGAGTAGCGTGTAGTGGAGTATGGTCTACAGGAGTAACTATGGTTGATATCAATGGAGATGGCCTTTTGGATATTTATGTTTGTAAAGCCGGGCCGCCAGGAGGCGCTGGCAGACATAATGAGCTATTTATTAATCAAGGGGACCTGACTTTTAAAGAAAGTGCGGCTGAATATGGATTGGATATTACTGGATTGTCCATACATGCTGCTTTTTTTGATTATGATGGAGATGGAGACCTTGATTGTTACATACTTAGTAATTCTTTGAGGTCAGTAGGGGGGTTTGATTTTATAGAGGGCCAGCGAAACTTTAGCGATTATGAAGGAAATAAACTGTTGAGAAATGATGATGGAGTCTTTGTGGATTTAACTGA
>JRYF01009063.1_pt1 | contig 15574 bp, 24 predicted proteins | sample 235331 | NCBI WGS metagenome assembly JRYF01 (sample SAMN03074217, study PRJNA261475) | activated sludge metagenome | biome: Wastewater Treatment Plant; feature: Wastewater; material: Activated sludge; isolation source: activated biomass of a wastewater treatment plant treating hydrocarbon... ...
GGCGCATGTATTTGTCGTATTCCTGCGCGGGCTTTTTGGACCACCACGTTTCCATGCCGACGAACACGACGGAAGGATTCCAGACGCGCAGTTCACAATCGAGCGGGGATTCGCCCGCATTACATGACTTTGGATCGGCGCGCAATGGCGAGAGGACCGCCGCGGCATTGAACCCGCCTTTGACCGCCAGGCTGGTCCGCGAAAATGAACCCTGATAGTAGTCAATCGTCGGCTGAAGGTAAGCATACTCATTGCCGAGACTAAAATCGCCGGGCTTGTCGAAAACAGCAAGAAAATAAGACGAGACGTTCTGGCAATCGCCGATGACTGCAAAGCGCCTTGGATCGTTGCCCATATCCAATCCGCGTTGGTAGACCTCACGCATTGAATCACTGATACCGGTTGGCACAGCGGGCATTTGCATCCAGGCGTCTTTTGCGAGCGGAGGTTTGGGCGTGGCTGTAGAGGCTGCAATCGTCACCGTGGGGATTACTACTTTCGTTGGAAGATCAGCTGCCGGCTGAACCTGAAGCGGAATGTCGATTGCCTGAATAGTTTCGGTCTGCCCTGTCGAACAGGCCGTGAGCAGGGTCAAGACCAGAATTAGAAAAAGAGTAAGTTTCATAAATTCTCCTTTGAACGGGATACTGCCTCGTGTCTCATTAAATGATTTGAACTCTCGTGCCCTCACCCGGCAGATGGACATAATCCTCATCAGGCGGAAGGTTGGGCTTGGTCCAACGATAAAGGAATTTTGCCGCCTCGGACGGCAAATTCACGCAGCCGTGGCTGCGCGGTCTGCCAAAATCGTTGTGCCAATACGTTCCATGAAATCCGTCGCCGTCGCCGGTGAAAAACGCCACCCACGGCACGCCGGGCAGGTCATAAATGCCCTCGATCGCATCGCCCTGGTTGGTCATGTGGATGGAGGGACCTTTATGATAAGTGCGAAATTTGCCTTTCGGCGTTTCCGTCCCCTTTGCGCCGCTCGAGCAGCGTTGCGAGAAGACCAGTTTCTCTCCTTCGAACGCGGTAACCAGCTGCGTCGTTAGATCCACAATGATACTTTTCTGTTCCTCCGGCACGTCAGGGGATAGCGGCGACAACTCTTCGCTGGGAATGAGTCTCATCGCATACGATGGAACATACAAATAGTTCCTGAGTACGCTATCATAAATCTTATACCAAATGCTTTTCTCTTCCCGCGTCACGATGACTGCCTTCACCCAATGAGTGCTGCCATAATACAAACGATAGCCGCGTTCCGCATATACAAAAGGTTCTTTCTTTGTATCGCTGAACGGAACAGTGATCTCTCCCAACTGTCCGTTTTCGGGAATGTTGAAGATCGGCTTCTGATAACTTGTTTCGACGGGCTGAACCCAACCCGAATAGGTGTAACCCTCCTTGTTGATTTGATACCATGCACTGTTGAACGGGTTGCCTTGCTCACCGTTTTCATCCACGGCAGTGATCTCCACCACTTGATCTTTACCGAAGTGATGGATCTTGTTAGCATTGAATGTTGGCGCATCATAAAGCGGGATACCGCTGATCGCCATGCGTCCTTGTTTGATCGTTGAGGAAGCGAGCGCCCGGTCAAGGCGCAAGTCGCTTAGTGCAAAAGCCAGCGAACCCGCTCCGGCAAGTTTCAGAAAATCACGACGCGAAAGATCAAGTTTGTTCATGGTTGGATTTGGGGAATGTGAATTCATGTGGGTGATGTGTGGCGTATACCTTTACAACAAAGCTAATAATGCACGGTCACCACGGTGCCTACCGATGCCCAGTTATATAACCATTCTGCATCTGGAATCGTGAGGTTTACACATCCACGACTCATCGGGGTACCGAAGTTGTTGTGCCAGTACGTGCCGTGAAATCCATAACCTTCATAAAAAAACATTACAAACGGAACGTCGGGCAGGTAATAACCGGAACCCGACAAGGCTTGGGAGCGCACCTTGATATATATCTTGTACCTGCCGGTAACCGTAGGTGTTTGCGCGACGCCGGTTGAGACGAGGAACGAATTGACGACCACATCGCCCTCATAGGCATACACCCGCTGTTCTGTAAGATTTACGTCAATCCAGCGCGCGCCGTTGCCTTCGGCGGGATACGATGGTTGTTCGTTGGCAGCCACAGGCACAGCGTATTGGCTGGTCGGTGTGTCAGGCACGATCTCCATTGCCACCGCGCCTGGTGTCTCGGTTACTTCGGGTATGAACGTTGGCGCTTCCGTCGGGGCGGACGTTGGCAAATCGGTGGGCGGTGAGGTCGGATCATCTGACGGCGCGCTTGCAGGCGTATCTGTAATTTGAGGTGCAAATGCGTTGACATCTATTGGAGTGACCGTGGGCTTTGCGATGTCTACAAGCGCCCAAAGATTTTCCTGGGTAGGTGTGGGTGCGGCATCCAACATATCTGCGAAAGCGGGGCTGGCGATCGCCGACCATGCCGCAACGGCAAAAACGATACAAACCAATACGCCAAGCGAGATTCCGTAAAGCAAAGCCCGATTTCTGAATCTTGACTCTGCCGGCAGTTTTACTTTCTTCGATTCACGTGGCACCGGGACGGGAATCGCTGCGCTTCGACCCGACCGAACACGATCACTCCCACCCTCAGCCTGCTTCAAACGACCCTTGGCCCACTCAACACCTTGGCGGGCGCGCGGGCTCTGGGGATTGATTTCCAGCGCCTTTTGAGCATACGCAAGAGCATCTTGCGGATTTGGATCAGACGCGGCGAGGATCAGCCACGCGTCTTCCATGCCTGGCGCGAGGAGCGCGGCTTGTTCTCCCAATCGCTGCGCAGTTGCTTTGTCGCCGCGGCGCAGGGCTTCACGCGCTTTTGCAATGTGCTCACGAGCTTCGAGGAATTTTGTGTTCATCTGATTATCCTCTAATAATAGATTCTCACGAGTGTGCCAAAGCCGCGATTGAATGATCTGCCGAGTTGATGAGGTGGGAGTGCCCATCGGAACAGCCACTTGGCATCTTCCGTTCGCATGTTTACACAGCCATGACTCATTGGCACGCCGAAGTTGTCATGCCAGTAGGTGCCGTGGAATGCATGTCCCCGCGTCGTGAAGAAACCCACCCACGGAACCCCGGGCAGTTCGTAATCGTCAAAGCTACCAAAGAGATTGCCATTCCCCATGTGCTTGGCAGGCATCTTATCCAGGACGCGAAATTCGCCCTCAGGCGTCTTGGTGGACAGCCCGTCGGGCCCGCGTGGACCATTCGGCAAGCCGGAAGAGATGATGACCCTGAAAATCTCAGTGTCATATTCGAACGCAGTCAAAGTTTGCGTTGTCAAATTGACTTCGATGCGTTTGTCCTCAAGCGGAATATCAGGGCTGATCGGCGACAACTCGTCGAGTGGTATTGGCCTCACGTGGAGTGGATTGATGTGATAGGGGAAGCCAGTCAGATCATCGTAGACACGGTACCATGGATCGCCAGTGGGACCCGGCTCGATTGCATCCACCCAGTGAACGGATCCGTAATATAAACGGAAGCCAAGTTTTTGCCAGCCATAGGTCTTGCTGGTTCTCCAGGGCTCGGAAAACGGCACGGTCGCCTCTGCGAGACGAGGAATTCCTCCCTCCAGAGATGGCAGGATTTCATTGAATAGCACTTTCACGCGTTGCAATCGTGCCTTATGGACGTATCCACCCCATACGCGATACCAGACAGGATTATGAACAGGCTCATTGGCAATGACCTCGCCATAAACGTGAATCAATTCGTCGCGATACCAGGTGGAGACAATGGAACTCTTGTCGCTTGGCTTGCTGTACACGCTGACTGATCCCGTGGCGACGCGTACAAGATTGCTGTCATCGAAGCCGCTCAGGTTTTGCAGTGATGGAGAGAAAGCCAGAGATCCCAGGCTCAAGCCTCCGAGTTTCAGAAAATCGCGGCGGGACAAGCGTAGCACGCCGCAGAGCGGCAGTGTGGATAAAGTGGTCATAGGAATTACCTGCTCAACCTCGTTCCGCAATGGATCGCAATTCTTCGGGATCTGAGTTGAAATCCAAATTCATCCACTTCCTCATCCAGTAAAAACTGATTGCCAGGACGAGGAGAGCAATTACCTGCGCCTCGCGAAAGCCTCCGGGCCAAAAGACACTGTCGCCCCGAAAGGCTTCGAGGAAAACTCGGGAAGCAGAGGAAAGGGCAACTGTCAACAAAAAATTTAGTCCCGCGCCTTCGGGCTTTGGGAATCGCTGGCGAATAATAAGAAAGATCATCATTGCGATGAGTGTCTCATAAAACTGCGAAGGATGGCGGTATTCATTCCATAATCGAATCGCCCAGGGAACGTTGGTCGGTGCACCGTATGCATCGCCGCTCAGGATATGAGAGATTCCAATGAACACCATGAATAATGCCAGTCCTGGCGCGAGGGCATCGAGCGTCGCGCGAAGCGGCAGCGGCTTGCGTTGAACGAAGATGACGAACGGGATCAAACCGACAGCGAACCCCATGAAGGGTGAAAGAGTGGTGGGGGTCAGCGCCAGCAGGCTGACTGGGTCGGATAAGTACAGGGCGGGAAACTCTAGTGCGTACCCGAAGCGTCCGCCGATAATTCCCGCCAGCAAACTGTAGGAGATCATTTTGCCAATCGTGGACGGGTCAAGTTTGAGCCTGACAGACTCCCGCTCCACGAGCGACATGCCGGCCCATAGCCCAACCAGCAAAGCCATAAGAGGCATCGGGATCAAAAAGGGTCCAAGGCGCAGGTAGGGAAACACTTATTCACCCTCTTTCAAGAGTCCCTCGATCTTCGAACGGATAAAGGTCTCGCTCATTGGCCCGCCCACCACCACGGTGCGAATGACTCCCTCTCGGTTGACGAACAAGGTGGTTGGCAGGCCTCTCAACTGGTACAGGGCGCTCACGCTTCCATCCCGATCCAGTAAGATGGGATAGGTCAACTTGAATTCCTGAACGAAAGACTCTACCTCGCTTACTGAATCCTGGTCGGTCAGATTCACGCCAAGTAGGATCACGCCTGAGTCTTTGTATTGCTCGTAAGACTTTTCTAACGCGGGCGTTTCCAGCCGGCAGGGCGGGCACCACGTCGCCCAAAAATTGACCACCACGATCTGGCCGCGCAACTTCGAGAGCGTGACCGTATTTCCATCCAGTGTATCGAGAGTGAAATCAGGAGCTAGAAAACCCTCGCGAGGACTTGGTGAAGAAAATAAGGGAGCGCCTACTGCCGACGGGACGCGCGAAACCAGCGTCCACAGGATGCCTACGGCGAGACTTGCTAGCATCACAATTTCCCATCGCCTCTTTCGAGACGGGAATCTGTCTTCCGTCATATCAATCCTCTTCAATCCCAGGCATTACTTCAGAACCGAATCAATCGTCTTCTGAAAAATCTCGAACACTGTTTTCAAGTTCTTGTTTTCCTTTGACTCACTGGTCTTGAATCTCAAAGCCTGCCTGTTCCCATTCCAGCATGCCGCCTTTGAGATTCCAAATGTTGGCGTATCCAAGTTTCACCAGTTCCTTGGCGGCGATGGCGCTCATGCGTCCACTGCGGCAATACAGAACGATCTTGGCGTCTTTATCAGTGGGCAATTGCGCAAGATTGGCGGGTTCGGTGATTTGGTCATACGGAATGGACAGATCCGTGTCCGCGATATTCCCCTCGAAGGGAATATGAACGTTGACGAATACGAAATCCTTGTCGTTCAACATTGTCTTCAATTCATCCGCGTTGATGTTGTTATAAGCGCCGCCGTCAACGCTGACTTTCTCGCCGACGATATCAACGGGCTTGCTCTGACACGCGGCAAGAGTAAACACGAGAGCATATAGTAGAAGGAAAATGCGTTTCACTCGGGTCTCCTCTTTTGCTAAATGTTTGGATTCATTAATTCCCGTTAAAAGTTTACATATAGTGCAGTAGATCAATTCTCTCCGAGAATTTCACGAATATGTTTTACCAACAGCTCACTTAATGGCAAAACCTGCTCTGTATTTTCGCCTTGTGAAAAGACCGTGGAAACATACCAGCGTTTCTGTCCTGATGGGTCGATTAGGAAAGTTCCTGGCGTGTGCATGATTGCGCTTTCGTCAGCCAGAGGTTGAACCGTAATATCATAATCTTTCCAAACAGGCTCAAGAACCTCCGCGTCGCCCGTTAAAAAGTGCCAGCTCGGAATTTCATCCATATGCCACGCGCGAGTCGTTTCCAATACATCGGCAACAGTATTTGCTTCAACATTCACGTTGACGCCCAAAAAGACAACCTGGCTGGCTTCATTCTGATTGAGTTGTTTGTATGCCACGCGGAAGTGGGCGCCAGTTAATGGACAGGTATCCTTACACTTACTGTCCATAAATGTCAACACTACGATTTTTCGCCGAAAAGCAGAGAGGCTTACGAAATCCCCATTCTGGTCTATTAGCCGAAAATCAGGTGCGGTACCAGTGAGTTCGGTCCCTTCATATGACGGGGCCTTGTTCGAGAACGCCGGGAAAAAGTAAATAAAACCACCGACGATGACAATCAGAGCAAGAATAAGCCCAATGCTTTTTTTCTTCATGCTCTGAGACCTTTCTCAAGTGTTGCCTCACTGCGACGAACTATATCAGCGAAGGAATCGTTGATATAGGGGTAAGCAAATCCAACCACTGCGAGTCCAAACAAGATTCCTGTGATTAGACGCAGCCAGGAATTGAAGGAACCAAGCGCATCACCCTGATAAAAAGCCGATGAAAAGGCGTTATTGGTGATAATTTGCAGCCATAAGTTCGTATCGCGAAAGCCCTGACCGATCCCTGCCAGATCACTGAGGGCGTGAGTTGTCCCATCGATTGCCATGGGTAGGAGCAATAGAAAAAAGACTCGCAATCGTAGAGGCTTCAATCTTTGGCGAAGCAGTCCATAACCAAGGCTGGCTAGAAACAGCATGCCATACATCGAGACCATGCGATCAGACCAGGCCACCTTCCAGCCCATGTCAACATTGCCAATCCACAGCCGTAAGACAAATGGATTGTCAGTAATCTGCCAGGCGGATTGAATCTCCGCCAGAGAATACATCCACTTTGGACCAAACAGGAAAAACGACCGCTGAGGAAGCTGATGGCATTGGAAGCTGTAAAACGCATAGATGGCGCCTGCCGCCCTTGCCCATCCCCAATGCATGAAAACAGGTGCAAGCCAGGGCAGGGCAACCCATACCCCCAATGCGATGTTGAGAATCAACAACCAATGCCGCGCCATGCCCAGCACAATGCGCTTCATAAAAATGAGCTGCCGAGTTTGCAAGGATGAACGGGGAATAGTGGAAGATGTTTTCATTTCAAAATACCGTTTCCTCAACATTGACTTTTGTCCCGCCGGGCCATTCCACCGTGACGTCACCCGGATCATACGGGACCTGAGGCAGGCTCCAGCGAAAGATCCATTTCGCGTCCTCAGGGCTGGCGTTGACACAACCGCGCGAAGAGGGTTCTCCGTAGTTGTTATGCCAGTACGTCGAATGGATCGCGACACCCGTTCCTACAAACAGACTCACCCAACCCACTGCCGGCAGGCTCCAGCCTGCCGAAGCGCTGCCTCCGCTCAACGGCAGGGAGATCGCCTTGCGCCAGATGGGAGATTCGCCAACTGGTGTCTGCCATACATCCACGCGGTTGCCCCAGGCATCGTACAACGCGCCGCTGGATATCTTTGCAAAGTAGACTTCAGTACTTCCTTCAAAGCACGATAATGTCTGCTGGTTTACTTGTACAACAATGCGTTTGTCTGTCGCGTCGGGATGAATGGGAGAAAGCTCTTCAGGGGTCAATGGACGGAACGCTTCAGCCGCGCCCCAGAATACATCTCCAGAGCCGTATTTTTCATTTAGACGGTACCAGGTCTGACCGTCCGCGTCGACGCGGATTTGATCCGCCCAAACGATCTGGCTATAGTAAAAACGCGGCGGCAGGTTGATGGACAGTTGATATTGCAGCCACGGTGCACGGGCCGGAGGATTATCCAACACCAAATCCACATAAGGCACGGTGACTTCGACCCACATCCCCTGTCCGAGACTCGTCATGGACAGAGTCGTGACCGGGACGTTAGGCTGGTTTCGCGCAGGCTGAACCTGGCCGCCCCAGAGAAATCCATTCGGCGTTTCGACAAACCGCTGATTGGTGCGGCCCGGCATCGAACCGACAACTTCTCGAATCCACGTCACGACCTGATCTTCATATAACGCGCCAATGCTCGGACTGCTGCCATCCGGGCGCGGGTAGAGGTCCATTTTGCCAACTGCAACGCGTCCCAGGCGATCTGCCTGTGGGAATTCAGGCAACATCAGTTTTGCGAGGGGACTCATTGCAAGTGCACCTGCGCCAAGCGCACCAAGTTTGAGAAAGTCGCGGCGGCTGAGAGTATGTTGGTCTCTTGTGTTCACTTTAGAGTATCTCTTCCTTTGATAGAAACCGGACAAGTTGTTCACCTTACGCACTCGGAATCGGAACGTTTTTTATGGTGGCGGCGTGGGAGTGGGCAAAAAATCATCAACGGTTTGCTCCCATTGATACTGGCGATGTTCGGGCGACCACAAACTCTTGAAATAGGCAATCACCGCGCGAATTTCCGCATCGCTCAATCGGTTGCCAAACGCAGGCATCCGAAACGGCGAGTCTGGACGCAGGGGATCGCGCATGCCGTCCCGGATCATTTCATACAGCACGCGGTCTGAATGATGCCAGGTATGTCCGTTGTCGTCATGCGGCGGCGCCAGCTGGTTTCCCTGCGCGTCCGGCGTCATCCAATTCGGCGCGCCTTCGGCATTCGCACCATGACACACCGCGCAAGTCGCTTCATAAATCTGCCGCCCCTGCCTGATCTGCGCCTTGTCGATAGCTGGCACAGGCGGGTAGGGTGTCCCTTGCGGGTTGGTAGACGGTGTGGATGGTTGAGTAGAGCAACTGGCAATTAACAACATGATCAATAAGAGGAAAACCAGGAATACATTTTTTGTTTTGTAAGTCATTATGGCGATGTAGTTGTATTGATTAGCTGCCAGGTCTGCGCTCCATCATCGCTGCGAAAGAGCGCGCCCTCGGCAGTGGAGGCGAAGAGTGTGTCAGGCTGACCCGGGTTTATCGTAAGGGCAGTGATGGCGGCTGTTCCGAGTCCTTCGCTGCTGGGCTGCCAGGTCAAGCCGCTGTCATTCGAGCGAAAGACTCCCGCAGGTCCCGCGGCAAAGACAATCTTCGGATCGCGCGGATCAATTACGACTGCATTTACTTCTTTGTTGACAGGTAAACTACCCATCGCGCGCCAGCCTCAGAAACAATCCATGCTCAAATAGGCGCCATCGGGCGTTGAGGCATACAGCCAGCCCGTCTGCATGCTGCCTGGCAGCGCCGAATGCGCCAGCGCCAGCACGTTCAGATTCGGCGGTCCTTTATCGGGTGGGCGCTTCCAGTTTTCGCCTTCGTCATGCGATTCGAACATGCCGACGCCCGCCACCCAGACAAAGAGCGACTTGCTGTCATCGCGCGGGTAACCGTTGGAATGAAGCGCCAATGCGGTTACGGAATCATTCGCCAGACCACGGGTGACTTTATCCCAGGTCTTGCCCGCATCACGGCTGCGCCAGATGCCGATCTGCTCACCTGCGATGTAGATTGTGTCGGGTCTATCCTTGTGGATGGCAACCTGCGACACGGCTTTGCCTGCAATGTCGTCAGGCAGCGTCATTGCCTGCCAGCTCTTTCCACCATCGAGGCTTTGAAACAATCCCTCTGAGGTGGCTTGGAGCAGATGCCCATCGCGCGGATCAACCGCCAATGCCTGCACACCATTGGGGCGAGTTATATCGACATTGGTTGCGATTGGAGTGGGCGTGCTTGCATTGTTCTGCGCACAGGCGCTCAGGATCATCCCCAGCGATGCAAGCAGGGAAACGAGCAAATGTCGTTTCATGGCAAATCCTCCAGCCACCGCAGGATTTGGGAGGCAGCCTCGCCAAAGTAGATCTCTACGCGCTGGGCGCGGATGATGCCCTTGCCGTCAACAATTACATAGCCCATTTCAGGAAAGTTCCCCATGCCGCCCATCGGCCAACCTTCCCTCAATTGCATATCGAATTGCTTCGTCACACTCAAGTCCGCATCGGAAAGCAGCGGAAATGTTGCGCCGGTCTCTTGTACGACCTGTCGGGCTTGGTCGCCTGTATCAACGCTTATTCCAATCACCTCAGCTCCTGCGTTATGAAATTGATCAATCCGTTTTTGCAACTCACCGAGTTGCTGTTTGCAAAGGTCTCAGACATAGCCCATGTTGAAGGCGAGCACATATCTGCGTCCAGCGCTTGGCTTGAAATCATAGGGCTGACCGTTCGCATCCATTAAAGTGAACGCGGGCGCAGGCTGCCCAATGAGCGTTCCGACATTGAACGCGGAATTGCTATTGGGCAGATTTCCCGCCACATCCGGTGAACTTGTATTCGGTGCGGATGGGATGACTCTCCTCAACACGACAACGGCAACGAGAGCGATGAGCGCCAGCCCGGCTCCGATCAAAATCCTATTTCTCCGTTGGGTTCGGCTTCTTTTTTGCCTCATCATTTCGCGCTTGCTCATCTTATCTTTACTCATAGATCTCAACTCCAATAAGTGTCCTCGAGATAATCAAGGGGTTTGGAAATTTCGCATCATATCCGCGCAAGCCTTCGACATATCATTCGTCGAGATGCCGCCCCAGCCCACACCTGCACTTGCGCCAGGTGCAAGTGTCATCCCGCCCATCCACAGCCAGCCTGCGATGATCCCAAGAATGAGCAGGGCTACAAAAACGATGAGCAGCACCAGCAGAATGGTCACAAGACGCTGATTTGTACTCGTAGTCATCTCAACTTTCTCCGTAGCCGTTATGGTCATAGCTTTTCTCCTTTAGTTTCGTCTATATTGCGGAGGATCGTCCTCCGCATCCATATTTATCCTTCTGCCAATGGAGTTTTCAAATCTCAGGCAATGTCTTCCGGAGGAGCATCCGGCAGGAAGGTCAACTGGAGATCGCCGTTTCGATCAGTAAGAATGGCAAAACTGGTATTCGTTTCATGGTGGTGATGCTCTTCCTCTGGTTCTTCTGGCGCTGACAATCCAGGAAAAATCGGTTCCGTCGCAAGCGCCACACCATAGGTGAGGAAGCCAGCGAGGAATGAAATCAACAGGATCAGCGCGATCGCCTTCCTGGCAACAGAGCGTCCGATTCTGAAGTTCAGGTCCTGAAAGATCAGGATCACCAACACAATCATCCCGAGGCCTTCGAAGAGTTTGGTTACGATCCCAATCGTATCGATCTCTTCCGGGCCATGACCGAAGGGAGCCGGGAGCGAGCGCGTAATACCGTATAAGACGATCAGCCAGCCTGCCATGCCAGCGCCGATGTAGTAGAGTCTTGTCGATGGCCTTCGCCAAACCGCAACACTCCAGACAATTTGGGCAACCCCTACCAGCAGGAAAAAGATGGCGTGTGCCGGGGAGTGTTCCCAATGTTCAGGAATGATCCAGAGATGGATGACTCCTGCCAGCCCTGTCATCACGGCGCTCCAGGCGACTAACTTATTTCTGTTCGTTGCACTTGGCTCCATATGGCTCCGATCATTGTGCGCTTGATCAATCTTAGCCTGGCTTACTGGAGGACTCCGTAGTAGTACGCGTCAGAGCCTTCTTTTTTTCTTCCAGTTCGGTAATTTTCTGGACTTCGGCGATTTCCTGATCGAGCATTCGCCGTTGCTCGCGCAGAGCACTAAGGCGGTCAGGGTCTGTACCAGACATGGACATGGATTGATGGGAATCACCGCCCATCTTCTTATTCATTTGCCACATCATGAGGCCCATCCCGATCGGGCAGGCCAGCACCGCGGCTATAATTAAAATGGTTGAGAGTTCCATAGTTGTTTCTCCTTGTTTAGATTTAGTAATTGTTCCAGACGGATTCTGTTTCGACCACCAGATCATACTGGCCAGTCAAGGACACACGTCACTTCAGATGCTCCTTATCACGAGCGGACAGTTTTTCGATTTTCTGATCCACGACCTCCTTTTCCTTCAATAAACTTGCCAGGCGCTCAACAGGCGCTATGGATGGGTGTTTCTCCTTTTGCATGAGTTTGCGCGCCTCCGCCCGCGCCCGGGCTTTCGCCGAGGGCTGCGGCAATATCTGCTTTTTCTTTTTTTGCTCAGGGCTGGGCCAGAACGTCTCACTCAATGGGTTGAGGAGCAGCATCACGGCGACAATCCAAAACAGGTGATGCACGAACAGGAAGAAGTGCGCCACCTCAAATAAACGTCCTAAGACCACCATGCCTGCGATGCCAGCCAGCGGTGGCACCCATACGCGCAAAAGCCTGGGAAGGGTGTTGAAATCAATTTTTTTCATGCTGTCTTTTCCTCATCACTCGTTTCTCTATCGCGAAACTGCTATGCCAGCCACTTAATCATCCGCGGGATGATGGTTCAGCCGATTTACCAGAACCTATCCGGCTGGGATATACTGCGCGGCTAGCTGGTCCTTTCCTACCCGGAGCACGTAACCGGCCCAGGCAAATCCAATGCCCAATACCATTTCGCCGATATAGAAGAGGCTGTATATGGTTGGGCTAAGAAACGCACCGATGGATAGTGTCATACCGATCAAGATCAACCACCCGACTCGACGCGGCAGAATTCCGGCGCGCACTATAGTGATACCGGTCAGAATGACGCCAAGATCAAAGAAAATGATGTTCATCAGCAGGGGCACTACTAACCCCGCCAGGGGCCAAGACAGCCCGGCTAAGTCAAACCATGTTTTCGGTGCATATTCCTGGGCAGCGATAAAAGGATACAAAACTACCTCATCAACCGCCACGCTCAAACCGAAAGCGGAGCCAAAAAGCGTCAAGACGAATCCTAATAACCCAAGCATTCCTGCCTTCTCCGCCTGTCTGAGGTACAGCCCCGACAAGCCCAACAGGTTGAGCAAATACACGAGGCCTTCTGCGAGATGGACAGGCATCCACCGGCGTTCAAGCGTTTCGCTGAAAGCAGCGCCGCGAGGGTGAAGCAGCATGGATAAGACCAGAATCAACCCACTGAAGAACAAGGCCATGCCGCTCCAACGGATCAGCCTTGCGATTCCCACTTGGGGCTTTCTCCTTTCGAGGGTAGGGCCTGCATCTTGGCCACTTCGCGTTCGAGCGCTTCACGCTTCGACCGCAGAGTGGCCAGTTGGTCTGTTGCGGCTTCTTCGCCTGGCAGGCAACATTCCATTATGGTGGACGAACTTTCTGGCATAGATTCCTGGCCGGACCCGCGTTGCCGCGTCATCATCAAATACATGCTCAGCGGGCAGGCTAGCACCGCTAACACAATGAGGCCAATACCCAGCGGTCCACCCAGGGATGAGCCAATAGAGGCACCTCCCACAGCAATACCAACCCCAATGATGGCGGCGACTGCTATGCCCGGCAAGCAGCATAATGCGATGGGCATCCACTTTCGTAATTTCGCGTTCATTCGATTTTCTCCTTTCCAAACTTTAGAACTAGAATGCATCCCTTCTTCTAGGGAAGTAATGGGTCAATCATGGCTCTGATTTCATCCACGCTGAGGAAGGGTCCAATCTTGACATATCTGAGGACACCTTGGGCATCAACGACATAGGTCTCAGGCACACCCTTGATGCGGAACATCTGCGAGATTCTTCCACCCAGGTCGGGACCGTTGGGATAGGTGTTGCCGAATCGTTTGAGAAAGATGCGCGCTTCCGATTCAGTATCCACATAATCCACACCCAGAAAAACCACTTTTCCGTCAGGCTGGTAATATCGCCAGGCTTCCTCCAATACCGGGGCTTCCTGCGCGCAGGGTATGCACCACGAAGCCCAAAAGTTGATGAAGATCACCTTGCCGCGCAACTCCGAAATTTTTACCTCGGCCTGGCCGTTGTATTCGTAACCACTGAAGAGGGTCAGGCTGAAATCAGGAACTTTGTATCCGGGCTGAACGGTTCCTTGTTGTGCGCGTGTCACGCCGATTCCCATGAGGGTAAGAAATATGCCAAGGACAGCCCAAATGAGAATCTGCACCCAGAGTGATACGCCGCGGCGTGAGGGTGTTGCGGGTGTTTCCGTCAGGCTCATGCTTACTCCTTTCGAGAAAATTGGTCAGGCTAGAATACGTCGCCTCGCCAGCGATACCAGAGCCAGCCGACGCCGATGCCGAAGACTGCACCGATCAGCCCTGCCAGCCAATGGATTGGATGCGGTCTCGAATCAAAGACCATTTCACCAACGATCAAATAACCGGCAACTCCCAGTCCCACCGCCCACATGTAAACCACAACGGGCCAATCTTTTTGTTTCTCAGCCTTCTTGGAAGATGGCTTTTTCGTAACTTTAATCTTGCTCATTTCTTTTCTCCGTTCAATATGACCAGGCAGTCACCTATCGGGTTCTCAATTATGCTCATGGCCTGCGCCTCCGCAGCCATCTTCGAGATTCCAGAGTTCAGCAATCTCTTGGGAGGACCAATTCTTTTCGGTGATCAGGTATTTTGCCTGGCCCTCGAAAGCAGTCCAGCGCCAACAGCGGCAACAACACGGCCCGCCCTCCTCGGATAGTTTCATCGCTTGATCGTAAACAGCCTGCTGGTCTGCGGTTAGTTGAATCGTTTTCTGATATTCAAACAGTTGCTTCGCCAGAGAGACGGGGACATCATACGGGTCTTCGGGAATCTGAGGGATGTCCGCGTATTTCTTCAAGCCTTCAACCTGCTCCTGATATCTGTGTAAGTCCATCGGACCACAGCAGGAACCTTGAATGCGCGCATCACCAGGCATCGTCTCAACTGAGACGGGTTGCAAGCCTCAGGTACTGCCGACACTGCGTTCCCCGCCCTGCCCTGATAGCAAGGCGAATTTCTCAGGTGAGCCCGCGGGAAGATTTGAGCTTTCAATGGATGCAGCATTCGGGGAGTGTCCTGATCCGAAAAGCGGGAACTTAATCGCCAGAGCCAACAGGATCGCCAAAATCACAAGTCCAATCGCGTAATGAAGGTTTTTCCTGGAGACCGTAATTTCATTTTGTTGCATTTGATCAATCTCCTACCTCTGCCGCAACTCGAAATGTATGCCCGCTCAAATAACCGAGATAGGCGGGCACCAAGGGAAGCACACACGGCGAAAGGAACGAGAGCAAGCCTGCCAACATGGCTGTCAGGTAGGTCGGCGCGGCGGTGTAGGCGGAAAAATCGAGATAAAGTCCGTTCTGCAGTGCCCAGATGGAAATACGAGTCATGGTGTTGGTGAGCAGCATGAAACCGATGATCAGGATGAACAGACCGCTCGCAATCTGGAAGGCGCGTTGGTAGCGTCTCATCCGCTTGACCCAGCCGGAGGCGCGTTCGAGTCCGAGCGCCAGGATCAGGAACGGGATGCCCAGACCCAGCGAGTAACCGGAGGTCAACCACATGGCTTGCCCAACCGTTTGCTGACTAAAGCCTAGGGTCAGAATTGCGCCGAGGGTCGCGCCGATGCACGGACTCCAGCC
>JRYF01006810.1_pt1 | contig 15563 bp, 15 predicted proteins | sample 235331 | NCBI WGS metagenome assembly JRYF01 (sample SAMN03074217, study PRJNA261475) | activated sludge metagenome | biome: Wastewater Treatment Plant; feature: Wastewater; material: Activated sludge; isolation source: activated biomass of a wastewater treatment plant treating hydrocarbon... ...
ATCTGTGGCAAATGTGTCAGTTCGTGCGCCGCGAAATAACTGACCTGCTGTTTGATGGATACAACCCCAAACTCTTCGTGGCGTCCCGTCCGCCACCAATCGGCGAGGGGAATGGATTCGAGTTTGGCGATCACATCCCGACGGGTTGATAGATACGTCTCGAAAATCTCGCGCGTGGAGGGCGGACGTTCGCTCTCGTCCTTCGCCCACGTCCAGACTTGCTTCATCTCCAGCACGGGGTTTTCCTCTTTGAGGAACAGGTCAATGCGGAACGTAAGCACGCCCTGCGCGTCGCGCAAATGCGAGATGACGTTGCGGATCGCCCAGCCGCCGTCGGGGGCGGGACGGTTCAACGCCTCTTCGCCCAGACCTTCGATCAGCGCGGCGACTTGAAGCGGAGTCTGGCGGAGTTGTTCCAACGCTTCGGCGGGGTCGAGCGCTTCGAGCCAGTAGACGGGCGGGAACCATTGGAACGTCCCACCCCACGCGCCGCAGTCGGGACATTTTTGGGGAGGGTTGGTGAGAGCCAGGTGTCCGCAGGTGCGGCAGACGTAGGGGTGTGGAGTCTCTTGGATGAGCGGAACCCGCCCCGAGGTCAGGGCGGATGCGCCCGCGCGGAAGGCGGTTTGCAGGTCGGCGTCATCCAGTGCAGCGGCGATGCGTTCGATGTCGCTGGCGAGAGTCGCTTTATCGTTCGGCAGGTTCAATTTCCACGCGGCGCGGCGGGAGATCGAGTCCGCTGTGGCGCGGACGAGCTTGGCGATGTTGTATTGCCCTTCGCCCTCCAGCCGCAAGGCGAGGGAGAGAAGTTGAACGAGCGCGTCTGTCAATTCCTGCTTCATCATTGAGTCCTTTCGAATTCACTGCGTAAGAGCGAAAACTCATCCACGTCATGATGCCTGCCCATGTGGAAGAACGCGCCGCGCGCGATGCCTTCGCGTTGGAAGCCGCACTTCTCCGCCACGCGGCGGGACGCGGTGTTGCCTGGCAGGATGGCTAACTTCAAGCGGTTGAATTGGAACGTCGAAAACAAGTACTTCACGAACATGGTCAACGCTTCGGTGACGTAACCCTTGCCGCGGCTGTCCGCGTCGTAGAGGATGTAGCCGATTTCGTAGCCGTCGTAGTAGCCGTCCCTGTCGCACCAGATCGAGCCGAGGACGCGGTCGGCGTGATCGCAGATGAGGAAACTGTATTGTTCCTCCGACCAGAAGCCGTCCTTCTCGAAGCGTTTTTTGAAATTCACTTCCGAGCGCAGGGTGTGAGGGAAATATTCGCCGCGGCTGGCGATGTCGCTTACCAGCGCGTAGAGCGTTTCGATGTCTTTTTCCCGAACCGTGCGCAGGATGATTTTTGTGCCTTTTAGCATGTCAACTCCTTATCGACTCGAATTTTTCAACCCATCCCGCAATTGACTTGCGAGACTCGCCAACTCGTCCAACTCGGATTCATTGAGACTCGACCACGGCGCGAAGAAGAGACGTTCCGTCTCCGCTTCGACCTCCGCCCGTACCTGTTTGCCCGCCGATGTGATTTGAATCTTTCCCGAAGCGTCGTCCGCCCAGCCGCGCCGCGCGAGTTCCTGCACGTTTTCGGCGAGCAATTCCCGCGTGGGGACGCGCCGCTCGACTTTTGCGAACAGGTCATCGAAGGTCAATGTCCCGTTTTGAATCAAGTGATCGAACGTCTCCCAGACATGACCCTGAACTTGATGCGCTCCCCAACCTGCAACGTACATATCATCGCGAAAACCGCCAAGTTCGCTGATGTATCGTTCCACATGGTTTATTGAGCCAGTAACGGGAAGCCCGCGCATGTTGCGTTTGTGGTCAAGCACAAAATGAGCGGGCGGTTCGGGCATGGCAAACGACGCTTCGACGAGACGGTACAGGAGATTGACCAAAGTTTGGAACGGCTGGTCAGGCAGGGGTTGGAGAGGGGCGATGGAGTCATCCGCCGCGCTGAAAATTTTCCGTGCGGTATTCCGTCCCAACTCGGTGGCGCGGAAGCCGTCTTTTCCGTCCGAATCTAAATACCCCTGTTGAGCGGCGGAGGCGAGAAGTTCTTTGTTTTTCCGCGCCTGTCCATAGGGGAATATCCGCATATAGTCTGCGACGGTAAATGATTCCGCTTCAAACAAGCAAACTGCCGCGACCCACGGGGTGTAATCGGACGAGAGCCCCATTTCTTCGGCGGCTTTATCCATGGCGGGATAGCCGTAATCATCGCCTAATATGTTCATACTCTCATCGAGCAAAGACCAGATGGATTGCAGATTCATGGGAGCCTCGCTTTTTGTGACAACAAGAAATTTTCCTGATTTGGGTAACAAATTTCCGATAGAAGATTTATTCAATCCATCCGCTTCCATTGCAACTTGAGCAGCGAACAGTCATCTGCTTGTAGACTCTTGGGTATCCTGGTAATATATCAGTTGGCCTGGGGATATGTACTGATTCTTGCACCCATCCTGTTCCGTTGCATTTCCAGCATTTTTGTTTTGACATGCGTTTATCAACCTTTGGCTGAACACCCATCCAACCAGACAATATTTTTGATTCTCGCGCTAACAGGTGGTTGATCCGATCAGGACATTGATAGAGTATCCCGCTACCGTTACAGGTCTCACATGCGCGACTAAACAACAGAAAGTATCTGGTTGTACCATTTCCGTGACAGTCATAACAGCGTTGGGTTTGGAGTTGTTTCCCGCATGTTTGGCAGTAAAGATAGTTTGTTTTTCTGATATTAGCCATGTTTTCTCCTTCATAGAACTCGGCGATTCTCTGAAAATCAACCAATGCTTGCGCTGCGTTTATTGTGGAACTATTATTACCGAATACATGCCGTAATTCCCCTCTATTCGACAATCTCCGTCAATGTTCCCGCCAAGCGTCACTGTCCCTGCTGAATAATCCCTGGCGTATAACGTATATCTCCCAGCGCCTGCTCCTGGTAAATTCAGGTTCACGCTATCCTTGGTTGGATTAAATGCCAGCATCCATGCGGGCTTTGTCGCATATCTATCATCATGGGCAATATAAACTGTGACTCGGCGGCTTACATCAAAACGCAGGACAAACTTGGATGGATCGGATAAACATTTATCATCATTGGCCGTTTTAATATAAGTTGCTCCCTCAAGGAAAGAAGGAACCTGGGTAAAGTAGTAGCTGGTGTTGTCGATAAAGGCAGGTGCCCCTGCTCTTAATCCTCCCTCATCTACATCATATTCTCTAAAGGTTGTGACGCTGAGATTGGAGATGATCGGCTTTGTTTGAACTGATGGTTGAATTGACCTACTAACAATAATCAGTATCAAGCCAAAGCCCGTAAGTAAGACTTGACGGCGGAGTGATTTCAGGGGAGGAAACTCGAAGCCAACGGCTTTTAATCCACCCCCCACAATCGCGGCGATTATGCACGCAAGCCCCAGCAATAGAAGTGTGGTGTCCATCAGTTACTCCTAACTTTTGTGTTTTTGCTCGACTAGGAACGCAACCCATCCCGCAATTGACTTGCGAGACGCGCCAACTCTTCCAACTCGGATTCGCTCAGACTCGACCACGGCGCGAAGAAGAGACGTTCCGTCTCCGCTTCGACCTCCGCCCGAACCTGTTTGCCCGTCCCTGTGATTTGAATCTTGCCCGAAGCGTCGTCCGCCCAGCCGCGCAGCGCGAGTTCCTGCACATCCTCCGCATGGACTTCGCGCGTGACGCCGCGCCCGCTGGTTTTCTCGTGGAGTTCATCGAAGGTCAGCGCGTCGCTTTGGGAGAGTCCGTCAAGTACGTCCCACGCATGACCCTCCACGCCATGCGCTTTCCACGTGGCGATGTAGCAATCGTCGCGGTAACCTTCCAACAGCAAGCAGTGAGCGACGAACCCTTCTAGTGTTGCGAACGTTCCCGTCCTCTCATAGAGGGCGCGTTTGGCTATGATCAAAACATGCGCGGGCGGTTCAGGCGTGGATGACGCTGCGTCCGAAATGCGGGCAAGGAATTTGCCAATCGTCCGCAACGACTCTTTGGGCATGGGAGTGAGAGCCGTCATGACTTCATTCCCAGCCAGAAGGAGTCGGAGCGCGGCAATTCTTCCCGACTCGGTAGCGCGATACGCCCCCTGACCATCGGACGCCAAATATCCCTGCCAAACCGCAGAAGCGAGTCGCTCATCGTTCACCCGCGCCAATCCGTATGGAAAATGGCGCATGTACTGGGCGATGGAAAATTGCTCCACGTCGAACAACCAAATTGCGTTCACCCAGATGAAGAAATCGGGAGGCAATGAAAGTTCCTGCGCCACTTTGCCCGCGGCGGGATAGGCATGATTGCTGAACAGAATTTCGGAACTTTCTGCGAGCGCAGACCAGATGGAGTTGAGATTCATTGTCGTTCTCCTTTACATTTTCCAATTCATCACGGCATTGAATACCGCTTCCCAATACCGAAGTGCGTCCTCCTGCACCGCCTTCACGCCGACCATCCCGCCGCGTTCTCCTGTTTCGGTGGGGAGGGTGAAATTGCCAATGGCGATCAGTGCGTCGCGCGTCTCGTCGGTGTTGGCGGCAACATATTCGGCAGTGGGGATCAGCGTTAGCGTGGCCGTCCCACCGATGTCGCGCACAACCTGCGGCATGGAAGCAAACGTCATTTCATAGGAGGAGATCGGCGCGAGGGCATGTCCCCGCAGAGCCGCGTAGGTCAGGTCGGCGCGTTGGCGCGTCCGTTCGATGGCACGGTTCAAATAATTTTGATACGCGATGAACGACACCTCCCTGTCTTCGTTGACAAAACTCCCTGGCTTGCTCGGCACAAATCCCAACGTGCGCGGCTGACCATCCAGCGGGGGAACGTCCACCACTGTCGTCATTTTCGCGTCACGCAGGAACGGATGTTGCCCCAAGCCCCACAGGATCATCCCCGCGACGGTGATGTTTCCGTCCAGCCGATCTGCGTATTTCTCGTTCAACTTTTTCCGCGCCTCGAGCAGCGACTCAAATGAAAGCGCCTGCTGGACATAGGTCATCTCCCTGCCGCATTCATTGTGGACGGGATGAAGCACGCCTCGTTCCTCCTGACTTTTGGCGGGCGCGGGCAACACGAGCGTTTCGCGCCTCCCCCAACTTTGGTTGAGCGCGGCGAGCGCTTCCAGCACGGGAATCCCATCCTGCAAAACGTGGCTGACGTGGAACCACAGGTCAATTTCACCGTTCGGCTGGAGACGACACAAAATGTGGAGCGCCCCTCCTCCAGGATGAGGATAAGCGGAGAAATCGGGCAGATCGAAGCGTTTGTCTGGTGTACCCTTTTCAAAACGGACGAAAACGCCGTTCAACACGCGGCGGGCAAATTCGAGCGCGGCTGGCGCGGTCTTTTTTACCACCTCCAAAAGAAGATAGGGACGCTGACGACCCGCGAGGCGCGTCTGGTTGTAGGCGCGGATGAAGGCGGGCGCGTGGGGGGAATCCGCCGCGTCGAAGGCGCGACCCCGCGCGAGGTCGGGGAAGAAGCGCAGGTTGGTAAGATTCGCATGCTCATCGAAATCCGCCCAAACGAGGTCGAGTCGTTCGTTCGGTTCGACGCGCGCGCTTCGGCGAGTCCACGCGAGACACGTGTTCCAGAGTTGTGGATGGTCTATGAGCCAGTGGGAGATTTTTTCGAGGATGGCTTGCCTGGCTGAATCCTCAACCCTGAGCCTGAACACTGCAAGGGTGAAGCGGCTGTCTTCCGTACGGAGGAAAGCTGTGGAAAATTTTCGCCAGCCGTCCTCTTTGGGTTTGAGCCCAAGCCGCGTGAGGAAGTGGAGAAATTCCAGTGTGGACGATAAATACCACGCGCCAAAGTTACGGTGTTCGAATAGATCTCGAATCCGACGCGGCGGATTGTCGGCTCGTTTAAAAGGTTCCATACTGTCTCCTTTGGCGTAAGACGATGGGTTGGCGCATGACCTACGTTTCCTAATGAAACCGTACAAATAAAGACAGCCAACAAGGAAGCAGGGTCCATGCTATGTCAAGAACACTGTTCGCCGCTTTGCCCATCCCGCGCCGAGGGCGGAGAGTTCTTCTTCGCCCAAAACCTGACGCGCCATGCGGAAGAGGATTTGTTCTTCCTTTTGGAAATGTCCGCGCGTGATTTGGATCATCTGTTTGGCGAGGGCGCGGGCAGATTCGAGTTCAGTTGCGGATTCGATTTTGCCGAGCAGGTCGGTGATCTGGTCGTGTTCCATGCGCATGACCGCGAGAGGTCCGCCCTGCGTGCCGAGACCAAGCAGTAGAGGCAGCCATTTCTTTTTTGAAGCAGGTCGATCACGAGTCTGAAGCGGATTATTCCTGTCCGCCGACACCGGCACCTCGTGGACGGACGCCGGTGTCCGCCGGGGTATTTCAGATACAATGATGCTTTCATTTACTGTCGCATGATGTACTTCTTTGGGTCTGACTGTTGCTGCATGGCCGCCCATGTGATCGCCAAAGTCCCTCTCAGGATTTTTTCCGGAATCATCCGTATCAACTTGCGTCTTGGACATGTAGGCCCCGGAAATTGTTGATTCGGGCAAGGTTGGGGCAAATGTCATGCTTCGTCTTTCCAGCTTTGCCAATACGCTCCTCAGGTCAGCGGCCATTTCACCAGCCGTGCTGTATCGGTAATTGGGATCTTTTTCCAGCGACTTCTGTAAAATATCTGTTAACTTGAAAGGAATACCAGATCTCATGGAGCGCAGATCGGGAACCGGATCGTTCAGGCACATCATCATAAGTGACATGGCAAAATCTGCATTAAAAGGCGGCTCTCCATTTAACATCTCATATAGCGTCATCCCGAGCGAATAAATATCGGAGCGTTGGTCAGGTGCCTCGGAGCGGATTGTTTCAGGAGACATGTACCGGGCTGTACCCACCACAGCGCCGGTAGCTGTGTGGCTGTCCCCACCGATGATCGTGACAATCCCAAAGTCCATCAATATTGCTTGCCCATGGACATCCAGCATGATGTTTGCGGGTTTGACATCACGATGGATGATGCCCTGTTTACGGGCATATCCCAAGGCATCACAAATGTCCATAGCGAATTTAACTGCCTCGTCCGGAGAGAGTTGTCTCCCAACTTTGTTCAATCGTTTCAAACGGTCTTGCAACGTTTCTCCTGGAATAAGCTCGAGCACCATGTAATAAACTCCCCCATCGTTATTAAAATCGAATACCTGTACGATATTAGGGTGACGCAGTCTGGCAACGGCTGCAGCTTCCTCCTCAAAACGCATAACGAACTTGGAATCGGCTGCCAGGCGAGGATGTATCAGTTTGATCGCCACGGCACGCTTCAAATTTGGATCGTTTGCCTTATAAACCGCGGACACCCCCCCTGACCAAGCAAGGCCTCAATGGTGTAGCGCTTGCTAAGCGTACGTTTGATCCAACTGGGTTGCTTCATATTTTTTCATCCTTCTCAAGTTCTGTAACATCAACTCGCGCGACCCACTAAACTTTGGCCATTTTGATCTCCAATCCTTCACAGAGTTGTTTGGAGATACCAACTAAAGTGAGCATAAATTCAAGGCTACTATGAAATGCTGGATAATCGAACCCCTCTTCCTCCCACCCCAGGAATGAAAAAAGAATGATATTTACGCCACTAGTTTTCAGTAAGAAAGAATTAGTTCCTACACACCATAAACTCTGAAATCTTCCCCGAAGAGGAAAATCGACTCTTGCCAGGAGTAGTTATCTGCTCGGTGAGACAGCTATATGTTTCTGTCAGATATTTACCCATTTGTGACAGACCTTGCCGAAGATACCAACCACAAATCTGCAAATACTTACGAGCCAGTATCTCGTATAATAACAATCTCACCTAAGTCAATACTGGCTCCCGTCAAACCTGTCGCTACCTAACATATCCAAAGATTCGTAGATTATGAACAGTGTTTCCAATAAATCAAAGAGAAAAACTGTAAAACGAGGCCGGGGAAAACGCGTAATATCATCGGGCAATACAATTCGTAACAGGGAACAGATTTACCGGTCCCTATTCGAGTCCGCGCACGATGGGATTCTTATCATCGATGCCAAGACGGGGGGAATTAAAGATGCCAATCCATATGTGCTCAATTTGTTAGGATATTCACGGCGCGATCTATTGAAATTGGATATATGGCAACTGCACGATGATCCCGAAATTGCCAAAGGAGTCTCTGATGTATTACAGGAAAAAGTATCTTGCCGCCAAGTCACATCACTCTTGGCAAAAAACGGAAACAGGAAAACCGTTGAATACGTCGGCAGCACGTTTGAGTACAGAAAGAGGAAGTTCGTCCAACTCCATATCCGCGATACCGTCGAACAGAGGAAGAGCGAGGAACTTCAACAGGAAAAGGTGCTTTCCGATTATGTTCTGAACAATCTACCGGGTATTTTCTACATCTTCGATGACAAAGGGCGATTCTTGGGTTGGAATAAAAATTTCGAAGAGGCCAGCGGGTATCAACCGGAAGAGATCGAGCAAATGTCTCCGCCAGATTTCTTCGATGAAACAGAAAGCAAACTAATCGAGCAACGTATTAGAGAAGTTTTTTTGAACGGAAAGTCGGATGTTGAAGCATATTTCGTCTCGAAGGATGGTTCACGCACGCCCTACCACTTCACCGGATTACGCATACAACTGGGTAATAGAATGTGCCTTATTGGCATGGGTATGGATAATACCAAACGCAGACACGCAGAGAAATCGCTAACCGATCTTTCCCACGCGATAAACGCCTCAGGAGATGTGGTTTTTATGACTGATAGAGACGGTATCTTCACTTCAGTCAATCCACGATTCACCGATCTATATGGATACACATCAGATGAAGTCGTCGGCAGGTCAACTCCGCGCATCCTGAAAAGCGGCATTCAGGACCCTTCGTATTACGAACAGTTCTGGAAATCCATCCAAAAAAGCCAGTTAGTGCTCGGTGAGGTTGTCAATCGATCAAAGGAAGGTAAATTGATTTTCATCGAGGAAACGGTCAATCCATTTCTTGATGATCAGGGCAACATCGCAGGCTACCTGGCAATTCAAAGAGACGTCACTGAAAGGAAGCGGGCGGAGGAAAGGGTTGGTAAACAACTTAGCCATCTCAAAGCTTTGCACGAAATTGACATCGCCATCACATCCAGTTTTAATATGAAGCTAAATCTTTCAACGCTCCTAAAACACACAGTTGCTGAGCTTGGCGTAGATGCAGCAAGTGTTCTCCTTCTTAATCAGGAATTAAACATGCTGGATTACGCGGCAGGGTATGGTTTTCGTACTCGCAACATCGAAAAATCCAGCTTGCGGATGAATGATGGTCATGCTGGGCGCGCGGCTACACATCGTGTGCTTGTATATATCGAGAATCTCAATCGAGACCCGCAACGATTTGTCCGTTGGCATTTGCTGACTGGCGAGGAATTTGTAACCTATTTTGGAGTTCCTCTGATTGCAAAAGGGATGGTCAAGGGTGTGTTGGAAATCTTTCATCGTGCAACGCTGGAGCCCAGTCAAGAATGGCTAGATTTCCTGCATACCCTGGCTGGGCAAGCTGCCATTGCAGTTGAAGAATCACAGTTGTTTCAAAAACTCCAACAGTCCAACATGGAATTGATGCAAGCGTACGACGCGACCATTACAGGCTGGTCGCGTGCTCTTGATTTGCGTGACAGGGAAACAGAAGGCCATACGGAACGCGTGACCGAGATGGCTTTAATGCTTGGGCAGAAACTTGGCTTGCCTGACAGAGAGTTGAAATATATGTACTGGGGCGGCTTGCTGCATGATATTGGAAAAATGGGCGTACCGGACAGAATTTTATTGAATCCAAATACGCTGACCCCTGAAGAGTGGGTTATTATGAAGGAGCACCCATCATTTGCACTTCAGATGCTATCTCCCATCCACTATCTCAGATTTTCCCTGGATATCCCCTATTGTCATCATGAACGCTGGGATGGATCAGGATATCCACGCGGGTTGAGAGGAGATCAGATCCCGCTGGCGGCGCGTATCTTTGCCGTTGTGGATGTGTATGACGCCCTGACCTCCGACCGTCCATACCGTGGCAGATGGGCAAAAGTCAAAACCATAGATTACATCCGCAGCCAAGCAGGTATCTATTTTGATCCACGAATTGTCGATGTATTCCTGCAAATGATCGAAGAAATATTACTCCAAGGAAACACTGACAAAATGGCATAATAGAGATCCCCCATCAGCAGGAAATGTAAATTCCTTTTCTGCGTCCGATGCGCCGTACGTAATTTCGGCAAGGACGAGTCCCTCAATCGACCAAACTTGTTTACCTCCCAATGTGTTTTGAATTCCCCTCGCTTCTTCCGCCATCAGGCAGATAGAGGTCCGATCAAAACCTCACACGTAAAAAATCATGTGAGAATCGCCTTCTCCAGTTCATCAATCAGCGTTTCCAATTTCACCTTGTAATGCCCAGCCACATATTCGAGCGAACAGAATCGCATCAGGTAACAGCCGAAGCAGTTTGTCTTGAGCGCGATCCACGCGGGGATCGTTTCTGGATATTTTTGAATCACCTGCATGACCGTCTGGTCGGGATGCAGGATCGGCTCCACCTTCGTGAACATATTTGCCTCCAATAAAGTTCGACCCAGGTACACAAATGCATCCAGCGGGCATATTCAATTGCGTTTCAGATATTTTTCCAAATACATTTTCAACGAAACGGCGTTGTTGTGTTCGAGGTCGCGGGCGAGGAAGAGCAGGATGATGTTGCCTTTGCGCGCAGCCTCGAGCAGTGGATGCCACGCTTCGAGATTCGAGTCGAGTTCGGCGAAGTAGCGTTGGCAAAATTCGTCCCAGCGGGAGGCGTCGTGAGCAAACCATTTTCGCAACGCGCCGCTGGGAGCGACATCTTTCAGCCAGGCTTCGATGTGGAGCGCGTCCTTTTTGACGCCGCGCGGGTGGAGGCGGTCAACGAGGAAGCGGAGTCCGTCTTCGGGAGCGGGAGGGTCGAAGACGCGTTTGATGCGGATCATGGCGTTGAAAAAGTACTGCGAAATTCATTTCGCCAGATGCGATGGGCGACATGAATCCCCATTCGGGGACGATGTGTCGCGGTACAGTCGTCAACCAATCATCACCGCGCGTCTTTGCGCCCATTGAGCGCCAAGAGATGACAGTTCGTCTTCGCTCAATGCCTGCCGCGCCATGCGGAAGAGGATTTGTTCCTCCTTTTGGAAATGTCCGCGCGTGATTTGGATCATCTGTTTGGCGAGGGCGTGGGCGGAGTCGAGGTCGCTGGCGGATTCGATGTTACCGAGCAGGTCGGTGATCTGGTCGTGTTCCATGCGCATGACCGCGAGCGGTCCGCCTGCCGTGCCGAGGTGGGGTTCGAGGGCGTTGAAGAGCAATTCATCTTCGAGACCCGCGTGGGATTCAAGCGCGAAGGCAAAGGCGGCGATGCGGTTTTGGAGGTTGGAGAGGGAGTCGAGCGCGGGAAGGGATCCCTCGATGATGCCGAGCAGGAGATGAAATACAGCGTGTTCGCCGAGGAGGGCATCTGTGATGAGCATGATTCTCCGCGTAATTTGCGCTCTCTAGCGCAATTCTGGCGTTTGAGAACGCCAAATACGCATAGAGTTATGAAAATACGACACCCCCGCGCAGGATTTACACAACACCGTCCCTTCGCGGAGGACTTCGCGTTGGTTGATGATTTCTTCGCCGCAGATTTCGCAGTTTGCGCGTTTGCCAGGCTGACCGATGATTTGTTTGATGGGCTTGGTCAGTTCGATGTGCTGCCAATCGAGCAGGAGGTCGTCGGGGATGTGTTGGTAGCCGATGAGTTGCGCTTCCCATTTGTTGCGCGCGGACGGGGCGTAGTCCCACGCGAGTTCGCGGATTCCCACTCGCGGCGCAATGCGAATCGCTTGCTCGGTGAGCGAGTCAATGAAGGAAGCGGCAGTTTTCCCATAGTCTTCGATTCGCAGGGTGCGCCTGCCGACGTAACAGCCTGTCGCGGCGGAGATTCCGTCCACGAAGCAGCCGTCCGTTTCGGCGATGGCGATGAGGCGTTTTTCGGGTTGAGGCAAAGGCAGGTCGAGCAGGAGTCCAGCCAAAAGTCCGATGCGAGCGCCGAGGACCTGACGCGGACAGAGGCGGTGGTGGTGAGTCGCGCTTTCGGCGAGAAGATCATCCAGCGGTTTCATAATCAACGGAAACGGCTGCGATTCCAAATCACGACCTGATGTTCGCGCCAGAGGTAGCCGATGGGATAGACCAGCAAATGCACAAGTCGCGTGAAGGGGAGCAGCAGGGCGATGACGAAGCCGTTGAGGAAGTGGAACTTGACCCAGAACGGCAGGGCGGTGACGTAGGTGATGTCGGGTTGGAATTTGAGGAGCGAGACCAGCCACGGCACGGCGGTGTGCAGATACCAGTCTGAGCCCCAGCGGTAATAGAACGCGACCCAGAAGCCGAGACCGACTTGCAGGAAAAGCACGACGAGCAGAATCCAGTCGAGTTCGGAGGTTACGGCGTTGGCGCGGGCGTCTGCCATGCGGCGATAGAACAGGATGACGAGTCCGACCGTCGCCATCAACGCAAGCGCAAGCCCCGTGATTTCAAGGACGTAGAGGCGCATCTGGCTGGCGGTGAACAGTCCCCACAGCCCAGGGAAAAGCAGGGCGGTGAGATGTCCGAGCAGGATGGTGATCAGCCCATAATGCCAGGGAACCGAGCCGAAGAACAGTTTGCGATTTTCGAGAAACTGCGACGACTGGCTGGAGACCGAATACGGGTCGAAGAAGAATCGGTAGATGGTGACGGCAATCGAGATGGCGACTGCCGCATAGGGAAAACCGATGAACAGGGCGTTATCGAACATGGGTTGCTCCTCTTTACGTGGTGCGTGGTGCGTATTGCCGCGTAGGAGACGCNNGGACGTTAGAGAACGTCCGCTACGCGTTTTCACGCGGTTGTTTCCAAAACGTTCAGGACTTGAAATTGATTTTGCAGGACGGAGCGCAGCGCCTCCAACACGCCGTGGAAGGGGGTGCGCTTCTCGGACTCTTCCTCCGCTTTGGGCGCGTCGGGGTTCTCGTCTTCGTCGAAGCCTTCGGATTTGGCGCGTCCCGTCATGCGATCCAATACGGGTAGCATGGCGTCGCGGGCAATTTCGTCGGCGAGGGTCATGTCGTGGGTGACGGAGAGGAAGTGCAGGATGACGGCGAGATGGTCGGGCAGTTCGTTATCGGGAAAGACGAAGCCATCGGCGTTGTAGCGCTGTTTCAACTCGACGAGAAAGACGCTGCGTTTGTAGGTCTCGCCAAAGAGATGATAGCCGACGTAGGGATGGCAAGCCGCGTCGAGATCGAATGTGCCTGTGTAAACTTCTTCGAGTCGCCCAGGCGGGAGCGACGCGGCGTAGTCGTGAAATTCCTTCAACTGCGCAGCGGAGGCGGGGGCTTCATCCAGCAGAAGTCCCTGCGCTTTGACCGCGGCTTGGAGCGTGCCACCCGCGGGGTATTCCAACATGCGGGCGAAGCATTGATAGAGGCTTCGCATTTCGGTTTCGGTGTACATTTAGAATTTCCTCCTGTTGATCTTGTTGCGGACGCCGAAGCCCGCTTCGCGTTTGCGGTCGAGCGGGACTTCCCACGCTTCGATGGCGACTTCACGCCCGAGCGGCGGGAAGACGAAGCGTTCTTCGTAGGTCGGGAGCGACGTGAGGCGGAAGATGGCTTCGACTTCTTCGGCATTCGTCTTGCCCTGCGCGAGAGCCGCGCCCACTTCGGCTTGCTGGTAGTCCTTGACCTTTTGCGCGCGCTTGAAGATGCGCACGGCGATCAGTTTGCGATAGACCTCTTCCACGACCTGCACGTTGCCAGCCGAGAACATGCTCGCCATATATTTGATGGGCATACGCGCCTTCTCCAGCGAACTGAGCATGGCGGGCAAGCCTTCCTTTTCCAAACCTTCCACGTCGTAGTTGCCGTCTTTGGTCTTGGCAAGGACAGGCAGCATCGGCGGAACGTAGTACAACATCGGCACGGTGCGGAAATCAGGGTGAAGCGGCAGGGCGAGACCCCACAACTTGACGAATTTATAGACGGGCGAGTTCTGCGCGGACGTGATCATCGCGTCGGAGATTCCGTTCGCTTTCGCGGCTTGGATAACGGCGGGGTCAAACGGGTCCTGGATCATGTTCCGTTGCGCCGCGACCAGTTCCTCGTCGGGGACTGAAGCGCATTTTTCGATCTGATCCGCGTCGTAGAGCAGGACACCCAGATAGCGGATGCGTCCCACACACGAGTGGAAGCAGGCGGGGGGTTGTCCCGATTCGAGACGCGGGTAGCACAGGATACATTTTTCCGATTTGCCCGAAGCCCAGTTGTAATAGGTCTTCTTATAGGGACAGCCTGAAATGCACATGCGCCAGGCGCGGCATTTTTCCTGCGAGATCAACACGATGCCGTCTTCGCCGCGTTTGTAGATTGCGCCCGCAGGACACGCCGCGACACAGCCAGGGTTGAGACAGTGATTGCAGATGCGCGGCAGATAGAAGAAGACGACGCGTTCGAGTTCGTTGAGTTGTTCGCGCTCGTCGTCGGTGAGTTCGTCGAGGTTCGGGTCGTTGCGGGCGTAGACGGGCGAGCCGCCCAGGTCGTCGTCCCAGTTGGGTCCCGCTTCGATATTGTCCATCGGCTTGCCCGTGATCATCGAGATGGCGCGGGCGGTGGGCTGGTCGTCGCCTTCGGGCGCGTTGAAGAGATTCTCGTAGTCGTACGTCCAGGGTTCGTAGTAATCGTCAATGGTGGGCAGGTAGGGATTGTAGAAGATGTTGCCCAGCCCGCCGAGTTTGCTGTGCAACTTCAACTTGAGTTCTTCGTTCTTTTTCTCCCAGCCGCCTTTGTATTTTTCCTGGTCTTCCCATTGCGTGGGATAACCCGTGCCAGGCTTGGTCTCGACGTTGTTCCACCACATGTACTCGGTGCCTTTGCGATCCGTCCAGATGTTTTTGCAGGCGATACTGCACGTGTGACAGCCGATGCACTTGTCGAGATGGAAGACCATTGATACGTGTGCGCGAATATCCATGATTGACTCCTTATTGTTAGCGTAGGGCGCGTTCTCTTACGCGCCTGTTGGCGTTTGAGAACGCCAACTACGCCGAACGTTTACCATTCCAATTTTTCCATCTTCCGCACCACGCAGTACGTATCGCGCGTGAAGACGCCGATGGGACCCCAGTAGTTGAAGCCGTAGGTGAACTGGGCGTAGCCGCCCGCGAGTTCGACGGGGTTGATGCGCGTGCGCGTCAGGCTGTTGTGACCACCCGCGCGTTTTCCGCCGCGCACCTGCGACTTGGGGATGAAGACCGTGCGCTCGACCGCGTGATAGTACAGGCACGTCCCAGGCTGGACGCGGGCGCTGACCGCCGCGCGCGTCACGACCACGCCGTTGTCGTTGTGGATTTCGACCCAGTCGTTATCCACGATGCCGACGCTTTCGGCTTCCTTGTCGTTCAGCCAGACGGGATCCATGCCGCGCGAGAGAGTCAACATG